>Ga0206937_10004_pt1 | contig 87527 bp, 67 predicted proteins | sample Alteio_BWOrgHeat_11_FD_152923 | JGI IMG/M metagenome (GOLD analysis project Ga0206937, IMG submission 152923) | Enriched cells from forest soil in Barre Woods Harvard Forest LTER site, Petersham, Massachusetts, United States -... | ecosystem: Environmental > Terrestrial > Soil > Temperate forest >... | reverse complement strand
GTATAGTTAAAAAAGGAATTTGCTTATTTTTTTAAACCTATTTCGCGCAGGTATGCACCCCGATGTGGTACAGCGCCTGATGGAGATTGAAGCGCCCAAAATAGTTTACGTAAGCTGCAACGCCGCCACCCAGGCCCGCGACCTGCTGGTGTTAAAAGAAAAATACGACACGGTAAAAATTCAACCGGTTGACATGTTCCCGCATACACAGCACGTGGAAAATGTGGCGCTGCTGGTGCTGCGCGGTGAATAGTTGGGTGTTTAGATTAGCAAAATCTGCTGACACAATTTCCTGTAAATTGACTACTTTCTACCACTTTTTAGCGGTTTTAGTGTAGCGTTTGGAGAGGTATATTTACACAGAACGATCAGCTAAAATAAATCGCATCTAACTGTATATCTGCATATTAAAATATTAACACGTGTAGCAAAGTGTAGCCAAAGCGTAGCGTTTTTGTGTGTAAAGGTGTAGCATTTTGTAGCTTACTAAACTATCGGCAGCTTAAGCCAGCGTTATGTGTTATCCCCCGGAAACAGCGATTTAGAAAATTACTAACTTTGCCATCGGTGAAATCACTAACGATAATCGGTGCAATCACAAAAATTAATATGGATCCCGAAGAACTATTAAACGAAAATCCCAACGATAAAGCCCAAAGTCCGCTGCTGAGCCTGGAGACCGATCTGAAATTTTTCAACGAATCTATCCGCGAAGTGGCTATCGAAATTATGGTAGAAGGCTTGTCGCAATACCCTATATTCATCGCTCATCAGCATGAGGTTGGCCTTGGCGAAATGATCCTCGATAAAAACGACCTGAACAGCGAATGGAGCATCCAGGCCTCAACGCTGGAAGAATTCATAGAGCGCGGCGTGATTAAAAAGGAGCTGCGCGAACGTTTTATCAGCTCTTATAAAAGTCCTGATAAATTTATGTGCGTTTTTGTGGTAGTGCTCGAGGGGGCTAATTTTGTGTATTTCCCTTACGCAAAAGATTAATTCCTATATTTACAGCGTCAGCCTTGTAATAGCTACTAAGCCATGACCGCAAAAAAGCTACTCATATTAAACCAGCAGCAGATCCAGCAAAAGATCGACCGCATTGCTTACCAGATCCTGGAAGATAACTACGATGAGGATGAGATCATCATTGCCGGCATCTTACCGCGCGGTAACCACATTGCTGCCCGGTTGAAAAAAATACTGGACGGGATAGCGCCCTTTAAAAGCCGGCTCATCAGTATCGAGGTAGATAAGCAAAGCAGCAGCCTGAAAGCGAATATCGATTTTGAAGTGGCGGATTGCACAGATAAAGCGGTAATACTGGTTGATGATGTGCTGAACACCGGTAAAACCCTGGCCTATGGTTTCGGCGTTTTTATAGATGTTCGTTTAAAGAAACTTCGCACAGCAGTGCTGGTAGACCGTAACCACAAAAATTTCCCCATTACCACCGATTATGCCGGCATTGCCCTGTCTACTGTTTTGAAGGAGCGCGTTGATGTGGTATTAACTGAGAATGGGCATGAAGATGCCGTATTTTTAACCTAAAATTACCTTCCTTAGCTTTTGGGTAAATAATAACAAAAATGTTACACGATGTGTAAAAATTGCCCATTCACGGGCGAATATTCTACAATCTGATTTATTGGTCGCGCCCCACATGGTTATTTTTAACTATTACAACGCATTTTTTGAGTTTGGCATTGCTTTTGGGTTAATAACAATACCCTTACTCAAAAAGGGTTGTTTTCATAGGTAGATGTAGGCCGCTAAAAACTGCGAGAGTTTTTACGGCCTTTTTTCTTTTCCGTGAAAATCATTAATTGATAACCATATGGCTCATTGCCTGTTTGCCAAGCTTCACCAGGTCATCAGCGCTTACATAACCAACTGTGCCCCCTAAAGGTTTGCCATCCGGTGCAAAAACTATCAAAGTAGGATAGGCAGTTATTCCCCATGCCTGTGCAAGCTGCGGGCCTTCGCCCTTTTCCATATCGATAGAGATATTTACAAAATTAGCATTGTAAAAATCGGCCGCTTTTTTATTGTGAAAGGTTGTGGCCTTTAATAATTTACATGGGCCGCACCAGCTGGCATAAGCATCCACAAAAACAAACTTATGCTGGGCCGCAGCCTTTTTAAGCACATCGTTAAAAGTGCCGTCTGTAAAAATTATGCTATGCGGGTCTTTTTGCTCTTTCTGCGCATGTGCTGCAACAGATAATGCGAATAGCGGTAAAAACAGGCAAAAACATTTCAGAACCATGCCTTGTACCTTCAGTTTTGTAAACGAATTAGTAAATTTCACGTTGTATGAGTTATAGATTATTAAAGTTATGGATTTATAACGATTTCAGTTTGCTTTATTTTATTCAGCGCTTTATTAACTTTGAATTTTTAACACCTATTAGTAAACGATCATATGAGTACAGTAAATATTCCTCGCCTCGACCTGGATACCTATATAAACGGCACTGCCGAACAACGCAAGCAATTTTCTGATGCCATTGGCCAGGCCTTTAACGAAACCGGCTTTGTTACCATTACCAATCATGGCTTAAGCAAGCAACTGATAGATAAACTGTACGAACAGGTAAAAGAACTGTTTGCATTACCCGAGGCGACCAAGCAACAATACGAAATTGCCGAGCTGGCCGGCCAGCGTGGCTACACCGGTAAGAATAAAGAAACAGCCAAAGGGTTTAAAGTGCCCGACTTGAAAGAATTTTGGCAGATCGGCCAAACCGTGGCCGAAGATTCACCATTAAAAGCTGATTACCCGGATAACATCGTCGTATCCGAGTTGCCTGAATTCAATACCACCACCCGCGAAGTTTACCAGAAACTGGAACAGGCGGGTGCACATTTGTTACGGGCAATAGCCGTATATCTCAACCTGCCTGAGAATTATTTCGATAATAAGATAGAGGAAGGCAATTCCATCCTGCGTACGCTGCATTACTTCCCGATACTCGATCCGGATGCTTTACCTGATGATGCGGTACGTGCAGGCGCACACGAAGATATCAACCTCATCACCCTGCTGATAGGCGCCAGCGCTGATGGCCTGGAACTACTTACCCGCGAAAATAAATGGTTCCCGGTAAGGGCGCATGGAGAAGATCTGGTAGTAAACGTAGGCGATATGCTGCAGCGTTTAACCAATAACAAGCTGAAATCGACCACCCACCGGGTAGTGAACCCGCCGCGTGAGCAAATGAAAAATTCACGCTTTTCGGTACCTTTCTTTATGCACCCAAAACCGGATATGGATCTTACCTGCCTCGAGTCATGCATTGATGCGGCACATCCAAAAGCATACACCGATATAACCGCAGGCGAATATCTTGATGAGCGCCTGCGCGAAATAGGTTTAAAAAAATAAGCAAATTCCTTTTTTAACTATACCCAACGCGGGTATGCAGTGTAATTTTTATGCTACATACCCGCGTTTCTGTGTTAAAATAAACCGTGTAGATTTGAAGGCATAACAATATTATTTGAAGCAGAATTCAGTTTAATTCTGTGCTGCACTTCATTGAAAATCTACTTTCCGAAATAGGCCTTCCGACTTTGTAAACGATAATTTACACAAATTAAATCCCGCACTAAATACTTTTGAACCGTAAATGCGGTTAAAAACAAATAAAATATTTTTAAAATCGTTTACAATTTTAACTGGTCCAAGAGTTTTTCAATTACCCCTATGCAAAATTCTACGCTTATTATCGCAGGGATGCACCGTTCCGGTACATCGCTTATTTCAAACTGGCTCAACAGATGCGGGCTGCAAATTGGTGAGACCTTAATGGGTGCCGCACCCTCAAACCAGGAAGGCCATTTTGAGGACCTCGAATTTCTCAAGCTACACGAAGAAATACTTACGGATAACCATTTGCCTCATACCGGCCTTATCGATGAGCATCATATCCCCGTTTCCATTTATCATAAAGAGAAGCTAAAAAGCGTCATCAGTGTAAAAAACAGGTTGCATAGCCAATGGGGATGGAAAGACCCGCGTACCTGCCTTTTTTTGGATACCTACAAAGAGCTGCTGCCCGATGCGAAATACCTCGTAATTACACGCGATTATCATGCGGTTGTGAGCTCACTGTTGCAGCGCGATTTTAGGGATATCGAGCGGAAATACCTTGCGCGCAAATACTTTCCAAGGCTGATATGGAAGACGTTCAGGCGTAGCAAACGTTTGAATACTTTTTACATTGATAAATCTGAAAAATATCTGAAAGTTTGGATAGCTTATAACCAGGAATTGCTAAAACTGGTGGAGTCGCTTCCGGAGGAGAAATACATGGTGTTGAATTATTCATTATTGCACGAAAAAGATTACCAGGTTTGTGATTATATGAAGAAACAATGGCACTTTTCTTTAAAAAATATCCGCTTTGATGAGGTCTTCAAAAAAAGCCTCATTAACAAGCCATTGGATATCGATTCCTTTATTGCGGATAAGGCACTCATTGCAGAGGCCGGATTGCTGCAGGGTGAACTGGATAAATATATATCTGTAAGTTAAACGCATCAGGTAAAAACGTGGCAGTTCCTGGCGTACGATCTGCTAAGATCCCTTTCACACATTTGTAAAATTAAGTCGTATTACCTCTTGATTATTTAGCACTTAATCTGCTATTTTTATGGCGAAGACCAATTATACCTGTTTGTAGCCATGAAAACTAAAACGTTTTATTCGATAGGATACGCAAAGCTGCTTTTTATCGCCGGGTTTTTATTGTTTGTAAGTGTTGCCAATGCTAAGGTGATTCCCGCGGCCTGCTTTACCGACAACATGGTGCTGCAGCAAAAAACAAATGCATCCATATGGGGTACCGACAAGCCAAGCCGGACAGTAACGATCACCACTTCATGGAACAATAAAAAATACATGGTGGTAGCCGATACTGCCGGAAACTGGAAGGTTAAAGTTGCAACCCCATCGTACGGCGGCCCATACAGCATCACTTTTGACGATGGCGACATCACAACTTTGAATAATGTGCTGATCGGCGAAGTATGGATATGCTCTGGCCAGTCGAACATGGAAATGCAGGTAGCAGGGCCTTACGGTGATGTGATCAACGTGGATAAAGAACTGGCCGATGCGGCGAACTACCCCCAGATCCGTATGCTGAAGATAGACAATAAAACCAGTTATCAACCCCGTACGGATGTGCCGGTAAAATGGGGATGGAGCATCTGTGATCCGAAAACGGTGCGCGATTTCTCGGCAGTAGCTTACTTTTTTGCAAAGAACTTGTATGATGATAAGCATATTCCCATCGGTATTATCAATAGCACCTGGGGCGGTACTGTTGCCGAAGCCTGGACAAGCGGCAATGCGCTGAAAACCATGCCGGCATTTGTGCCATTTGTAAAAGAAACCGAAAATGGCCTGACACAGGAAAAGATCGATCAAAAATATAAAGACAACGTACGCGCCTGGATCGATGCTATCAATGCGAAAGACCCGGCCTGGCAAAACGGCAAATTATTATGGGCGCAAAACAGCTTTGATGATTCGAAATGGAAAACGATGACTGTGCCCGCCTATTGGGAGCAGGCCGGCGTACCTGATTATGACGGTACTGCGTGGTTCCGCAAAACGGTAAAGCTGCCGTCAGGCTGGGAGGGTAAGGAGTTGAAACTGGATATCGGCGGCATCGATGATTACGATGTTTCATTTTTTAACGGGACGGAAGTAGGGCATACCGAGCTGTTTATTTTTAAACGCAGCTATACCATCCCGGCAGCATTGGTAAAGGCAGGGGATAATACCATTGCCATCCGTGTTTTTGATAATGGCGGTTTAGGCGGCTTGAATAAAGGCCCGATGACCTTATCGGTTGTAGGCGATACCTCTGCAAAGATCGACCTTGCAGGAGAATGGAATTATCAGTTGGCTACTGAACTTAAGAGCTTACCACAACCGCCCGTAAACCCAACCAGCGCAAACAAGCCGACCATCATTTATAACGCCATGATCAAACCCATCCAGCAATACACTATAAAAGGGGTGATCTGGTACCAGGGCGAAAGCAATGCCGACAGGCCGCATGAGTACGAGCAACTGTTCCCGCTCATGATCAGCGACTGGCGCCAGAAATGGGGCGAAGGTGATTTCCCATTCTACTACGTGCAAATAGCCAACTATGTCGCTAAAGATCAGCCGCCCGCAGCCGATTGGCCGGCTTTACGCTACGCGCAGCTGAAAACTTTATCTGTCCCTAATACCGGCATGGTGGTAACGATAGATATCGGCGATTATAACCGCATCCACCCGCAGAATAAGCAGGAGGTTGGTCGCAGGCTGGCACTGATTGCAAAGGCAAAAACTTATGGCGAGAATATACCATATTCCGGCCCTTTATATCAATCGCAAAAAATAGATGCCGGTAAAATAACCTTATCATTCAAATACACCGACGGCGGATTAGCTGCAAAAAGCGATACGCTGAAAGGTTTCACAATAGCAGGTGCCGACAAAGTATTTCACCCGGCCAGTGCAACGATCTTGGGCAATAAGGTTATCGTTACAAGCACGGATGTTGCAAATCCTGTAGCGGTAAGGTATGCATGGGCAAATTTCCCGGCTTGTAACTTGTATAATGGTGTGGGATTACCGGCTTCGCCATTTAAAACGGATGATTGGGAAGGAGTGAGGTAACCAGCGTTACTTACGGGGAAAGTAAACGATGATGCAGGCGCCGATCAGCGCTATTACTGCACCGATGACATCGTATTTGTCTGGTTTAAAACCGTCTACTTTCCATGCCCATAACAGCGCCATTACGATAAATATGCCGCCATACGCTGCGTAAACCCTGCCGAAATTAGCAGTTTGCCATGTAGCAACTACGCCATATAAAATGAGGACTACGCCGCCAAAAACGCCATACCACCAGGGGCGGTCATCCTTAAGCCAAAGCCATATCAGGTAGCCGCCGCCAATTTCGCATAGCCCGGCAAGGATAAATAAGGCAAATGATTTAAGTAAAGCCATAAATATTTAGAATAAGCCCACCAACCGCTCCAAAGCCATCCCGCGTGAGCCTTTTATCAATATGGTTGAATTTTTTATTGGATGAGATTTCAACGCTTCAATAACTTCTTCAACGGTAAGATAAAATGTCACCTTTCCACCTTTCGGACTTTCCGACTTCCCGACTTCCGGTCTTAAAGCATGAAATGCGTTTCCCACAAATATCCGCTCGTCCACATCCGCATCCAGGGCTTTTTTGATGATGCCTTCGTGCTCGGCGGCTGATTCATCGCCCAGCTCGAACATATCGCCCAATATCAGCACTTTCCTGTCGGCCTTGAGCTTGTTGATGTTTTCTATAGCCACCGCCATGCTGCTGGGGTTGGCGTTATAATAATCGCAAATGAGCGTATTGCTTTCGGTTTGTTTGATCTGCGAGCGGTTATTCTGCGGCTGGTAACCGGCAACGCCTGCATTGATCTCATCAGCCGTCAGCTTAAAATAATTGCCGATGCAAACCGCCGCGAGTATATTATCCAGGTTATAAGCGCCGGTAAGATTGGTTTTTACAATATGCTTTTCACCGGATGTATTATTTATCCATTCGATAGAAAGATAGGGCGAGTTTTCGGTAAGGCTACCTGTGATGGAATTAGCTTTGTTTGAAGTGCCATACAATACTACATTTTTTAAATCGCGGTCCTGCTGCATTTTCATCAGCACCGGGTCGTCGCCATTTACAAAAGCCACACCTTCTTTCTGACTTCCGGACTTTCCAACTTCCGGGCTTTCCGATTTCCCCGCCAAAAAATCGTACAGCTCACCTTTACCTTTTTTGATCCCTTCAACGCCGCCAAAACCTTCGAGGTGTGCTTTGCCGATATTAGTGATCATACCATGACTTGGCTGCGAAATACTGCAAAGCAGCTCAATTTCCTTCTGATGATTAGCCCCCATCTCTATCACCGCCATTTCATGCTCCGGTTTTATGGAAAGCATGGTAAGCGGCACACCGATATGATTGTTCAAATTCCCCTGCGTAGCCAGCGTATTAAATTTCTGCGAAAGCACCGCGTTGATTAGTTCCTTTGTAGTGGTTTTTCCATTAGTACCCGTAAGCCCCACGACAGGGATGGTCAGCTTCCTGCGGTGATGGCGGGCAAGATCCTGTAAAGAACTGAGTACATCCGCAACCAATAAATATTGTTCGCCTTTTTCATATTCCGGGTTATCGATCACTGCATAAGCAGCGCCTTCGGCGATAGCCTGCTCCGCAAAAGTGTTGGCGTCGAATTTATCACCCTTCAAAGCAAAGAAGATACAACCGGGCATTATTTTACGGGTATCAGTGCTGATAACCGGGTGTTGCAGGTAGATTTGGTAGAGTTGTTCGGTGGTAGTCATTTAATGATAAAGGTACGAGATATCCTATATATCTATATAATCAACGTCATCCCGAACTTGTTTTGGGACCTCATCATAAAAGCGGTACACGTATGTTATGTACCTGTCTGTGGGATGCTGAAACAAGTTCAGCATGACGTATTGTTTACTTTTCCATCCCCTTCATCCACGCCACAACCGCCTTAATCTCAACATAACTATAATCATCGCCCAAAATTTCTTTCAAAGGCGCAAGCCGTTCATCGCCATACTTTTCTACAGCATCTTTTATCACCAGCAGCTTATCATGGGTCACAAATTGCGAGACATCCAAATCCCCGGTTTGGATAAAATTGGTGAGATGCCCTTCAACCGTCATCGGCGAAAGTTTACGCAGACTGGCTATCTCGGCCATCGACATACCATCTTTAAACAGCTTAAACGTCTCACGACTGGTATCGTTTGGCCCGTCTTTTTCCCTGCGTGGTTTACGCTCGGGCTTGCGTTGCTTTTGCTGCATGCGGGATGCTAACCCGTGCGACTGGCTATAACTTTTTACCGGGGCCAAAAGCTCGCGGCCATAACGCGCCAGCTTCACATCGCCGAAACCGGATATGTGCCGCAGTTCGTCCATGCTTTGCGGCAGGTAGGTGGCCATTTCCATTAATGCAGCATCAGATAGTATAATATAGGCCGGCACATTTTCATGAGCGGCAATATCACGCCGTACGCTTTTCAATTCATTCAGCAGTCCGACCTCATAAGCCAATGGCGCGTATTGCTGTTTTTCTTCTATAATTTCCGTTTCAACCAGCTCAACCTTCTGACGGCCTTTTAATACATCATCGCTTTTGGCGGTAAGCTTTAATACGGAATATTCGTCATCGCTTTTCTCCAGGTAACCCATGCTCACCAGCTCGCGGAAATATTGCTGCCAGTTGGCTTTGCTGATTTCAGCACCAATACCATAGGTTTTTAATTGCTTATGATCTTCCCAGATCTTCTCGCTTTTTGAGCCGCGCAGGAAATCGATCACATAATTAGCGCCAAAACGCTCTTTTAAACGTGTTACCGCTGATAATGCCTTTTGTGCGATCAGTGTTCCATCAAAACGGGTAACTTCCGTCAGGCACACATCGCATGAACCGCAATGATCCGGCGCATCCTCATCAAAATATCTTAACAGGAACTGGCGGCGGCAGGTTGGCAATTGACAATAAGTTACCATATCGTCCAGCTTTTTCAGCATGATACGGCTTTGTTCCGGGTTGCCTTCCACTTTGGCAAATTCCTTTAATTTCATCGCGTCGCCAGCAGAAAAGAACAATACCGCCTCTGAAGGTAAACCATCACGACCAGCGCGACCCGTTTCCTGGTAATAGCCTTCGATATTTTTAGGCAGATTCATATGCACCACGTAGCGCACGTTCGATTTGTTAATGCCCATGCCAAAGGCAATGGTTGCTACAATGATCTTTACCTCGTCGCGCAGGAATGCTTCCTGGTTGCGGGCTTTGGTGGCGTTATCCAACCCCGCGTGATAAGCTTCAGCCGAAAATCCCTGTTTTTTCAAATCTGCAGCCAATTCCTCGGTATTCTTGCGGGATAAGCAATAGATAATACCCGACTCATCCCGGCGCTTGTTCAAAAAATCGAGCAGCTGGTAGAAACTATTGTTCTTCCTTACAACATTATAAGTAATGTTCTCACGGTTGAATGATGAAACGAAAACCTCCGGCGAATGTAGGTTCAGTTTTTCGAGGATATCTTTTTGGGTGAGGTTATCAGCAGTAGCCGTCAGGGCTATTACCGGTACACTTGGGAAGTAATCCTTTAATCCTGCCAGCGCCAGGTATTCGGGCCTGAAATCGTGGCCCCAATGCGATATACAATGCGCCTCGTCAATAGCGATCTGCACAACAGGCAGCGATGTCAAAAACTCTACCAGTTTATTTTCAGATCCGAACAAACGTTCAGGCGCCAGGTAAAGCAACTTGATCTCGTTGCGACGAAGCTTGCTGATAACTTCGCTTTGCTCACCCGGCGATTGGGTGGAATTATAAAACCCTGCCGGTATGCCATTCACGTTCAGGCTGTCGACCTGGTCCTTCATCAGCGCGATGAGCGGGGAGATAACGATGGTCAGGCCATTCAGCATCACGGCGGGTAGCTGGTAGCAAAGCGATTTACCTCCGCCGGTAGGCATCAGCACCATCACATCCTTACCATCCAAAACATGCTGAACAATGTCCTCCTGCCGGTGCCGGAACTCGCTGTAACCAAAATATTTTTGCAGGGCCTGTTTAGGTGACATATCTGCAAATGTAATCAGCCCCCGCTAAACGGCGAAGCGCACTACAAATAAAAATTACTGTACGAATGACCGGTACGAGAGGGGCAGGTTGAAAAAACAGAAAGCCGCCTTTGCAGGCAGCTTTCTGTTTTTTACATTTTTCGATCGTTATTCTGCTACTGCAGCTTCGTTAATAATGCTTTCAGCTAACTCCGTCAGTGCTGCGTCGGTTGCTTTTTCGTTTTCTAACGTTTGTGCTAAAAGATCGGCCACATCAGCATGCCCCATAGTTGCAGCAAAAACACTAAGGGCGCCATAGGTTGCTATCTCGTAGTGCTCAACCTTTTGTGCAGCGAGGATCAAACCGGCGTCACGTATCATGGTGCCTTTTTCAGTCTCTTCAACAATGCCGTTTGCTTCTTCTAATAAGCCGGCCATCGCATCGCATTTTTTTGCTACTGCTTTCTCATCCAATAGCTCAAAAGCTTTTTCAAGCGTGGCAATGTGCGTTTCGGTTTCAGTGGCATGTTTGTCAAATGCCGCGGCAAGCTCAGGGCTTGTGGCGTATTTTTTCATTTTTGGAAGCGCTTTTGCCAGGTGCTTTTCGGCCCAGTAAATGTCCTTTAATTCGTCAACGAAGAATTTATGAAATTCAGAATTCTCCATTTTGCCGGTCTTTGACGGCCCTTTTTTGCTTGTTGCAGTTTTCATAGGTATTTATTTTAGTGTGTGTGTAATTATTAATCTTGCGGGTCGGCATAAGTACTCCATTGTGCCACGCCTTTTGGCTCCGCTTTCTTTTCCTCGTTACTTTTTACTTCGCTCATTTCTTTATTCAGCTTTTCAGCATCCTGGAGGTCTTTTTTCTTAGGGTCTGGCAATTCGGTATTTCCTTTGGTTTCCCTGGTCTGCGAAAGCGGATCGGCAACATATTCAAATTCTTTACCCAAACCCGGCATTTCACCTTCATTCCACGGACCGCGTACAGTACCGGCAGACATGTTATAAGTATTCTGTAAAAAGCGTGGATCAGCGGCCAATACACCCGGAGGAAAATTGTCGGGAATGCTATTTAACGCTGCTTCGAACATTTTGTAGTGGGTTACCTCACGCGTCATCAGGAAAGACAGCGTTTCGTGGATATACGGATCATCCGTAAATTTCATCAGGTGCTCGTAAACCAGCTTGGCCCTCGATTCCGATGCAAGATTGGTACGGAGGTCAACCGTCAGGTCGCCGTTTGAATTTACATACGATGCGCACCATGGAATGCCCTGGCTGTTGCGCGGGGTTACGCCACCGCCGGTAATGATCACAAATTGCGGATTAGCGGTTAGCGCCTGGTGGATGATGTTTTCTTTTGTTGCCTTGCCCTCCATTACCTGCATGATCTCGGAAGTGTCGGCCGCATTCTTTAATTCGCCGTTCACGCCTTTTAGCAGCATCTGGATGGTGGCGCCGACGATCTCCAAATGGCTGAATTCCTCAGTGGCAATATCCATCAGCATATCGTATTTATCCGGGTGCGCAGCCTTTGCGCCGAACGCCTGTGTGAAGTATTGCATGGCTGCGGCCAGTTCGCCGTTCTCCCCGCCAAATTGCTCCAACAGAAGGTTAGCAAAGCGCGGGTCAGGGCGGGAAACCCTGGCATTAAATTGTAGGTCTTTTACATGATGAAACATGGTTAGTGTGTTTTTAATAGTAAGTAATTTGATTAATTCCCAGGATAAGATCCCCGTTAAGAAAACTTATAATGTGCTAATAATAACCGCCTGTTACTTGAAATGTTTTAACTTCTAATTTAATTTGTTGTGAAATAATTAATTCAATTATTAACTCCAATGTAAAACAATTGAGATTATTTAACAGTTATCTATCCACTAACCATGCAGGTTGAAAGCAAGGGGGCATCAGCTTTGGGCAGCTATAAATAATAAATAGTGAGATGATTCCCTTATATTTCAAACTTGGCGATGGGTTATCGTTTATGATCATCCCGGACACTGCCGCTCATCTCGACGGCCATGTCATTATTACACATACGTACAGTGTTTTTAAAGACACAGGCCTCGGTAACCCGTTAGCTGCCCGCAGTAAGGAGAGTACATTGCACCTGGAAGCTATTACTGACCCTAATTATTATGGCTATATCACCTTTGAAATGCCAAACAGGCTTTTTACTTATACTGCCGATGGGCAGTTGGAGCTTAGCAGTGATGAGGTGGAGCAGATAATAGAGATGTTAAGCCATGTACGCACTAACCCTGCGCTTTGGAACATACCAAACAAGTAACATTTAATATAAACACTAAAAACTATGAAAAAGATCACCTTCACTTTACTGATAGCCGGCGCAGCGCTGGCTTTCCAGTCATGTAACCACGCAAAAGATGCTAAAGACACAGCCGACAGTTTGAACAAAACCAAGGACACCACCTCAAACGCAATGAATACCGGCGGTATAGCCGTAAACAGCGATGATGCTAAATTTGCTACTGCTGCTGCCAATGGCGGTATGGCCGAAGTTGCTTTAGGCAAACTGGCCTTAACAAAAACCACCAATGCTTCGATAAAAGATTTTGCCAATATGATGGTTACCGACCATAGCAAAGCAAATGATGAGCTGATGGCTATAGCTAAAACCAAAAACATCACCCTGCCAACCGAACCGGACAGCGCCCACATTAAAAAAATGGACGAGCTAAGCAAAAAGAACGGTGCTGACTTTGATAAGGCTTATGTGGATGCTATGATAGACGGCCACAAGAAAACGCTCGACCTGATGAATGGCGAAGCAAAAAATGGCAGCGATACTACTTTAAAAGCATTCGCCGCCAAAACTGCACCAATCGTACAATCGCACTTAGATGCTATCAATAAGATACATGCTAACATGAAGTAATCTTCATTAAGTAGCAGTAGCAGTTGCAGTCTTTTTTTCGACGTCGACTGCTACTGCCACTTTCTACTGCTACTTCTCCCCAATGCTACTAATTATTCCCCTTCACCCTTTGGCTCTCATCTTCAGCGCCACTTTTGTGTTCACTGGCTTTTATTTTACTGTTACCAAAATTGTAGGTTAGCGTTAGCCTTGCGCCGCGTGTTTGGCCTTTTTGCCTGATGGCGAAATTATCTGCCTGGTAATTAGCACTCAGGTTGTTCGACCATGTATTGAATACATCAGTCACTGCAAATTTTACGTTCAGCTTTTTTTGATAGAATGACTTGCTGAAACCAATATCATTCGACCAGCGTGGATCTAAATGATAAATCCCATAAATCATTGATGAATTGTAACGTGTAAACAGTTCTGCTTTAATACCCGCAAACGTGAAGGTTTGTGTAGCCTTAATCTGGTAAGCGATCTTGCCATCGCTCAGATTTCCACCGAATAATGAGTCGGACCTAAATTGCAAGTCGAAAACATTCAGCTCAATATTACCGCTCCACCATTTGCTGATGGTATAAGGCGAATTAACATCCAATGAATATGACTCCTGTGTTTGCAGGTTGAGCGTAGTTTGATAAGTCGCTTTTGTGGCGGCATTTGTCAAAATGATCTCGGTGATCGCGTCGCCGGTGTGCGAATAGTTCAGGCTTACATTCAAAGTTTTATTATAGGTATAATCCAGCTCGAAGTTGTTGGTGTACTGCGGCCTCAGGAACGGGTTGCCTTTTTGATAAGTATACTGATCGAGATAATAAACAAATGGGTTCAGATCCTCATAGCTTGGGCGGTCGATACGGCGGCTATAAGAAAAGCTCATCTCGTTTTTATCCGAAAAGGTATGGTTCAAAAAGAAGCTTGGAAATAAATTGAGGTATTTACGCTCTGCAACCGAATCCTGGGTTACCAAATCACCGCGCGATTGGGTGTATTCTGCACGCAAACCTACCTGTACCGAAGTGTTTTTAAAGCTTTTCTTCAAATTCACATATGCGGCATCAATTTTTTCGTCATATATAAAGCGGTTGGTTTTGGTCGTGTCATTTACATAGACTCCGTTTTGAAGCTTTTGCGCTTCCAGGTCATTATCTGTTTTTACATCACTGAATTTTACACCGGCTTCCAGGTTTACCGTTTTGCTTAGCGGTTTGCTGTAATCCGCTTTAGCGGTATGTATATCGATAGTTGATGGTGTTTGCTCCTGTAAAAATTGCTGAGGCGGCGGCTGTGAGCCATCTGTCACAAAAAAGGTAGTTATATAGGAGTTATTACTGTTATTATTGAACTTGGAATAATCCAGGTCGATGTTTAGTTCCTGGCCGGCGGTATCCAGTTTCCAGCGGTCGTTCAGGTTAATGGCAAAATCTTTATACGATTGCTTAAATACGCCGGGTGTTTTTTGGAGTGAATCCACTTCGCCGGGCGCCGAGCCGATATAAGTATTATCATCGTTGTCATCCTGTTCGGTATTGAAATAGCCGTTCACAATAAAGCCGATAGTGTTTTTTGATGAAAGATCATAATCCGCACCGAAACGGTAGTTGTTCCAATGGTTATCATGCTTCATATAGTTATATTGGTTAAAATAGGTTGATTTGCCGCTGTCACTCACAGTACGCATAATATTCAGGTCGCGGCCATTTTCATTATCGCCATGGTTAAAGCTGCCGAATACATTCAGGTTGCCTTGTTTGTGGTTCAGCGTCAGCGTAGTATTGTCATTAGTATAGGCAGAGAAGCCACCGCTTGCAATAAGGCTGCCGTTAGTGCCGCTTTCTTTATTTTTCTTTAGTTTGATATTGATAATGCCCGAATTACCTGCCGCATCATATTTGGCGGATGGGTTAGTGATCAGCTCGATAGATTGAATGCTGTTTCCATCCGTCGACCTTAAAAGTGTAGCCAATTGCTGTGCTGAAAGATAGGTCAGCTTATCGTTGATCATTACGGTTACGCCTTGCTTGCCGCGCAGACTGATGTTGTCGTCTTTATCCACGCTTACGCCCGGCGCGCGTTCCAGTATATCCATTGCCGAATTACCTGCCGCCAGCACGCTGCCTGCAACATTCATCACGATCTTATCAGCCTGGTGCTCGATGAGGGGTTTGGCCGCAACTACGCTTACAGTACCTAAAGTACGATTGGATGAAACCATACGAATAACAGGTACGGTAATGGCCGGCGTGTTATTGCTCACAGAAAATGGTTTGCTGAAAGTGTTTTGATAGCCGATGCCCTGCGCCCTTACCAGGTAAATGCCATTACGGATATGATCGAACGTGAAAGCGCCTGCTTCGGTAGTTAAGGTGCCTGCAACGATGGTTGAGTCTTTTGCGCGCATAATGCTTACGGTGGTGTAGCCTACAGGCCCCTGGGCATCGACTACTGAGCCGGTTACTTTTGCTGATGTTATGGCCGTTTGCGCCTTGCCTGTAGTAAAGCAGGCCAGCACAATTGCCGTGATAGAAGATAGTTTTATGATGAGTGTTTTCATTGTCAGTTTAAAATTTTTGGCAAAAACATCCCCATTAAAGATTTTTTCATCTTTTTAAGATCGATAATGAAGATTAGTGATTGCCGGTTGTTTAGCCGTTTATGTTAGTGAGATAAATTTCTTTTCAGTCTGTTAGTTTCTTTTTGTGTTTTGTTTTTATACTTCAAAACAACGGCACAAATGCTTTTTATTCAATTTTTTTTGACCAGTGGACGAGTTGAGATGACCACCGGGCCGAATAAACCTGATTGCGGCTGTTTGTTTATAAGATGCACGGGATATGCCTAAGGTTACAGAAAATTTTACATTTTTAATGCGCAATGAGCTTTTTCAGCATATTGATGCAGAAAACGGGCGCATCATTTTCCACGGCATGAAAGGCAGTGCCTTTTTTGAATGATGTGTTGTGGGCCGGGGTCGGCTTCACTTTATATAAGGCAGAAATGGTAAAGCATAAAGAGATAATGAACCCGCCGATAAGCAGCGGGCCCATTATATATTTTACCGGTATTTTCATTGTTTTATTTACGGCTTAAACTGTCGGCCCTTTTTGCAAGCGAATCGATCTGTGCGCGATACCTGGCAATAGCTTGTACTTTTTCGGCTTTGTTTACCGAATCCTGTTGTTTTGCTGTAGGCATAGTTACCACAGTATCAACCTTACATTGCATGCCGTTATTGGTGATCACAAATATAGCAGAGGTAGCTTTTTCCATTTTATTAGTCTCCTTGCACTCATACACATTCACACCATCTATGCCGATGCGGTCATTCAGATTTTGATCAACTACTACTTTAGCATTTAACGGCAATTTAAGCGTGATGTCGATCGCCTCAGCGTGCCAGTATTCATCGTGTTTACGCATCAGTTTACTATTAAACTGCAAAACAGAATCCTTTTGAACAAACAGATAACTGGCGTTGCGGGCATTCAGTAATGCTGTTTCATAATCCGGGCCCTGTGCGCTGAATTCTTCAACCAGTTCCGGCTGGTTACTGTCGCTTTGTACGATATTGATATTCACGTTGCGTGGTTCCGGATCATCGTCGTCATTATTCTTGATGATCATACCATGGAAACGGTCATTTACATTCAGCCGTATGCTGTCGTCATGTGTTAAGTACTTTACATCATTTAGTGTAAGGTGGTATACATTATCGGAAGTAGGCTTTAATTTGATCGTTTCGCTAAAGCTTGCCCTTGTTTTGAAATTTCCTGCTGCCTGGGCCGCATAGAAGATAAACATGCCTAATGCAAACAGCCAAACGATCAATAATGTGGTTGCTGATGAGCGGTTTACCGAGCGTGTGCCGAATATGGCAGATATCAGCACCAGTATAATTACCATTACCGGTATAAATGCGGTGAGGAAGGCACTTATATAGATCCAGTATGCATGATAATTTTCAACTATGCTAAAGGGGAAGAGATGGCTGTAGCGCGCCTGGCCAAAACCAACAAAGGCAACAAGCGCCACTACAAGAGCAATAGCCATCCCAAAAAAGGCAAGCAAAAACATTGTGCCCACAATTTTGATCAATACTTTACCGGCGCCGTTAAAAAATTGCGCCAGGTGACCGGCAAAGTCGCCGGCGAAATCGCGTGCCCTGTACACAAATGGGCGCGCTTCCTCTTGCAGATTGTTAAAATGGCCGCGTACAGCGCTCATTTCTTCCTGCAGGTTCATTTTAAAACCATGCAGATCGGGGCGTTGGCCGCGCATAGCCATACGATCGGCGCGTGTAACAGCTTGTGGTATTACTATCCATAATATAATGTATAGCAATAGCCCTGAACCGAAGAAAAAGAAGGTGAGTGCAAAGGCCAGCCGTATCCAAACCGGCTGCATATTAAAATAGTTGGCGATGCCCGAGCAAACGCCACTTACGATACGGTCGTCCGGGTCGCGGAACAGGCGGCGTTCGCCGGTATTATAATTAAAGGTGCTACCTGCGGCATTATCGTCTGCAAACTCTTCAAAATCTTCAACATGGCCCATCTGCTCTATTACGTTATTTACGTCCACATCCACTATAACCTGTTTGCCTTCTTTTAATAAGAGCTCGTTAAACATTTCGGCAATGCGGTTCTCAATATCGGTGGTGATCTCCAGGCTGTCGGCCGAGTTCATAAAATGGCGCTTCACGTTGGTCATGTAGCCCTTAAGTATCTCGTAGGCATCCTCTTCAATGTGGAAGACGGTGCCGTTTATATTTATGATAATTGTTTTGTTCATGATGATCGGGGTGATTTTCTGTATATATATAGTATATATGTGCTGTTTAGGTGTTTATGTTATTGCTGTTCTTCATTCTTGCTTGTCTCATCCGTTGGCGGGGGTAGCCGGTCGCCTATTGCGGTCCTTACGGCAAATTCAAGCTCCTGCCAGGTCTTATCGAGCTGCTCAAGCACCTTTCTGCCTTCTTCAGCCAGCACATAATACTTGCGCGGCGGGCCGGATGTGGACTCGACCCAGTTATAAGTGAGCAGCCCATTGTTCTTCAATCTGGTTAAGAGGGGATATAGAGTACCCTCTACTACAAGCAATTGGGCTTTCTTTAGCTCAGCGATGATATCTGAAGCGTATGTTTCGCCCTTTGCTATGATGGAAAGTATGCAATATTCTAAAATGCCTTTCCTCATTTGGGTTTGTGTGTTTTCTACAATCATATCACAAAGATATATGTTTTAAAATGTATTATGCAATACATAGTACTGTATTTTTTTAAAAATGTGCTTTTTTTTAAAAAAAATGTCTTTTTTCTTGACTAAGTGAAAATCTAACATTACTTTTATAATTAATTAACTATTAACTGATCTTATTATTGACAAAATGAAAAAACTTCTACTAGTAAGTTTGTGTTTCCTGATGTTGAGCATTACTCAGGTATTTGCACAAAACCGTACAGTTACTGGTACGGTTACTGCCAAGGACGATGGCACACCCATTCCGGGAGTATCAGTAAAAATAAAAGGCACAGGTAACGGCGTTGCCACCAACAGTGCAGGTAAGTACAGCATCAGCGTACCGCCGGGCGGTGTTTTGGTGTTTACTGCAATTGGCTTTACGCAGGCTGACGTTACACCAAAAGGTGCCGTGCTGAACATTTCCCTTTTAACTGCATCAAACCAAATTGGTGAAGTTGTGGTAACCGGTGCTTTGGGCCAGAAAATGCAGGAAAGATCTTTGGGTTACTCAACCGCACAGATAAATGCAAAGGAGCTTACCGAGGCAAAAGTTACCGACATCTCTACCGGCCTTGAAGGCAAGGTATCAGGTTTGCAGGTTAACTTAACTAACAACGGTATCGATCCTACAACCCGTATCGTATTACAGGGTAACAGGTCTATCACAGGTAATAACCAGGCTTTACTGGTTGTTGACGGTGTGCCAATCGATAACGTAAACTACATTAACACCATCAACCCTGAAGACGTTCAAAGTGTTACTGTATTGAAGAGCGGTCTGGCTGCTGCGGTTTATGGTTCAAAAGCATCTAACGGCGTATTGATCATCACTACTAAAAAAGGGAGCAAAGGCAAACCTTCTATTACTGTAAGCAATACTACAGAAATACAGTCAGTATCCTATCTGCCTTCATTGCAGACAAAATTTGGCGGTTACGGTGGTGAAGGTGGCGCATTCGTTAACGCTGACGGTACCGTTAACCCGGTTCCGTATGAAAACGAAAGCTACGGCCCTGCTTACGACGGCAGAAAGATATTGCTTTCTTTAAGCCCTATCTTCGCTGCTGATGGTGTTACAGTTACAGGCTACGATACTGCATTCACCAATTATTCTAATATAAAGAACAACAGGCGCGATTTCTTCAATAACGGTATCCAGAACCAATTTAACATTAGCTATGATATCGGTAACGAAAACAGCTCGATGCACGTTGGTTTCCAGGATGTTAACACGGGTGATGGAATACCTGATGACCATGGCCGCAGGGATAACATCCGTATTGGCGGTACAGAAAATTATGGCAAATTCAGCGTTGAATACAATGCTGCTTATAACGAAAACAGCGACAATACATTTGGCTCCTCTTATAACCAAACAGGCGGTGGTTTATCGGGTGACGCTTTATACTTCGAGGTATTGAATACCCCGGGCGATATTCCGATTAAAAAGACCACACTGCAAAGCAGCAATGGCCCTATAACATATGACCCTACTAACTGGAGCGGTCAGTTCACCAGCCCTGATGCTTACTATAACGCGTATGCAACAAACCCTTACTGGACTTTAGCAAACTCACGCAATAAAAGAAGTGATTATATCTTCCAGGGTAACGTTAACCTGTCATATAAAGCTACTTCATGGTTAACGCTCTCTGACAGGATCGGTATTACGCAAACAACCCAACAGTTTACCGATACAAGGGCACAGGTTAAATTCTCGCCATGGGCTATAGCCGACCCTCAGGGTGCAGGTAACGTGCCATCAAGCTTAACATTCGTATATCCTGCTGTATCTGATGAAACGTTTATGGAGCAATTGCTGAACAATGACTTTATCGCCAGCTTTGATAAAAAGATCAGCAACAGCTTTAAGATCACCGGTTTGGTTGGTGTTAACACTCAGCAAAGCTACCAAAGGGAAATCAACCTTGAAGGCGATCAGCTGCAATTCCCGGGCGACTACAACATAGGCAGTACTTTAGGTATCCCTACTTACGGTGAAGCCAACTACCGTCAAAGAGACGCAGGTATCTACGAAGAAGCTACTTTAGCTTACAACAACTTCCTGTTCCTGCACGCATCAAACCGCGACGAATGGAACTCGGTATTGAACCCGTCACACAACCACTACGAATACCCAAGCGTTGACGCTTCGTTCGTGTTCACGGATGGTATCAAAGCGTTGAAGGATAACAGCGTATTATCATACGGTAAATTAACTGCAGGTGTTGCCGAAGTGGCAAACATCAACCTTGGTACAGGTGCTAACCCATACGGCGCCTATGACCTGATCAACCCATTTGTTGTACCTTCAGGTTATCCATATGGCAGCTTAGGTGGTTATGCCCAATCAGGCCTTTCACTTAACCCTAACATTCAGCCTGAAAAAACAACCGACTATGAGGCTGGTTTAGAGTTAGGTTTCCTGAAAGACCGTATCCGTTTTACAACCAACTACTCACATACAGATTCAAAAAACCAGAGCTTAACTGCTACTATCTCGAGCGCTACAGGTTATACCAGCGAGCTTGCTAACGCAGGTTTGGTTACAAATGACACCTGGGAATTTGATTTGAATGTAACTCCGGTAAAAACCAGGAATTTCCAATGGAACGTAGGTGTAAACTACACCCACTTCGCAAACAAGGTAGTTGAACTGGCTCCAGGTCAGGACGAGCTTGAGATTGCTGGTATTGGAGGCACAGTTGGTGCAGTAGCAGGTATTTATGCCAAAAAAGGCAGTGCATACCCAATCATAGAAACTTATGACTGGAACCGCGCACCAAACGGTAAAGTAATTGTTGACCCAACTACAGGTCAGCCATCGGTTAATACCAGCAAGCTGCAGGATTTTGGTACAGCAAACCCAACCAGCATATTGGGTGTTACTTCATCATTAACCTACAAAGCCTTCTCTTTCTCATTCGTGATCGATTATCGTGGTGGTAACGAGATCTTCAACTCTACCGAATCAGTTGAGGCATTTTCAGGTATCTCGACGCAATCAGCCGAAAACGGCCGTGCGCGTTTCATCTATCCGAACTCTGTGGTACTACAGGGCGGTCAGTACGTAAACAATACATCAGTTGCTGTTAATAACGGTAATGGCGGTCAAGGTGGTTCGTTCTGGGCAGGCGTTTACGGCTCACAGGTAGGCAGCATGTTCGTTGATGACGCAGCCTTTATCAAATTAAGGGAGGCAAACTTATCTTACCAGATCCCTGCAAGCGCATTGAGCAGCATTGGTTTCATTAAACGTGCATCTGTTAGCCTTATCGGTCGTAACTTATTAATGATAAGGCCTAAGTCTAACGATTCTATCGACCCTGAATTCTCTGATACAACTGGCAACGGGATCGGTTCTACCTCAGTGAGTGAAACTCCTCCAACAAGGTTCTATGGTGCATCAGTATCAGTATCATTCTAACTATAATGAGTTCAATTTTTAAAAATAAGAACATGAAAAAATTAGCGATAATATTTCTTGCGATTGCGACAATAGGAACGGGATGCAAGAAATTTACAGAAAATATAAACACTAATACCAACCAGCCTACGGTGGTAACACCCGATGTGGTGCTGGCAGCAGGCCTGAGCGGTACTGCGGCGCGTTTGGGTACAGCCTTTTTTAATACAAACAGGTGGATGGGTTATATGGCGCGAAGTGGTAACTTTATCCAAACCATCCCAACTGAAACTTATGCTATTGACCCAGGTTATGCAGATGGCGATTTTCAGAACATTTATGGTGTGCTTACAAGGTTTAATTATATTGAGCATAACAGCGCAGGCGACCCTTTTTATATAGGTGTTGCTAAAGTGATGAAAGCTTTCTATTTCTCTACACTGGTTGACGGTTTTAACAACATTCCGTATTCACAGGCATTTAACCTGGCACAATTTCCTACACCAAAGTATGATGATGCCCAGGGTATTTATAATGACCTGATTTTGCAGATAGATAGTTCTGTTACTTATTTCCAGAATGCACAAACAAAATACTATCCAACTGCAGCTGCAACATCGCTTACAACTGATGACCTGCATGATATCATGTTTGGTCGCGGAACAGGCGGTGCTGATAAAGCCAGCGCAGTAGCGCGCCTGAATTTGTGGATAAGGTTTGCAAACACCGTAAAACTACGTTTATTAATGACCGAGCGCGCAGCTGTAACAGCATCTTACATCCATACAGAGTTGGCTAAATGTACTGCTAATGGGCAGGGATATATTGGTGCAAACCAAAGTGCTACGGTAAACCCGGGTTATTCTAATAACTCAGCTGCACAGCAAAACCCTTTCTATGGTTCATTTGTGCTTACTTCCGGCAGCGCTAACAATAATGCATCATTCTACCGTGCAAACCAATACTTTATCAATTATGGAAATGACAATAACGATTACCGCTATACTGATATATACGGAACGGTTGGCGGTACATGGGCAGGTAATTATGATGGCGACCCCGCAGCTGCATCTAACACAAATACCTCGGGTATAAGAACCGGCGGCGGCCTTTTGGTTGGCTCGACCCAGGATGAATTCATCATTCCTGATTTTGAAAGCTTGTTCTTGCAGGCTGAAGCTGTACAGGAGGGCTATACTGAAGTTTCTACAAAAACAGCAGCACAACTTGTAAGGACAGCTAATGAGCAAAGCTTTATTTTTGTTGATGACACTGGTACCGGCGACCCTGCAGCTGATGCAACTGATGCAGACGGTTATATGGATGGCCAGGCAGGTGATCCGGATGTTGATGTGGCCGCTGGGGGTTTACAAGCTATCATGACCCAAAAATGGTCAGCATTGGCTGGAGTAAACTGGGAGCAGGCTTATACCGACTATCGCCGTACAGGTTATCCCATTCCAGATGGTACCAACTTCGGTTTCTCTCACAATCCTGCTGTAATACAGCATTCTTCGCCAGATGTAACAGGTAAAGCTCAATCTGTGAACCTGCCATACCGCTATCTGTATCCACAGAGTGAAGTTAGTACAAACAGCAAAAACATTCCGGCAGGTACTACTGCATATACCACTATATTTTGGGATAAAAGGGAGAAATAACAAACTGAATTTTTATAGTTAAATAAAAAAAGAGATGAAAATGAATTATTTATTCAAAAATACAGGGCGTGTTTGCACGGTACTTGCTTTATTGGCAACTACCATGTTAAGTTCTTGCTTGAAAGACAATAGCCCGGGCAGTGTAGACTTTTCCAAAAGTCCGGCCCTGATATCATGGCAATACAGCGGCTTCAGTAAAGTAACCGAACCTGCAGTTATGCTGCCAGTCGGGAATTTCACTTACAACCTGGAAGTTGCCTTATCAGTATCCAGTGTAACATTAGGATCAAGTGTGTCAGCTTCTGTGGCCGAAAATGATGCTGCAGTAACAGCTGCCGGTTATACCCCGCTGCCAACATCGCTTTACAGCATGGGTTCAAGCGTTACGATACCGGCAGGACAGCAACTAGTTAAATTCCCGATAGTATTTAAAGCCGGAACAATTGACTTTACAAAGGGCTATGCTCTTTATCTTACGCTTAGCAATGGCAGTGGCGCTAGTATCCCATCAAACCTTAACACCGTGTTGGTTGTGCTTAAAGTAAAGAGTATTTATGAAGGTAATTACACAACTTCAGGCCAGCGTACCAGGTTTAAGGGCACTACAGAAGCTAGTGGTGTGTTAGACCATTTTGCTATTTCGGGTACAGTTCCGTTAGCTACTTATACCGCTAATACTGTTATCGGCCAGGCTGGTGACTCAGGCTCAGGTGAAACATGGGCATTGCAGGTAAATGCTACCGGCGCAACCCCATACAGCGTAACGGTATTGCCTGATCCGACAGCAGCTTCCGGTACCACGCCGAGTTCATTTACACAGGGCACCGCCAATGGGCCAAGCACTTATGACCCTGCCACCAAAACCTTTAATATCCACGTAGGGTATTTGAATGCTTCAGGAGTATTAAGGGAAATAGATGAAACAATGGTTGCGCAATAAACAAGCCTAACTTGATTATACAAGAGCCGCTACTTAGCGGCTCTTTTTTTATGACTATTTTGCAACAATACATTTGTAATAAATTCGTTCAACATTTTTACGCTGACCTGTTAGCTAATAATTATAGAAGTAACAATTACTATCCGTTAGCAGCTAACCTGCTATATAAATTACAGTAGCTTGTTTGCTATATAACATTTTTGTTACTTTCTTTGTATAAGAGTTATAAAATTGCTTTTTTATTACGTGAAGAGTATTTTAGTGATGAATTTGATATTAAATATGAAAAAATTATTATTTCCCCTGCTGCTATTGATAAGTCCTGTAGTTTTTGCACAGCAGGTTACTATTTCCGGTACAGTAAAAAATCCGGAAGGTAATGGCATTTCAACAGCCATAATATTAACCCAGGAGGGTAGTAAAGCTAAAACAGATAGTTTGGGCCATTTTACCGTGCAGGCCAACCCGGTAACAACACTTGCCATCCATAGCGTGGGTTATAAAGATACCCTGGTAAATGTAGATCATCAAAATAACCTGGTAATTATAATGCATGGTGTAGTTACTATAACCGCGCATGTAACCAGCCCGTCGGCTAAGATACCTGACGCCAATCAAAGCATCAATATGGCGCCTATGGCCACAAAAATGACGCAGGAGAACAATGTGAATACCACATCAATGCAGGCCAGGCAAATAACTATGCACGGCGGGCAGACGGTGAATGTAATAAGTGATGAAGGCTTTGATGCGAGCCGTGGAGCTATATTCCCGGTATTTCATCCGAAGCAGGAAACACAAGGTTCGCGCTACTTTTTTAAGGATTGGGCACATGGCAGCGTAATTAAAGTAGATGGACAAGCGGTTGCAGACCCGAATTACTTGTTTAACTACGATAAAATGGGTGGCGGTTTGCTTCTTTCAAAAGACGGCCATTCGGCAATTGAAGTGAACAGGGATATTGTAAAAACATTTACCATTACCGACGATAACAGCCAAACAGCTACTTTCGCCAACATGCCATCGATCGACAAAACCCATTATGTGCAGGTTTTAGCAGACGGCGACAAGTACAAAATATATAAAGTGATTAAAACCAAATTTGACAAGGCGAACTTCTCAACGGACGGACTAATGAATACCGGGAATGATTTTGATTCATATACCGACGAAGGTGATTATTACCTGGTAGATGCAAAAACCAACGCGGTACAAAAGGTAGTAATGAAGAAGAAAGCATTAAAAGCCCTTTTCCCAAGCGATGCTGATAAAGTGAACAAATTCCTGTCAGACCATGCAGAGGATAATATGGATGACAGCTACCTCGCAAATTTAGGTTCGTACGTTAATCAGTAGAATAGTCAGACGACAGACAATATAAAGAGGCCGGTAAGTTACTTACCGGCCATTTTTTTATTCTTGCAAAGCAATCGGAATACCTTCGTAGCTTGTTGGCGTGGTTGAGTTTAAAACTAATGTCTCAGGGTCGGTAGCGGCAGGTGAAAGAGTTACATCACCATGATCCGCCAACTTATGAATGGTGCCGGAAAAATTGTGCGTTCCATCTACAGTTGCATTAATAGTGACTGTAACGGGCGCAACAGCACTCGCCCCATCATAATAGAAATAGAAAGTACAATCAGTACCTGTAGCATTTATTTCTCCGGACACTGCATAAAAATCATCCTGGTATAGATTGGGTAAATAAGGTGAAATAAATCGTTTAACTTCTAGATGATACCAATTGTGATGGGTTTTGGCGGGTAGTGAATTTTTATGATTCACATTACCATTTGCAATAATTGCTGGTGCTAACAGAATAATAACACCTAAGATGCTTATTAACTTTTTCATATTAATTCAGATTTAAGTTTATTTTTTAGAAACTAATTTATAGTTGAGCCTTATTGGCAAAACTGAAATTGTGTAAGGTTAGGTAGCTTGTAATATGAATAAACGGGTTATCTCCATAGGCATTCGGTTTAGGTTAGTGGATAGGTTTGTTATAACTAAAATTAGAAATTAACTATTAATTATGCAACTTTTGGGAATGAGATTTTGTTGCCCGAATGATTCGTGGTTTTTAGTGTTGTCCACAATTATTGAAAAGTGGGGAATTAAATTTTACAATTTATATTATACCTTTAGTTAAACTTAAATTTCATAATATGAAAAAGCAAAATTATTTCGGAGCAATTTTTATGGTGGCTATAGTAGCCATTGGGTTCACTTTTATGAACTTTGATTACAAAGTGAATGTTAAACCGGCAAAGGTTAAACATCCGCAAAAGTTTACGAATATTAATCTTGGGACATTTGAGGACTCCGGTACCGGGGATGTCATTGATGTGTGGGGCTCACCCAGTGGCGTTGTTGACAGTGCATTCATCTACAATACAACAACACTTACCGATGGCGCTCCACTATTTAGCATCACAGGTTCCTGGACTGGCACAGATGATATTTTTACCATCAACGTGCATTACAAGATCACTTCAACAAGTACACTTACATTTTATCGTGGCGGAACTGTCTTTTATTAATAAGTTCAAAATACTTTGCAGAGGGATGGAACTTTCCATCCCTTACTTCTTATCCGCACTGTATTTTCCAGGCCCTATAAATATCAAACCCGCAAACACAATAGCATCCTCAATAGCATGTGCGGCTTCTTCCATACCGCCCCCGGTACCGAAGTGAAACATGGCCGCCACGATAAGGTTGACCACCAGTAGCATACAAACCACCCTGAACTGCCAGCCAATGATCAGCAGTACTCCGCCAACTGCTTCTACAGCGGCAGCCAGAAACCCCCAGAAAACCGGCCAGAAATGGATGCCCACATATTTCATTGCCTCGCCAATTGCGCGCCATTTATGCGGGCCACCTATTAATTTAGGGTATCCATGATAAATAAACATGATGCCAAGCCCTACGCGTATAATAAGCAGGCCAAAGTTTTTATAATTTCCTAATTTGCTGAATAGTGCCATTTCGTTATCCTTTTGTTCTATATAAAATCTACCTTAACGTGTGAATCATCAACCGCTAAGTTTATCCTCCTACCTAATATTATACTGCAATTGCCCGGTATATGCCCGGCCGGGAAATCGAAACAAACCGGGTAGCCGTATTTGCCGACCACATCCATTATAATTTCGTTTACCGTTTGGCCAAACGGGATCTCATTGTCTTTTATTTCACTAAAACCGCCCACTATCAATCCTTTCAGTTGTTTTAATTTGCCTGAACGGTCCAGCATACGTATCATCCTGTCAATGCTGTATAAATACTCGCCTACATCCTCTATGAAAAGAATTTTTTCTTCATAGTTAACATCGGACACTGAATTTGAGACGGATACAAGCAGCGAAAGGTTGCCCCCGATAAGGATCCCTTCAGCATTTCCGCTCCTATTCAAATGGTGCGAATCGAAGTGATACTGAAGTTCCTCGCCAAATAAAGCCTTCTTTAACGTTTGCAATGATTTAGCAGAAGCATCCGGAATATTTACCGGCATTTGCCCATGGATGCTTTGTGTATGGAAGTTATTGAACAAATGCGTGTGCAATACAGTGATGTCGCTAAAACCTACAATCCATTTCGGGTTTTGTGCAAAATGGCTAAAATCAACCTTGTCTATCATCCTTACAGTGCCATAACCACCACGTGCCGCGAATATGGCTTTGATACTGTCGTCGTCGATAAACCGCTGCAAGTCTTTCGCCCGCAGTTCATCATCTCCCGCAAACTGGTGAAATGAAGCATTCACGGTTTCGCCCAGGATCACTTCAAGCCCCCAGGATTCAAGCAGTTTTACAGCATCCGTCATAGGGGCAGGCAGCTTTTTTGCCGGGCAGGTAATAGCCACCTTGTCGCCCTTTTTAAGATATGGCGGCTTAAGTCCGGAAGTTGGAAGGTCCGGAAGTCCGGAAGAAGCTTCGGTATATTGCATAATTTTCGAAATACAAATAAAAGATCCTATCGATGCTGATAAAACTTTCCAACTTTCGGTCTTCCCGACTTTCGGACTTCTTAACAACTAATAGTATCTTTGCCAAAATATTAATAAGCACGCACATTAATGTCAAAACTGGATAATTTTAAACGCTATACTATTACATCGGCCCTACCTTATGCCAACGGGCCGTTACATATTGGCCACCTGGCGGGTGCATATTTACCTGCCGATATTTTTGTACGTTACCTGCGGCTTAAGAAAAAGAATGTTGTTTACATCTGTGGCTCGGATGAGCATGGCGCTGCCATAACCATCAAAGCCAAAAAAGAAAATACTACGCCGCAAGCTATTATTGATAAATACCATAACCAGATAAAAGAAAGCTTTGCCGAGTTCGGGATCTCATTTGATATATACCACCGTACCTCATCAGCTATACATCATGATCTTTCGCAGGAATTTTTCCTGAACTTGTATGAGAAAGGGGAGTTTATTGAGAAGTTTTCGGAGCAATATTACGACGAAGATTATGAACAGTTCCTGGCCGACCGTTACATTACCGGCACCTGCCCCAATTGCGGCTATGACCATGCCTACGGCGACCAATGCGAGAATTGCGGTACATCATTAAACCCGACTGACCTTATCAATCCTGTATCGACTTTAAGCGGTAAGGCACCTATATTAAAGCTTACTAAACACTGGTACCTGCCGTTGGATAAATACCAGCCATGGCTGGAAAAATGGCTGGACGAGAAAGACGGCGAGTGGAAGGTGAACGTTTTTGGGCAGTGCAAATCGTGGTTGAAGTCGGGCCTGCAGCCTCGCTCCATGACCCGCGACCTTGATTGGGGTATTGATGTGCCATTAGAAGAAGCTAAAGGCAAGAAATTATACGTGTGGATGGATGCGCCGATAGGTTATATATCAGCCACCAAGCAATGGGCTGCTGATACCGGTAACGATTGGAATCTATATTGGAAGAAACAGGAAAATGAAGCCGATGATGCCTGCCTGATCCATTTTATAGGTAAGGATAACATTGTTTTTCATTGTATTATTTTCCCGTCTATTTTAAATGCGCATGGCGACTATATTTTGCCGCAGAATGTACCGGCCAATGAGTTTTTGAACCTGGAAGGTGAGAAGCTTTCCACTTCGCGCAACCATGCGGTGTGGCTGCACGAATACCTGGAAGAATTCCCCGGCAAACAGGATGAACTGCGTTATGTGCTTACCTCTATACTGCCAGAAACCAGCGACAGCGAATTTACCTGGAAAGATTACCAGGCGCGCGTAAATAACGAGCTGGTAGCCATTTTAGGCAACTTTGTGAACCGTGTGATGATACTAATGCACAAATTTTACGATGGCAGGGTTGAGGGTAACAACGAGATTACTTTAACGGATAAAACTATAGCCGGGCAGTTATACGATTTCTACAACGATCTGGAAAAGAATATCGAAGAATACCGTTTCCGCCAGGCGTTACAGAATGTGATGGATATCGCCCGCCTCGGCAATAAATATCTCACTGAAAAAGAGCCGTGGAAGACCATCAAAACCAACCCTGATGATGCCAGAGAAGCATTACATAATTGTTTGGTATTGATCGGCCGGATGGCGGCATGTTTGCAGCCATTTTTGCCAGGTACTGCTGAAAAGATATTCGACATGCTGAATATCCCCCCTGTCGGTTTTAGCGATGACGTTAAATTTGAGAATGGCCATCAATTGAACATTTCATCACTATTGTTTGAAAAGGTGGAAGATTCGGTGATCGATGCGCAGATCCAAAAGTTACTGGATAAAAAACAGGCTGCGCAAGCCACTAAAGTAATTCCATTGGTACCGGCAAAGGAAAACATTAATTTCGATGCCTTTGCTGCAATGGACATCCGCACCGGCACCATACTGGCTGCCGAAAAGGTATCCAAAACAAAAAAGCTGCTAAAACTTACCATAGATACCGGCCTTGACGAACGCACAGTAGTATCGGGCATAGCCGAGTATTATGAGCCTGAAGCGATCATCGGCAAACAGGTGAGCATCCTGGTGAACCTGGAGCCACGCGAAATAAAAGGCATCCTGTCGCAGGGGATGATATTGATGGCCGAAGATACCAATGGCAAGCTGAGTTTTGTATCGCCGGTTGATGCGCTGCATAATGGGTCGGTAGTTAGATAATGTGCTATGTGCAGATGTGCAAATGCGTTTGGCTAATTCGCACATAATTTGCACCTTTGCGGTTCGTGATCTGCACATTTGCTAATCTGCATATCTGCACATCAAAAAAGGTCCCGTAGTTCAACGGATAGAATAGGAGTTTCCTAAACTCTAGATATGAGTTCGATTCTCGTCGGGACCACTAAAACCAATATTAAAACATGATAAAAGCCTGCAAATCAAATAATTGCAGGCTTTTGTTTTTTGGTCAAAACACCAAAATATGCACTAAATCTCATTAAAAATGTGCGTAATTTGGAGATTCTGATGAAGCTGACCAATCCTTTCCGATTTAAGCTGACCACCGGTTCTGCGATAGTTTGACCAGTGTATTCCGGCGGAAGATGACCGTTCTTTGTTGCAGCAAATGTTGTAAGGCGACCAGGCTTGCGGTGGTACCAATTTTAACCACCCAGCATGGCTAACCTAACAATCAACATGAGCAAGATAAGAAAGATCCTGAAGCTTTACAGCCAGCAGCGGAGCATTATGGCGATCGCTGCGCAGGCAGATGCTTCCAGAAACACGGTAAAAAAGTACCTTACCGCCTTTAAACAAACGGGCTTTACCTTTGACGAGGTCAATGCCTTAAATGACCGGGAACTGGAGGATCTCTTCGGGAAGGCCCGGGAGAACCGTCCAAACGCGCGTATGCAGTCCATGCTGCGTTGTTTTCCCCACGTCGATAAAGAACTCAAGCGGACCGGCGTAACGCGTTATATGCTTTGGGAAGCCTATCTGAAAGAGTTTCCCAATGGTTACCAGTACAGCCAGTTTTGTTTTTACTACCTGCAATGGAAGGCGCGTGTCAACCCGACCATGCACATGGACCACAAGGCCGGCGATAAGCTGTATGTGGACTTTGCGGGCGAAAAGCTGAGCATTACGGATAAGGAAACCGGCGAGATCATCCCGATGGAGGTTTTTGTGGCGATCCTGGGCGCAAGCCAACTCACTTATGCAGAGGCGGTTCCGTCGCAGCAGAAAGATGATTTCATTGCGGCCTGCGAAAATACGCTGCACTATATCGGCGGCGTCCCTGCGGCCATCGTACCGGACAACCTGAAAGCAGCGGTGACGAAAAGCAACCGTTATGAGCCTACCCTCAATGAAACTTTTGAGGACTTTGCCGACTTTTATGGCACTACTATTCTTCCTGCGCGGGCATACCGCCCGCGCGACAAAGCGCTGGTTGAAGGGGCCGTCAAAATCCTCTACACCAAGATCCATGCACCACTGGGCAAGGAAGTGTTCCATACGCTTACTGACCTCAACAGGGCTATGATGGAGCTCCTGGAGGTTCATAACAGCCAGCTGCTGAAAGGCCGTAATTACAGCCGCAGGTTACAGTTTGAAGAAATCGAGAAGCATACCCTGGCGCCGCTGCCGGTACAGCGCTACCAGTTCAAAAAGCAGTTCCATGCACGCGTCATCAAGAATGGCCACGCCAACCTCGGGCCCGACAAGCATTACTACAGTGTGCCTTACCGGTATATCGGCAAAAGGGTCAAGCTTTTATATTCACGGACCACCGTGGAGATCTACTCCAACTATGAAAGGATCGCGGTGCATAAACGTAATAAGAACCCTTACGGCTATACGACGGATCCGGAGCACATGGCCAGTACGCACCGCTTCAAGAGTGACTGGTCGCCGGATAAATTCCTCAACTGGGCGGCTGCCATACACGAGGATGTACGCCTCTATATCCTGCAGATCCTGGAGCGCAAACAACACCCGGAACAGGCCTACAAATCTTGCTTGGGCGTACTCAACTTTGCCAAAAAAGCTGGGAACGAACGCTTAACGATGGCCTGCCAGCGAGCACTGAGTTATGGGGTCTATAACTACAAGACCATTCAGTCTATCCTGGAAAACAAGATGGACAATTACGAAGAGAGCCTCTTTGCCGATGAACTGCCCATGCCGAGCCACGATAATATCCGTGGCGATTATGAATAATATACTAACCCATAATAACTTAAAACCATGAATGAAAACACGTTAGACAAACTGAGAAAGATGAAGTTCTTTGGCATGTTCCATGCCTTTAAAAGCAGCCTGGAGACGGGCAAGACCAATGACCATACCGCCGATGAACTCCTCGCCATGCTGGTGGATGCCGAGTGGGACGACCGGCAGAACCGGAAGATCGACCGCACCATACAGGGCGCCAAGTTCCGTTATAAGGCTTCTATCGAGGATGTTAACTTCCATGCCAGCCGGAGCCTGGATCGCAACCAGGTTAAGCGCCTGGCGGAATGTACCTTCATCGATAAGTTCGAAAATGTGCTGATCACGGGCAGTACCGGTATTGGCAAGAGTTATATTGCTACGGCCCTGGGCTACCAGGCCTGCATCATGGGGTACCGGGTCTTTTATGCCAGTACACCCAAGTTGTTCGCCAAACTCAAGATGTCCAAGGCGGATGGCTCATACCTGAAGGACCTGGCCAGGCTGGAAAGGCAGCAGTTATTGATCCTGGATGACTTTGGCATACAACCCTTTGATGCCCAGAGCCGTGCGGCTTTAATGGAGCTAATCGAGGACCGCCATGGCAAGACTTCACTGATCATTACTTCCCAGCTGCCGATCAGCAAATGGTTTGAGGTGATTGGGGAGAAAACGATTGCCGATGCGATACTGGACCGTATTGTGCATGATGCGCACCGGATCGAGTTAAAGGGTGATTCGATGCGTAAAAAACGCAGTCATGAGCCTGAAAATGTCTATGCATGAAAATGACCGGAAATAACTATTTTTGACCATCGCTTTTACAGCGTTTGCTACCTGCAAAGTACGACTCATCAGACGGTCAGGATGACCCGGAACAGGGTGGTCAGCTTCATCAGAACATACAGTAAACCTTTTAAATGAAAGCCTGAAGGCTTTTATTCATTAAGTTATTAATGCTTAATTTTGCGACAGATAAAACATACAAATGTCTATAACCACCGAAGACGAAAGAATTGGAATGCAACAGGCAAGTGATGCCGTCGCTATTACGCTTAGAAAGATGCGTGAGTATGCCAAACCGGGCATTTCCACAAAGGAACTTGACGACTACGGCGGCGAATTGCTGGCACAAATGGGCGCCCGTTCTGCACCTAAGCTAAGCTACGATTTCCCGGGATATACTTGTATAGGTGTTAATGAGGTGGTAGCACACGGCGTGCCATCGGCCGATAAGATCCTTAAAGAGGGTGACCTGGTAAACATCGACGTATCGGCAGAGCTAAATGGCTACTGGGCCGATAACGGCGGCTCGTTTGTATTGGGCGAAGATATCCATGGCCATGGCAAACTGGTCGAGGCATCGAAAGAGATCTTAAAAAAAGCGATCAGCAACATTAAAGGTGGTGTCCGGATCTCGGAGATTGGCAGGTTGATAGAGACTGAAGCCAGAAAAGCAGGCTATACGGTAATAAAAAACCTGACGGGCCACGGCGTTGGTCGCAGCCTGCACGAAGAGCCACACGAGATTGCCAACTACTGCGACCGGTATAACACTACGCGTTTCAGAAAGAATTCTGTGGTAGCGATAGAGACATTTATTTCAACACGGTCGACTATTGCCGAAACGCAGGCCGACGAATGGACGCTAACCGGTAATAAAGGAGGTTTTGTTGCACAGCACGAGCATACCATTATGGTGACTGGCGGTGAGCCGGTGATATTTACAGCGCAGAACGGCATTTGGGATTAAGCCTTCAATAGGCCGCCATTTTAAATTTCTTCCAAAGTATTCATATTAAGCAGCTTATCGGCTACTGGAGCCGGTTAACAAAAGCTGCCCCTTTTGTTAAAAGCAATTTCGCGGGCGATTTTTATTTTTAAGCAATAAAAGGCACTGCCCGCTTGCCTGCATTTAAATTAAGTTCTTCCCTCAATTTCCTCACATACAAAAAACGGTTATTCGCTTACGTAGAACCGTCGTTCAGATACTTTGCTCAAAACAGTATAAAATTTATATATAGGTTTATATTGAAAATGTACCGCGTATAAGCATAAAAGGGGTAGTCATACAGTTCTTTTTTGCCTCTGCCTTAAATTAGATCATGTTATTTAACAAATTGAGTTAATTAATTGATTATTATTTAAATATGTATACATTTATATGCTCTTAAACTTTATCATATCTAATTAATTTACCAATTAAACCTTAAAAAAAATGGATCCACTTCTTGGCGAAATCAAAATGTTTGCGGGCGACTTTGCGCCGCGCGGCTGGGCTCTTTGTAACGGGCAATCTATGAGCGTTGACCAGTTTTCAGCCTTGTTTTCTATCCTCGGCACATATTACGGTGGCGATGGCTATCAAACATTCAATCTGCCTGACCTGCGAAGCAGGGCTCCTGTGCATTCGGGCCAGGGTAAGGGCCTGAGCAATTATCCCCTGGGGCAACCTAATGGCAGTGAAGCAACTACTCTTGGGGTTCAAAACATGCCGGCCCACAGCCATTTGGTTAATTCAGTAGCTAACGCAGCGCCAGATCAGGCTTCACCCGCCGGTACGTTGATAACCGCTTCGCCCGGAGACCCTGTAACCGGGGCGCCAGGCGCCAGTATATATTCAAGCGCTGCGGGAGATTCCACAATGAATCCGAAAATGATCCAGCCTGTAGGTGGCGGCCTGCCTTTTTCGATGATACAACCGGTACTTGCCGTCAACTTTATCATTGCTACTGACGGTATTTACCCGTCGCGACCATAAATTAATGTTCAAAAGCTCATGAAGATCGGGGTTATTTCAAACTCCGTAGGATGTATTCCGCTGCTTGCCTTTTTGGCTCAAAAAACCGATGTGTGTTTTTACCTGGGCAGGTCAACGGAACATGATACGGCCGGTTTAAATGCATTTTGTAATGCAAATGGGATCGGTTTGTTTAGTGAAACCCCAAAAGAACATCTTTATCAATGGGCAGAAATGAATCAACCGGATCTGATCTTCATATCCGGTTACAACAAATTAATTGAAACAGAAAGACTTGAGAGTGTGCCGGGTGGTGTTTTTAACATTCACTACGGCGCACTCCCTTTTTACAGGGGCCCATCGCCGGTTTTCTGGGCATTAAAAAACGGCGAACCTTCACTAACGCTAACCATTCACCGCCTGTCAGCACGGTTTGACAGCGGCGATGTGGTGTGGGAACTAACTGTTCCTAACCAGGAGCATTGCACTTTTAACTTCGTTTCCGGGCTCTTTAACAATCTGCAGGTAAACGGCGTACAGGAAATTGTTTATAAGTATATCAATCTTATTCCTCTTTCCGAACGTAGACAGGAACCGGGAGATGCCCGGTATTATAATAAACCGGCACTCAATGATGTATTGATAGACTGGGATGTTTTGTCAGCAAGGCAGGTAATAAACCTGGTAAAAGCTTGCAACGGGTGGAACAATGGCGCTACCTCGCTCATTAATTCGGTTGAGCTAAAAATTACCGATGCAGAAATATTAGACATCAATCCGTTCCCCGTAACCCCGGGAATGATACATATAGATGACAGCCGCCTCCTGGTAAATTGCGCCGACGGCAAGCTACTAAAAGTAAACACATTCTATTTAAACAATAATTATATACCGGCCCGGCATGCCGGCTTTTATGGCTTAAGCACAGGCCAGTCATTTGCCGGATCAAAAATATTCAATGGTCATTTGCACGTCGAGCGTGTTTAAAAATTAAAGATATGAGTAAACTTGTACGTATTGTAAAGAGAACCGCTTATAACCCTATGCGCCTGCTGGCGCTGGCTATAAGCATAATGCTAACCGCTTTCGCTCAGCGCAGCCAGGCACAGGTATATTATACCTACAACGATGCCAATGGGTCCACTGAAACCGACGCTATCAAAAAAGTGAATTATGATGGTTCATCGATCACCCAGATCATGACCAATTTCACTCCCTCGCCAACGCTCATGTCACTCGATCTGCCAAATAGCAGGGCTTTCGTTTACGAGGCATTTTCATCTTCAACAAGCCTGCCAAATTCGCTGGCAATCAAGGTAGTTAATCTTAGCAACGGCACAGTTACCACATCAATACCCCTGGCGGTAGCAGGGCGCCTTCAGGCTATTGATTACGATGCGGTAAATAATTATATCTATTATGTTGTACAGGATGCTGCACCAACATCAGCAAGCAGCGGCGATGTACTGGTGAAGGTTAAGCCCGATGGGACGGGCAGTACGACAGTAGCCTCCGGTTTCTGTGATAACCCGGAATTAATGAAGCTGGATATCCCAAATAACAGGGCATTCGTTTATGAAAACCTGTTTGCCGACCATAGTATATATACCATCAACCTAAGTAACGGTTCTGCAACTCACTTTGCCACAACGGCGGGGACGGGTTCATTATTTGGTATTCAAATGGATTACGACCCTACTACTGACTACATTTACCTCGTCACCTCAGACGGGAACACCTCTCCTGGCATTACCACCACTGCAGCAAACGATGCCGTTTATAAAGTGCATCCGGATGGTACAGGCTATACGGCCATCAAATCGAGCATGTTTACTAACCCATATAGTGCTGCATTCGATTTTGGCCATAACCTGGCCTACGTTTTCGATAGTGCAAGCAAGAATATTTATTCAGTTAGTCTTAGTGACGGGACGCTATCGACGTTTCTTTCAGCTACAACGCTCGGCCTATCCGGAAGCCAGGTAATAGGGGGGATTGCAGCACCGCAACGGCCAATACTTACAACAGCAACTCCATCATCAATATCGTCAACATCGGTAACAGTTGGCGGCAACATTACCCGTAGCGATGCTTTGGTAACTGATCGTGGCGTGGTTTACAGCTCAAGCAATAGTACGCCTACCACCAGCGACTCCAAATTTGCCATTGGCACCGGTACAGGAAGTTTTTCATCAAGCTTAACCGGGCTCAACGCAGTTACCACCTATTACGTACGTGCTTATGCCATCAGCGCGGCAGGAACCAGCTATGGCTCGGTATCATCGTTTACTACGGTATCTAACGATGCATCGATGTCAGCAATATCATTAAGTTCCGCCTCCCTGTCGCCTGGCTTTACTGCAGCAAATACAACTTATACCGCTTCAGTTGCATATGCTACTACGGCCACCACAGTAACGCCTACGCATGAACAGGCAAATGCAACTATACAGGTTAACGGCACTGCTGTTACTTCAGGTACGGCCTCCGGTTCTATCAATTTGGCTGTTGGCGATAATACGATTTCTGTGAAAGGTACTGCGCAGGACAATACTACCACAAAAACGTATAATATAACGGTTACCAGGGCTGCGCCGCAGTTACCGGTAGTTTCAACCAGCACGCCGGCATCTATAACAGGAACTTCCGCTATTCTTGGTGGAAGCGTTACACAAAGCGATGCCCCTGTAACCGATCGCGGTGTAGTTTACAGTACAACCAATACTACGCCAACTACCAGCGATACCAAAGCCGCCAACGGCACCGGGACGGGTTCTTACTCAGCCACTATCTCCGGCTTAACTCCGGGCATTACTTATTATGTAAGGGCCTATGCTATAAGTGTCGCCGGAACCAATTATGGCGCCGTATCTTCTTTTAACACATTATCCAACGATGCATCAATGGCTTCGATAGCACTGGGGTCCGGTACGTTATCGCCAACTTTTTCATCAACCACTACATCATATACTGCCACTGTTCCTAATTCAACATCATCGGTCACTGTTACTGCCACTCATAACCAGGCAAGTACTACAATTACGGTGAACGGCGCTGCTGCTACCTCAGGTACAGCTACTTCGGCTATATCCTTAGTACAAGGCACTAATACCATTAATGTAACAGGTACAGCCCCGGATGGCTCAACCACCAAAACGTATACCATTACGGTGATCAGGCAATTCGTTCCGCCGGGCAATGCGCTTGTTTTCGACGGATCTAACGATGGTGTGATTATGGGTACCCCATCAACTGCAATAACCGGCAGATTTACGGTAGAAGCATGGGTAAAACCAAATGACGGCACCAAGGATATGCACGTTTTCAGCACCAGGAACGGCTCGGTTACGTCCTTTGACGTTCAAATAACTGGCGGTAACACCATACATGGCGATATAGGTAGCGGATCGGGATGGCTAAACACCGCCATCAATGCCAGCTTTAACTACAAGGCAGGGCAATGGATGCATATTGCATATGTTATAGTACCCGGCACATACACTATTTATGTCAATGGCAACCAGGTGGGCGGTGGTACTATTCCGGCAGGCACGCCGTTGCTATATAACAGCACAAATAATATAACAATAGGTTACGACCCCGGGGAAAATAGCTTTTTAAATGGCGCTGTTGATGAAGTACGCGTATACAACACCGCTTTAACACAAGCCAACATACAGGCAGATATGGTGAGTACAACATCAGCTGTACCTGCCAGCCTTGTTAACTATTATAATTTTGATAACGGCACACCCGGTGGTACAAACACCGGCATAACTACATTAATTGATAGCAAAAGCGGGTATAACGGAACGGTAGCGTCTTTCGCCCTAACCGGTACAACCAGCAACTGGGTAGCCAGTGATGCTATGGTAATACCTGTAGCGATTGCTGCAACACAAGATACCGTAACCAGCTTCACAGCAAATTGGACTGCGCCCACTATCGGCACAGTTACCGGCTATCAGTTAGAGGTATCAAAAACCGCCGATTTCGGTTCGCCTGTTACCGGTTCGCCGTTCAGCAGCACAGCAACATCGCTTAATATTACCGGCCTGACAGCAAATACCCCTTATTATTACCGCGTGGAAGCTATCACTGATGCGACAGCCGGTTTAGGTGCGCCATCAAATATTATTACAGTAACCACTCAGCCATCGCACGATGCCACCCTGGTAAGCGCCAATCTTACCAACGCAACGTCAACAGGTTCCTTAGGCGGGGCCAATACTATTGTGCGCGCTTTTGTGCCGGCCGGCAATGCTAATTTTACGGTGACGCCGCAGCTAACTAATTCCTTTGCGACAGTCATGGTTAACGGCGTAGGCGTACCAAATAATACAGCGTCGCAGCAGCTCAGTTTTTCTTATACAGATACCACTTATGTAAAAATAAAAGTAACCGCGCAGGATGGTGTGACGACCAAAACGTACACTTACTATTTCGTACCCGTATATGATCTCAAGAGCCTGGCATTAAATGCAGGCACTTTAAATCCTTCATTTGCCCAATCAACATTTAGTTATACAGCCACGGAGACAACCGATGCACTACAGTTAACACCGGTTACTTTCTCCGGCAGTGCTGTTAGTATCAACGGTGTATCTAAACCTTCGGGAACTACGGTAAGCGTTCCGTTGCAGATTGGCAGTAATACGATTGCGATCAACGCCCCCGGCAGTGATAATCTGGGTGCAGCATATCCTTACACGCTTACTGTTACAAGGCTATCGGCTGATCTTTCCTCCTTAATCATCGATCAGGGTACACTTACGCCAACATTCGGCGCGGCAACCATAAGCTACGCTGCCGAAGTAACAGACGATATAACCTCAATAGGCATTACAGCCACTGCCGCGGATAATACTGCGGTTATTACTTATGCAGGCACGCCTGAGCCATCAGGCACGCCATTCTATGTACCGCTACAGGAGGGCGACAATAGTATCCCGATCATGGTTACCAGTGCAGACGGTTCTATCAATAAAACCTACACACTCACGATCCACAAAGACATCAGCGCTGATCTGTTAAGGTTAACGTCGAGCAGCGGCGTACTGAACCCAAGAACGATCCAGGACCCGGCGAACAATACGTTCACGGCCTCGGTGGCCAATACGGTAAGCTCGGTAACGCTGACGCCGACATTGGTGAGCTCGATCGCGACGATGACGGTGAACAGCCAGGCGGTAACCTCGGGCACGCCGTCGCAAAGCATCCCGCTGAGCGAAGGCGATAACACGATCACGATCACGGTCACTTCGCCGGATACGGTAAGGAGCTATACGGTAACGATCAACCGTGCCGCAGCGCCGCCGGCGATCGCTTCAGGCAGCTCCGCAAATATGACGGAAGTCTATACCGCTACGGTGCCTATAGCGCCGCTTACCTCACCATTCAGCGGCATAGCCGCACCGGGCGGCTACAGCCAATGGCCAAAAGTGGTGAACAGCACCTCGTTCGATACCCCTACCGGCATCGCTACCGATGCGGCGGGCAATATCTATGTAGCAAATTATACCACCGGCACGGTAAGTAAAATGCCAAAAGGCGGCGGTACGCCGGTGGTGGTAGACAGCCTGTCGCAGGTGCCTTACGGCATCGCGGTGGATTCGGCAGGCAATAACCTGTATATAGCGGACCTGGGCGGCTTCGTGCTAAGGCAGATAGCGCTGACCCCGCAGGGGCAGACGGCAACGTTCAACTCCACCGCCCCTACCGGCGTAGCGGTCGACCACAGCGGTAACATCTTCGTTTTAAACAATTTCAGCACCCTGTCCGAGATCAAAAACGATGCAGGCAGGACGGTAACAGATCTCAATACCACATTTTCCAATCCTTACGGCGTAGCGGTGGATTCGGCAAACAACTTATATGTAGCCGATGCGGCCGACCCTGACGGCAAGATCATCAAGATCCCGGCATCGGGCCCCGGCACTTACGGCACGCCTGTAAAGATCGGCAGCGGTTTTAATTCAGCAAGCGGTGTAGCGGCAGATACCAAAGGCAATGTGTTCGTGCTGGACCTGAACACGGTAAAAGAGATCGCAGCAGGCGGTAATACCGTAAGCACGCTGACCGATAAGCTCGGCGGCCCGTTCGGGATCGCGCTGGATAAATTCAGCAATATTTATATAAGCGATAACAGCAATTCGGTGATCGATGTGCTGCAGCCCGCAGGCGGCTATACCATCACGCCGGCATTACCGGCAGGGTTAACACTGGATGCTACATCAGGCACCATCAGCGGTACGCCAACAAAGGCCAGTCCTGCGACAGACTACACGCTGACCGGCTATAACACCGGCGGCGAGGCCATGGCAGATCTCAACATCACCATCAACAGCGCACCAACGACGATCAACGCCATTGCAGCAGTTGATACGCTGCTGACGAATAAAGACACGGTAAGCTATAAGGTAACCTTCGCCTCGGCCATCACCGGCCTGTCGGCAAGCAATTTTACCCTGAGCGGTACGGCTGCCACAGCCGGCATCAACTCGGTGACCGGCAGCGGCACCACCTGGAACGTGAAGCTGAACACCGGCACGACGGACGGCACGCTGACCCTGAGCCTGGCAAATGCCACAGGTTTATCCACCACCCTTACCAATACCCTGCCATTTGCAGGTAACACCTATACGGTGGACAAAACCCCGCCGCAGATCTCACCGCTGTATGACCTGTCCAATAACCCGAACTACGCGGTAGCGGTGGTAGGCAATGTGATCACGCTGCACTTCGGCTCGAACGAGCCGGTCAGGACACCGGTGGTGACCATCGCCGGCCATAGCGTAACAGCAGACAGCGTGGGCGTCAATAATTACATCGCCACCTATACCATGACGAGCGGCGATACCCCGGGCAGGGTACACTTTACTGTGAGCATCACCGACCTTGCAGGCAATAATTCCTTCAATAACGATATCGCTTCGGGCGCCGACATCGAGTTCTCGCTGAGCGCAGCACTGGTGAGCCTGAACCTGAAAACCCCGGGCGTAACCAATGCCGCAACAGCCACCTGGCATGCCATATTCTCCGGCAGTGTAACCGGTTTAACCACATCGGCCTTTACCATTACCCCAACGGGCACAGCCACCGGCACGGTAGCAAGTGTAACCGCCACATCGGCCTCGGAATATGACATCACCGCAAACGCGATCAGCGGCGACGGCACCCTGACCCTGAACCTGGCCGATGCGACAGCTATCAGCCCTAATCTGACCAACACCCTGCCATTTACCGGCCAGGCCGATACGACAGACCATATCCTGCCGTCCATCAGCATCGGTAACCCTTCGGTCAGCGGTACTGTCAGCGGCCCGGTCACCTATACGGTATATTACGGCGACGCCAACTTCAGCGCCGTTACCCTAAGCCCGGCCGACGTAACGCTGAACAAAACCGGTACGGCAAACGGCTCGGTTTCGGTCAGCGGTACAGGAGAAGTATCTACCATTACGATATCCAACATCACTGGTACGGGCACACTGGGCATCAGCCTGGCAACAGGCACGGCAGTGGATAAAGCCGGCAACCTGGCGCCGGCAGCAGGCCCTGCACCGACTTTCGTGGTGCAGTCCACCGACGCCACGCTGGCAAATTTAACCCTGGGCTCCGGCATCTCGCTTGACCAGTCCTTCAGCCCTGCTACCACCAGCTATACGGCAAGCGTAAGCAATGCCATATCGTCCATCGATGTAACGGCGATGACCAGTAACCCCAATGCCACGCTGACGATTAATAACGGTGCAGCCACCTCGAACCAGGCAAAGAACATCTCATTGCATGTTGGGATGAACAGCATCCCTATCATCGTGACCGCGCAGGACGGCGTAACCACCGGCACCTATGGGCTGATCATCACCCGTGCAGGATCATCCGTTACAACGGTCAATAACATCACCATCAGCAGCGGCACGCTCAAACCGGCATTCAACCAGAATACCACCGGCTATACGGCAAGCGTTCCAAACGCAACCTCATCAGTGATCCTGACACCAACCCTGGGTGATGCCGGCGAAACGATAGTGGTAAAAGTGAACGGCAATACGGTCTCCACCACGGCCGACCCGGCTACCATCCCGCTGGCACCGGGCGCTAACACCATCACTACGGTGATCACGGCAGGTAACGGCACCAGCATGGGCACCTATACCATCGTCATTGCAAGGGCGCATTCTACAGACAATAACCTCAGCAGCCTCGTCTTTAGCGGCAGCACGTTAAGCCCGGTATTTAACCCGGCTACGTTAACGTATACCGCCACTACGGCCATATCCGCCGTAACGCTTACCGCCACTGCGGAGGATCCCGAAGCGACACTGAACATCAACGGCAGGATCCCTGCATCCGGGTCACCTGTTCCGTTCACGCTGACCGCTGCCTCCAGCAATATCACCGTAGCGGTAAAGGCCGGTAACGGCGCCGTGAAGAACTATAAGCTCAACATTATTAAAACCACTTCCAGCGATGTAGCAGCGACGCTGGTGCTTAACCCGAGATCGTGGCTGAACGTGGTCAGCAGCACTGCCGCCGCCATCGGTTACGCCACTTCGGTAGACCCGTCGGTCAGCAGCGTGAGCATTACCACGACCGCGCATGACCCGAGCGCCACCATAACGGTGAACGGCACGCCGGTAGCCAGCGGCGCTCCTTCGGCACCGGTACAGCTGAACGGCGACGGTACGCCGACCGTGGTAACCACGGTAGTCACCGCACAGGATGGCACACACAAAAGCTACGTGGTCACGATCAGTAAGAACGGATCGAGCGACCTGACCGCCAGCCTGAAGCTGACACCGTCAGCTACGCTCACCTCGGTAAGCAACGGCGGCCTGACCAACCAGAGCAACTATACTACGTCTGTGAATGCCGCTACCCCAAGCGTAACGCTGACGGTTACGGCAGACGACCCGCAGGCCGGCATTAAGATCAACAGCATCACCACCGCCAGTGGCACGCCTTCAGCACCAATAACGCTGAACACCGACGGCACGCCGACACTGGTGACCGCATTGATCACCGCACGTGACGGGGAACAGAAGACACATGTGATCAGCATCAGTAAAAACGGCTCGAACGATGTGACCGCCACGCTCCGGCTGTCGCCTGTAGCCAGGCTGACCACGGTGAGCACCAGCGCTACCCAGGCCGGCTATACCACGTCGGTAAGCGCTGCCACTACCAGCGTAACGCTGACCGCGATAACAGAAGACCCGGCTGCCACCGTTAAGATCAACGGCACAACAGCGGTCAGCGGCACGCCTTCGGCGCCCATAACGCTGAACACCGATGGCACGTCTACCCTGGTGACCGCCGTGGTAACGGCCCAGGACGGCGAGCAGAAAAGCTATGTGATCAGCATCAGCAAAAACGGATCGAGCGACCTGGTCGCCACCCTGAAGCTGACGCCTTCGGCCAAGCTGACCGCCGTAAGCACCACGGTGCGCAACGAGAACGATTATACCACATCGGTAGCCGGTACGGTAACCAGCGTGATGCTGACGGTTACGGCCGATGATACGACGAGTGCTGCCATCACCGTTAACGGCATCACCACCGCCAGCGGAGTAGCCTCTGCACCTATAACGCTGAACACCGACGGCACACCGACCATCGTGACCGCGGTAGTGACCTCCGGCGATGGTGAGCAAAACAGCTATGTGGTGAGCATCAGCAAGAGCAGCGCGGGCGGCGCCAGCCTGGCAGCCATACCTTTACAGGTACCGCAGCAGGAAACAGTCATAAATGAGGTGACCGTACACCAGGCCGTAACGCCTGACGGGGACGGCATCAACGAAGTGCTGAAAATAGATAACATCGCTGCTTATCCCGACAACAGGCTTGTGGTCATCAACAAGGGCGGGGCGAAGGTGTACGAAGCGGCCGGCTATGACAATAACAGCAAGGCGTTCGACGGCCATTCCAGCCTTAACCGGGCCATGCTGCCGCCGGGGACCTATTACTATATGCTGGATTACAAAAAAGACGGCGCAGCCCGTCATAAAACAGGTTATTTCGTATTGAAATACTAAGAAAAGGGTACCATAGAACAAGCTAAAGCAGGCCTCCCCCGGGGGACTGCTTTTAGCTTTAGAATGAATGATATATTGAACTAAACGTGATCTTTTATTTTTTTAGCGGAACGTGAACTACTTCAAAAAGACCATTTTTTCAGCAGGATTGCTTTTAACGGGCCTGTGCGCAAGTGCACAGCAGAGCCTGATCAAATACACGCAGTTTGCCGATAACCTGACGCCCTACAACCAGGCCTATGCCGTGCTGGACAAGGCAGGCTCGGTGAGCTCGCTGGTGAGCAGGCAGCTTGTCCAGATCCAGAACGGCGCGCCGACCGCGCTGCTGCTCAATGCGAATATCCCTTTTGAGAACATCAATGGTTCCGCAGGGCTGGTCATCAAGAACAATTCCGAAGGGCCGGAGACGCTGACCGAGTTCAACGCCTTTTTTGCCAAGTCGGTGCAGCTCACCACCAGCCAGTTTCTGGCCGTATCGCTGAATGCCGGTCTGCGCAAATATGTGTTCCAGGACCCTGATCCTGCCGATCCGCAGTTTGCCGACGTCAGGCAGACCAACCCCAACCTCGGCTTTGGCGTGATGCTCTACAGCGACGACTATTACCTGGGCCTGTCGGCCCCCGAGCTCACCATCCGCAGCCTGGGCAATGCCGCCACCGTAAGCCAGGTGGACCTGGAAAATCATTATTACTTCGAAGGCGGCTACCTGGCCACGCTCGACGACAACTTTAAGTTCAGGCCCGCCATGCTGGTGGCCTACGCAAAAGGCACCCCCGCCGTGATGGCCCTGTCCGGCACCCTGTTCATAGAGAATGCCCTCGGCCTCGGCGCAAGCTACCGCACCGATAAGCAGGCTGCCGGCATCGTATCGTTCACCATTGATAACTTCCGCTTTGGATACAGCTACCAGCTGGGCACCGCAGCCGGCAACTTCAGCGCCGCTAACTCCGCTACCCACGAGGTTACCCTTAGCTACCGCTTCGGAAGAGGGGCTGTTAATCCGAAATTTCTGTAGAGGGGGAAGTGAAGTGGTAAAATAATGCAGCCACTCCGCATAGTAAAGAATGACGTAGTTGCATAGCCTTGCAAATCGTAAAGTTTAATGCGAGATCAGTATTTTTGCCCAAGAGTCATACTCTTTAATCAATTATTGCATGGCAAAAAAGTATTCAATTCTACTCGGAATAATTATTTCAATGTCGTTGCTGCTGGTGGCCACAATGTATTATCCCGGCGGCTCACAAGTTGACAAAAATGCTATTGGTTACGACTGGAAAAATAACTATATAAGTAATCTCTTCGGTGAAAAAGCAATTAATGGGACTCATAATTCATCCCGTTTTTGGGCTATTGGCGGGATGGTATTTCTTTCCGCGAGCTTTGCCCTGTTCTTTATTGAATTTTCAAAAAAAATACCGGCAAAAGGCGCTTCCAGAATAATAAAATATGTGGGAGACGGTGGTATGATTTTTACCTTGTTAATAGCAACCCCATTGCACAATATAATGATTACTATCGCAAGCACAATGTTTTTGATAGGGATGTTTTATGTTACCATTTTTGTTTTAAAATCAAAGCTGCATTTATTAAAATTTTGCTGCATTATTTGCCTTGCCATTTTTTATGTTACATTATACCTGTATGGTTCCGGTAGTTTTAAGTTTTTACCTGTAATGCAAAAGATTACGTTTGCCACTTCAACAGCGCTAATTTTGGGGCTGCAATATTTTACCCAAAAGGAAGACTTTCAACAAAGAAACGCAACAAAGGATAGTGGAGAAGAAGCAACGAGCCGCTAAATTTGTATATGATAAATTAATTTGAACACTTCCCGTCACCATTTTGGGATTTATTTTTTTATCCTAAAACAATAAATTGAATCGGCCCCCTCCCTGGATTGTTAAGCATAGCAATGGACGAGATCTTATTAACGCATCCTATCAATCCCGAAGAACTTTTATGGTTTTTATCACGCGGCTTTGATGACCCGATTTACAGCGTAAGAGAGAATAGCATATTTAGGGCATTCTTGTTTGCAGATAAAAAATTCCTGGTAAAAATTACGCCAGGTACCAGGTCGGTAAAAATAGAATGGCTCTGCGGAGAACGTACTGAAGAAAATGCCGCATTCGTTAAAAGCTTCATCAGCGAATGGTTTGACCTGGAAGAAGATATCACATCATTTTATGAATTGCTGAAAGCAGATGACAGGCTATCCTACATGGCAGAGGAGTTTTACGGACTGAAGCTGGTAGGCATGCCCGATCTGTTCGAAGCGCTTGCCTGGGCTATCATCGGTCAGCAGATCAATCTTACTTTTGCCTACAAGATCAAACGACGGCTGATTGAAAAATATGGCGACTATATAAATCACGACAGCTCGAGATATTATATATTTCCTTCACCTGGAACAATTGCGGCAGCTGATATTGAAGACCTCAGGAAAATGCAGCTTTCCGGAAGTAAAACAGCTTATCTTAAAAATATCGCGCTAGCATTTATTGAAGGGAAAATTGATAAGACCATACTTAGATCTCTGCCCGATTCAGTTTCACGGCGAAACCTGCTTACTGCCCAGAAAGGCATTGGCGTATGGACGGCTAATTATGTGTTGATGAAATCTCTGCGCGACCAAACTGCAGTGCCATTCGGAGATGCCGGACTTATTAATGCGCTGTTAAACCACGGCATCATAGCAAACAAAACAGAGCTACAGGATATGCACCAGCTTTTTGAAAGATTTAAAGGATGGGAAGCCTACCTGGTGTTTTATCTCTGGCGAAGCCTTGCGCCAAAACCCGATAACCCTCTAATATCTATTGAAAGTAATTAGCTAAACGTAGCCATCATTTCGGCACGCCCATTTTCGGGATCAGCCGTGTAAATAATCCCGGCCAAACCCGGGTAACGATAAGCGCCAGTCTTTCTTCGCCCATAAATTTCCCCACATACGATTCATAAGCCTTCTTCCGGATCGCCTTTACAATTTGCTCAGCAGTTTTTTCGGCAGAGAAGCCACCGCCGATTTGGTCTGACATTGTATAGGATAGTTTGCCATCACCAAATATCGTCGCGATAGGGGTACGGATATAGCCCGGAGTAATAATGGTTACTTTTATACCATCACTAACCACTTCCGCCCGAAGGCAATCGAAATAGCCGTGCAGTGCATGCTTTGCCGCCGCATAAGCAGCACGCATCGGTGTGCCAATCTTGCCCATTACGCTGCTCGTTACCACAAAATGGCCGGTTTTACGTTCAAGAAAATGCGGCAAAAGCGCTTTGGTAAGGATGATATAGCTGAAATAATCCAACTCCATCACCTCGCGGTGAACGGCGATCTCAGTTTCCGCAATGAGCCCGCGTTGTGTAATGCCGCCATTGTGTACCATGATATCGATATGCCCGAATAAAGCGATAGCAGCAGGTACTTTCGCTTCGAGGCTGGCGGTATTAGCCAGGTCGAGCAGCAGCACTTTCACTTGTTCAGGATTACGGCAATTGCTCTTTACGCGTTCCAATTCAGCCTCGCGGCGGCTTGACAGGATAAGTTTAGCCCCGCGGGCAGCTAATGCATAAGCGAGTGCTTCACCGATGCCCGATGACGCCCCGGTGATCCAGATAACCTGGTTGTCAAATGATCCTTTCATGGAATGTATTCCGTCTATAAATTTTTCTGCTGTTTTACAGGATGATTTAAAAGTAGTTATTCTGTACCTTATAGTTATAACTCAGCTAAATAAATTTACCTTCGGTATGATGCACCGTTTGGCAGATGTACTTTTCGTTTTTCAGCTATTTGGCTTTTTTCCGTGAAGGCTATATACTTCTGTAGCTAAACACTTTAAAGAAAGCTTAAGTGCAATCTAAATGCGATCATATTTGTAGGAACAATCAGTATTTTGTTCGAACAAGTTACTTTCTCTTCCGGGTGATAAATACTATCTTTGAGATACATCATCAGTCCCATTTTATGAAAAAGTTTCTCTTCATTCTGGCTGTCATTGTCTTTTATAACCTGTCAGCTGTAACTGCACAGCAAAAGACAGGTCAGTTTACCTCCATTGCGCTGGAGCCTACCATAGCATATATTAAATACAAAGGCGCTGATTGCCGTATGGTGCGACTGTTGTTTAAAGATGGAAAGTGTTTTGATACGACAGATGCGGTCATTTCATTTAATGGGCAAACGGAGTATGTGCATATTGTTGCAAATAGCAATGGATTGGATGTTTTTGAACTGCCTTTGCCCGGCCCGCCGGTAAAAGAGACTACGCAGGCAACGGTAAAGCTGCAGGCAGCGCATCAAATTTATGTAGCGCGGTGTTTGGTAGAGCCGGCCCGCAATAACTGGACGGTTTATGTGCTGCCGCATTCGCATGTGGATATTGGGTATACCAATGTGCAGGCAAAAGTGCTTAAGCTGCATATGGATAATATTGACGAATCAATAAACCTGGCAAAGAAAACAGCATCCTATCCTGTGGAAGCTCGTTATAAATGGACGACCGAAGCCATTTGGGTGGTTGATAATTACCTGAAGCTTGCCGATGATGCCAAAAAGAAGCGTTTTTGGGATGCCGTAAAAAATGGATGGATAAACCTCGACGGCGCCTATGGCAATACCAACACCAGCATGACCGACTCTTACCAATTGATGCAGCTGTTTGCAAGATCGCAACAATTGGCGCGGGAGCATGGCATCGAAATTCATACGATGTTCCAGGGGGATGTGCCGGGATCTTCATGGGGGCTTGCGGCGCAAAGCGAGCAGACAGGCATCAGGTATTTTCTTTCGGGACCAAATGCTTCTGACAGGATAGGTTATTTGGCCAAATGGCAGGACAAGCCATTTTATTGGGTATCACCATCGGGTCGCGAGAAACTGCTTTTCTGGCAATGCCAGCCATACTCTATTGGCTATGCGCTGAAGGGCTCAAAGATCCCTAACTTTTTTACGATTGAAGATCCTAAACCATACTATACCGGTCATCCGTCGGAAAACTTTCTCAACCCGCATATTTTTAAATACCTGGGCGATTTGGAACAAAACGGATTTCCGTATAACATGACCATACTTACATGGGCCATGAGCGATAATGCGCCCATCGACCCGGAATTACCGGATGCCGTAAAGGCGTGGAACGAGCATTTCTCATCGCCAAAGCTGGTTATTACTTCGGTTAAGCAATTCTTTAATGATTTTGAAAGCCGTTACAAAGACCAGATACCAAAACTAACGGGTGACTACACCGAATACTGGACGGACGGCGTATCCTCTGCTGCAAAAGAGACTGGTCTGAGTCGTGAAACTTCAGACGAGCTGAAACAGGTGAATACCATATGGGCTATCCGCAATAAGCCAGCCTATCCTTCAGCATCATTTGATGACGTGTGGAAAAACCTGCTTTTGTATAATGAGCATACCTGGGGCGCTTACAACAGTGTGAACGAGCCGGATAACGAAAAGGTAAAAAGCGAGTGGGAAGTAAAGCAGGGTTACGTACTGCATGCCAAACAGCAAACAGATGAATTGATGAAGCAGGCAACGCTGCCGGCTAATGAAGCATCCAATGCTATCACCGTTTATAACACGCTTTCATGGGCGCGTACGGATGTTGTTTATGTGCCTGCTAATTTAAGTACGGCAGGTGATCTGGTGACGGATGAAGCAGGAGAGAAGATCCCATCTCAACGGCTGAGTACCGGGGAACTGGTTTTTGTGGCGAAGGATATTCCGCAGTATGGCAGTAAGGCTTATACAATTAATCCCGGCGAGGCTTACGCGGCAGGGGATGCAAAAGTGAGCGATTCACAACTCAGCAATGGCATTTATAGCATCAAATTGCAAAGATCGACCGGTGACATTGAACGGATTGAGAAAGGCGCAGGTGATAAGATCATTAAGCTGGTTGATACTGCAGGGTTCAATAAATATATTTACCTGCCGGGCGACACGCTCAGTAACCTGCAAACAAGCGCAGATGCGCACATCGCCATAAAAGAAAAAGGCCCGCTGGTGGTGAGCCTACTGGTTACCTCCTCCGCGCCGGGCGCAAATAGCCTTACACGTGAAGTGCGATTGGTAAGCGGCATCGATAACGTGGAGGTGATCAATACTATCGATAAGCAAGCCATTCGCAGAAAGGAAAGTGTGCATTTTGCATTCCCGTTCAATGTACAGGGCGCACAGGTTCGGTACAACATTCCCTGGGGAAGTATGACAGCAGAGAGCGACCAGCTGCCATATGCCAATCATAACTGGTATACCATGCAGCGCTGGGCTGATGTTTCCAATAGCCAATACGGCATCACCTGGTCGAGCCCGGATGCGCCGCTTTTTGAAATTGGAAATATTACGACAGCCGGACTGCTTGGCGGCTTGCACCATTCACCGCTATGGCTTGATTTTACGCCGCAATCCGGCAAATTATATTCGTGGGTGATGAACAACCTGTGGCATACCAATTTCCGCGCAGACCAGGATGGTAAGGCAATTTTCCATTACTTTTTTAGCGCACATATAGGCGGTTACGACAGTTTTGCGGCTAACCAGGCGGGTTTAGATAATCATCAACCGTTGATAGTTGCGGCAGGCGGCGACAATGGTAAAGGGCTGTTTTTCAAATTTTCCGACGGAAGGTTTTATGTGGAATCGATGAAACCGGCTAATGATGGCAAAGGCGTAGTAGCTACTTTGGTAAGCTGCGGCCCGGTAGATGCCACGGTAAATCTGATCCCGCAAGGTACAGGCGTTTTAAAAGTTTTTGAAAGCAACCTGATGGAAGACAGGAAACGGTTACTTGGTACCGGCTTTAAAATCCCGGCTAAAGGTATTTTAACAATACGGGTGGAAAAATAGAACGACCTATTTCCGGGAGAATTCGCCAAAGTGCCACAGAATGCCGGACGGATCGTGTACAAAACATTCGCGGCCCCAGCTTTCTGTTCTTATTGGCGTAAGCTTTACATTTTCATATACATCAAGAAGCCCTAATGTTAAAAGCTCGTCCCAAAATTGCTGTACATTTTCAACTTCCATAAAGACCATTGTGTTATCAACCCAATCCTTTACATAACCATTCTGCAAATAAAAACCGAATGCGCCTGTTTTAAACAGTGACATCTGCGGGGATAAAACGACTTCCTCAAAACCGAGGTCGCGGTAAAAGCTTCTTGATGTTGCAAAATCCTTTGCCCCGATAAACGGCCGTATTGACTTGACTTTGTGTTCCATAAAATATATTGTCAACTAATTAAGTCAAATATAAAAAATGGCCTGTTAAGTTTTTACATTAGCATATGCGATAAATAGCAAACAATTGTTTCACCTGGAAGAAAAGAATTCGCTGTTTTCGCGCAATAAGATTCGTGTTAAATAAACACTTAAAATTTATATGAGAGGTTAGAATGAAAATATTACCCATCTTTTTGATTCTGTCTGTTACCGTTGCCACCGCGCAGGTTAAGGATTACCCGATACAGCCGGTCAGCTTTACCAAAGTAAAACTGGATGACCGATTTTGGTCGCCGCGTATCGAGATCAACCGCACGGTAACTATCCCGGCATCATTTGCCCGGTGTGAAAGTACCGGCCGCGTTAAGAATTTCGAGATGGCGGCTACGCATACCGGTAAGTTTTGCACCACCTATCCGTTTGATGATACGGATATTTACAAAACCATCGAAGGTGCATCCTATTCCCTCGCGGTACACCCCGATCCAAAACTTGCTGAGTATGTCGATTCCCTCATTACCATAGTAGGCAAGGCGCAGGAGCCTGATGGCTACCTTTATACCGCACGTACGATAGATCCGCTGCATCCGCATCCATGGTCGGGGCCGGAAAGGTGGGTCAAAGAAAATGAGTTAAGCCATGAGCTGTATAACTCGGGACACTTGTTCGAGGCGGCAAGTGCACATTATATGGCTACAGGTAAAAGGAATTTTTTGAATATAGCTTTGAAAAATGCCGACCTACTGGTGGCAACCTTCGGTCCGGGCAGAAGACATGTGGCGCCGGGACATGAAATTGTGGAGATGGGGCTGGTGCGTTTATACCGTATAACTGGCAAAACGGATTACTTAAATCTGGCTAAATTCTTTATAGACGAGCGCGGCAAACGTGCGTATGATAAATCAAACCTCGACGAATGGAAGAACGGCGAATACTGGCAGGACGATAAACCGGTTGTTGACCAGGACGATCCCGAAGGGCATGCTGTGCGGGCCATGTACCTGTACTCGGGCATAGCCGATGTTGCGGCGCTTACCGGTGATAAGCAATATATAGCGGCCATCGACAGGATTTGGAACAATATGGTAAGCAAAAAGATCTATGTACAGGGCGGGATCGGCGCTGTGCCGGACGGTGAACGTTTCGGCGACGATTACGAATTGCCAAACACCACAGCATACAATGAAACCTGTGCAGCTATAGGCGATGTTTTCTGGAACGAACGGATGTTCCTGCTGCATGGCGATTCGAAGTATATCGATCTGCTGGAGAAAATATTGTATAACGGGCTGATCTCGGGCGTTGGGCTGGATGGCAAATCATTTTTTTACACCAATGCTATGCAGATTACGGACGGCTTTAATCAACCGTCAATGGAACCGGCCCGGTCGGGATGGTTTGAGTGCTCCTGCTGTCCAACTAATTTGGTGCGTTTCCTGCCATCATTGCCAGGGTATGTTTATGCGCAAAAGGCTAATAATGTATACGTTAGCTTGTTTATCGCAGGTACGGCAAGCCTGAAATATGATAACACAGATATAAACATTACTCAAAGTAACAACTACCCATGGAACGGCCTGCTCTCCATAAAAGTAGCGCCGCAAACGCCAAGGCAATTCAACATGCTGGTGCGTATCCCGGGATGGAGCAGGGCGGAGGCCATCCCTTCCAATCTTTATACTTACAGGACAAAAGAAGCACAACCTGTAGTAATAAAAGTGAACGGATCAGCAGTAAAATATCAGCTTAAAAATGGCTATGCTGTATTGAGCCGTATCTGGAAGAAGGGCGACGAGATACAGGTGAACCTGCCGATGCAGGTAAAAGAAGTTATCGCCAACCAGAAACTTAAAGTCGACAGTAATCGCGTGGCCCTGCAGCGCGGACCGATCATGTATTGCGGTGAATGGAAAGATAACGATGGGAAAGTGAGCAATATAATTGTACCGGACAATACCAAATTTAAAGCCGTGTACGAACCCGGTATGCTGAACGGCATCACTGTTTTAAAAGCTCAGGTTATGCGCAAGGACAGCCTGCACAACGACTTGAAAAAGGCAAGCCTTACCGCTATCCCATATTATTCATGGGCTAACCGCGGCAAGGGCGAAATGATGATATGGTTTCCGAGAACGCTGGCGGATAAGGAGTTTGCGGCGAAATAGAATTGAGTAAAGAGCGTTGGAATGAGAGTGACGCAAATAGGCATTATGTGCTAACATTAATGGGATAAACATTAACAATTGTTTTAAAGCGTAAGCGAAGTATTCTTTAACCTTACACTTAAGAATGAAGAAGATATTTATCGTAGTTATGCTTGCACTGATGGGCAGTTTGGCCCATGCGCAAAGCCAGTTTAAGGCAAATGCTAAAGGGCCCGGCTATTACCTGAACCCGATATTTACCGGCGATCATCCTGACCCCAGTATTCTGCGGGATGGTGGCGATTATTATATTACGCATTCTTCATTCAATTACTACCCGGGCCTATTGATATGGCACTCGAAAGACCTGGTTAACTGGACGCCGGTTACACATGCACTACATAAATACGTGGGCTCAGTTTGGGCGCCTGACCTTGTAAAGTACAAGGACAGGTACTATATTTATTTCCCGGCAGGGCAAACCATTTATGTGGTTACGGCCAAATCAATTGCAGGGCCATGGAGCGACCCGGTAGATTTAAAGCTAAACTTTATAGACCCCGGGCATTTTACCGATAACGATGGCAAGCGCTACCTGTATTTCAACAGTGGCGACTATGTTCAGCTTGCAGACGACGGCCTTTCTGTTACAGGCGAACTCAAGCATGCCTACAGCGGCTGGCCAATACCACGCGACTGGACAATTGAATGTTTTTGCCTTGAAGGCCCCAAAGTAACCAAACGTGGCGACTATTATTATCTCACTGTTGCCGAGGGCGGAACAGCCGGACCTGCAACCAGTCACATGGTTATTTCAGCAAGATCCAAATCTCCGTTCGGGCCGTGGGAAAATTCACCTTACAATCCTATCATCCGTACAAAAGAAAATACTGAAAGGTGGTGGTCAAAGGGGCACGGTACCTTGTTTGAAGATGCAAAGGGGAAATGGTGGCTGGTATTTCACGGTTACGAAAAGGGGTTTTATAATATGGGCCGGCAAACCTTATTGCAGCCGGTGGAATGGACACCGGATGGATGGTACATAACACCGGCTAATATTAAAACCGATAGGCCTATCAGGAACCCGTTACTGTCGGGTACTAAAACCGTGTATTCGCTTAGCGATAGCTTTACGGGTGGTGATTTGAAACCGCAATGGCAATTTTTTGATGAATATGATACCACACGTTTCCGCTGCACAGACAATGGATTGGTGATAAAAGCGAAAGGCCATACCATAGGCGATTGTGCGCCATTGTTGTGCGTGACGGCTAACCATTCTTACACTGCCCAGGTAGAAATGCAGATTGAAGGAGATGCCATTGGCGGGCTGGTGATGTTCTATAACAACACTGCTAATTCGGGGATACTGGCAGATAAGGACGACATCCTTGCCAACATCAGGGGATGGCAATTTGCAACAGAAAAAGGAATAAAGAAAAGACACATTTTTTTGCGCCTTAAAAACATCAATAATACCGTGGATATGTATTACAGTACCAACGGGCAAAAATGGTTGAAGATAGAAAGTTCGCTTGAGGTTTCCGGGCTTAACCATAATACGCTGGGAGGTTTTCTGAGCATGCGTATCGCACTATGTGCTATCGGAAATGGCACGGTTACTTTTAAAAATTTTGTTTATCAACCGAAAGAATAAAAAGGGTTTATAGCTTATAACGACATTTCCTTCGCCTGCCAGGGCAGAAAGCTTGTATCGATCTGTATTGTAAAAAAGCAGTGCTGCCCAAACCCGTCTTTCATGAGCCAGTAAGGCAATGTTCGTAAAAATTCATGTAAGGGATAATTACATCGGAAGAATTGATTTGTTTTACGACGTGCACTTCGAGCTAAGACCAATATCTACACAGCAGTTACATCAATCCATTTCGGCTACAACAAACATCGATTCGGTTCAATTTACCTGTTATTTTCTATTGAATTTTGATCTGTCAAAACAAATCAAAAAGAAACTTCCGCAGGTAGTTTCGTATTCATTAAACAATTAAACGATGAAAATTACATTAACAGGTTCGTTAGGGAATATTGGCAGGCCATTGGCAACGGAGCTGGTGCAAAAAGGACACGAGGTTACCGTGATCAGCAGTAACCCCAACAGGCAAGAGGCTATTGAAGCCATCGGCGCAAAGGCGGCTATCGGCAGCATGGAATATGCCGCATTTTTGGCAAAAACATTTAAAGGAGCCGATGTGGTTTATGTGATGGAATCACTCAGGCAAGGCGCTTTCTTTGATCCGAATGTGGATGTTGTGGCAACTATTACAGAGATCGGCATGAAATATAAACAGGCTATTGAGCAATCGGGCGTGAAGAAAGTGGTGCACCTGAGCAGTATCGGCGCACATATGGCTGAAGGCAACGGTTTGCTGGCTTTTCATTACAATGTAGAGACCATACTGAAACAATTGCCTGAAGATGTGGCTATTAAATTTATACGCCCGGTTGGCTTTTATACCAATATGTTTGCATTTATAGAACCGATAAAGAAATATGGCGCAATAACTGCCAATTACGGAGGCGATGTAAAAAGCCCATGGGTTTCGCCATTGGATATTGCAGCAGTGATCGCCGAGGAAATGAAAAAACCTTTTGAGGGAAGGACTGTCCGTTATATAGCCAGCGATGAGGTTTCGCCAAACGAGATTGCTCAAATTTTAGGTGAAGCGATTGGCAGGGATGTGAAATGGCAACAGATCCCGGACGAGCAATTCCTTAATGGCTTGGTAGGGGCAGGCATGAACCCCAAAACAGCTGCCGGCTATGTGGAAATGACCGCGGCCTATGAAAAAGGCTTGTACGATGATTATTTTGCGCACCATCCTGTATTGGGAAAAGTAAAAGTGAAAGATTTTGCAAAGCAATTTGCAGCAGCTTATAACAAACAATAGTATATTGTGATATGGCAGGCATACCCATCCACCGGTTTAAAACCATAAGCGAGTTCTTCGAGGCCAGAAAATTTCCGGGGCCTGAGCACCCGTTAATCAGCCTGATCAATATGGAGTATGCGGAACCCGTGCACGTTCATGAGATCGTAAACCTGACATTTGATTTCTATTCCATTGCGATGAAAAGAAATTTTAATGCCAAAGTGATTTACGGGCAACAGGAGCATGATTTCAACGATGGCATCATGACCTTTATGGCGCCTGGGCAGGTATTCAGGATAGAAACTAATCCTGGCGGTATAAAACATTCGGGCTGGTTGCTGCTCATCCATCCCGATTTTTTGTGGAATACGCCATTAGCGAAAAATATCAGGAAATACGAGTTTTTCGATTATTCGGTTAACGAGGCTTTGTTTCTTTCAGAAAAAGAAGAAGGGATCATTGCAAACATCATGCGCAATATTGAGCAGGAATATCGATCCAATATCGATAAGTTCAGCCAGGATATCATTATTGCCCAGATGGAGCTTTTGCTCAGTTATTCGGAGCGTTTTTATCACCGCCAGTTTATCACCCGCAAGATCACTCACCACCAATTGCTGGATAAGTTAGAAACCTTGCTGAACAGTTATTTTGATGGCGACGAGCTCATAAAAAGCGGTTTGCCAACGGTAAGTCATGTGGCGGAAAGTTTAAATGTCTCGCCGGGTTATTTGGGTAGCATGCTGCGCGTACTTACCGGTATGAATACCCAGCAGCATATCCATGAGAAACTGATTCAGAAAGCAAAGGAAAAGCTGTCGACTACAGGTTTGTCAGTAAGCGAGATCGCCTACGAGTTAGGTTTTGAACACCCGCAATCCTTCAGTAAATTATTCAAAACCAAAACTAGTATTTCTCCGCTGGAATTCAGGCAGGCGTTTAATTGAAAGAGGGTTTAGTTTGTATAAAGCGACCAGTTTCTGGGCCAGTATTTATCTATATCAAAATCAATGTGCGGCCCGGTCAATACAGGTGTATCGCCATTAATGCGCGCCATTCGTTTTTTGAATAGCATCTTTTTCCCGTTCCTGAATTTGTAAAATGCGAGGCCATCACCATCGCTGTAAACAACTTTACCAATGATGACCATTTTTGCATTAGCAATGTAAAATAACTCACTGTCCCAATTGCGGCCTGCGCAGCAATCTTCATAAGTATAATAGTACTTTGTGTGTTTAAGATGTTGCCCCTGAGGGCAATTTCCGGCGAATACAAACTTCCTGGTTTGAGGATCATATAATACAAGGTCTTCCTGTTCCGAATCAGCGACCAATAATTCTAACTCAATATCCTTATAGTCATCGCCGTCGAAATCAATAAATTTAATATTGCCAATGCCGATAGCCTCAATATGTGTAAATACAACCCGGCCCTGATTGTTTTTGATGACAAGTGCTGAGGTAGAATCGCAATGGCTGTTGATCACCGTATATTTTATTCCATTTATTATTAGATTTCTTTTTTGTAAAATGGAATCCTTATACAGCGGCACAGCACCAGCCGATGTCTTATAACAGGTAAAACAACCAGCCATTACCGAAAACAGCAGCACGCAGGATAATTTGTATTTAAAACGCATGGAATAGCACAATTTACGGAAACTATTGCTAACCAACCAGCACTGTCGGCGAATGCCCAAACATTTTTTTAAATGCAAATGTAAAGTGCGACAGGTTTTCGAAGCCGAGTTCGAGGTAAATTTCGGATGGTCTTTTTAGTTTTTTGTTGATAAGGAAATGCGCTTCCTCAAGCCTTTTATTGATAAGCCAGCGATTTGGCGTGTCATTAAAAGTTTGTTTAAAATCGCGCTTAAAGGATGACAGGCTGCGGCCCGTAAGCCAGGCGAACCGCTCGATACTTACATTGAAACGGAAGTTGCGGTTCATGAAGGCCTCGATATTGATCTTCTCCGGAATGCCAAAATCGAATAAAACAGCGGCAAGCTCATGTTGCGATTGTAGGAGTATCAGCAATAATTCTTCGCGTTTAATGTCGGCAAAGCGCCCGTCGATCCTGCCGCTGCGGTTGTAGTATGGCATTAGCGAATAAACGAAGTTTGTAATTAAATTATTCTTGCCTGTGCGCAGAAAAACGTCTGTATTTTCCGGCTCAGGAATCCGAATCTTGTGGCGCGAAAGGAAGCCTTTCAGGAATGGTTCATCAAAAATGATGATCACTTTTTCAAATTCATCATTTTCCTTTTGCTTGTTGTACCGGGCCAGCCGGTTTTTACGCACCACGCAGCCTTCGCCGGACCTTAACGTGTAATTTTTGTGCCCGTCGTAACCGTGTATCATCCCCTTGCCCACATACACAAAAAAGTGTTCAGGCACAAACTGTTCCGGTGATATTTCCGGGCCGATGTAACACGATTTGATCTCGGTGGCTCTCATTGAATGTTACCAAATTTAAGCATACTTTCTACAGATGCCAGCACCGCTTCCTCATTATTAGCGATCGGCTGCCATTTGAGAATATTGCGTGCCTTTGCATTACTGGTATTGCGATTAATGCCCAGCATTGAAGAAATAGCCTTTGCCTTTGGGTTGAACAAAGCCGTGATGCGCACAGCCCAGTTCGGTAACGTTTTAGTGGTTACCTTTCCGGCCACCTGGGGCATCTTGTCTTTCAACAATTTTGCTATTTGCGGAAGCGACATAATGCCGCCGGCCAACGCCAAAAAACGTTGCCCTTTTGCTCCAGGACTGGTCATGGCGCGGATGTGCAGATCGGCAACATCCCTTACATCCACAATGTTGAAGGTCATGTTCGGGATGGCTTTCATTTTTCCATCTATCACAGTTTTTATGAGGTCGAAACCGCTTGAAAGGTCGGGGCCTAAAGATGGGCCAAAAATAGCCACCGGGTTGATCACGCTCAATTCCATTTCGCCGCCTTCTTTGCGGATAAAATCCCACGCCGCACGTTCAGCCAGTACTTTTGATTTGTTGTAGGTGGACAGCTTTTTTTCATTTGGATCTGTCCAGTCCTCTTCGGTGATCTGCGTGTTCATGTCTTTATGGCTATACCCAACCGCGCCGAAATTTGAGGTCATTACCACACGTTTCACGCCTGCATCCCGCGCCGCCTTTAATACCCGCAATGCGCCATCAACCGCCGGGCGGATCATCTCGTTTTCATCTTTCGGCTGTGCCAGTTGGATAGGCGAGGCAACGTGCAATACATACGTGCAATCTTTTACGGCTTTATCCCAGTTGTCGTCTTTGGTCAGGTCGGCTTCAATAAATTGAAGGTTTGTGTCCCGATAGCTATCGGGAGAAGTGATGCAGCCTTCTTTCAGCATACCGATCACTTCACTTCTCCTGTTCATCGAGCGCAGTGTTGTTTTTACCTTATAGCCTTTTTGCATCAACTGCAGAATGCAGTGTACACCCACAAAGCCTGTTCCGCCGGTTACCAATACCCAGGTATTTTTATTTTGATCTTCCATGTTCGTTATATTTTATGGTGCAAATTTCGGGTATAAAAACGGCATGGTGTTTTGTTGAGAGGTCCAAAGTTTTTGTGTTGAGAAGTCCAGATCCATATTGTCGAATGAGCCAATAAACAAAAAAACCCTGCATTTGCAGGGCTTCAGTTAAGGTTTGGGTTTATTAAAGTTTATTTCAGATTAGGGTCTTTTTGTATCTCCGTTAACGGGATCGGTATGACCAGGTCCGACTCCGCAAAGGCCTTTGAGTGTTGTGGCGCTTTGTAACCTATCAGGTCGACCATCTTATTGTTGGCCACATCAAATGCACGACGGGTGCGGGTCATATCAAACCAGGTCTGGAATTCATAGGCTAACTCCCAGTAACGTTCCATCTGTACCTGGTCGGTAGTAATGGAAGCCGGCTGCGTTGCTGTCGGGAATGCCCTGTTATGCACTTTGAAATAAGCACTAACAGCAGCCGCATCGCTGGTGGTGCCGCCATCCACCATCGATTTGGCTTCGGCGCACATCAATAGCACGTCTGCATAGCGGATCACCGGGTTGTTCAAACCGTTTTTACCGGTTTGCTCTGCCAGGTCATCCCAATATTTGTAGATGTACGGCATTGGCAGCGTGATAACATTAGTCGCGCCATATTGGGTATGGCTGGTGTAGTAAAACTGCTGGTTCTGCTTACGCACATCGCTATTGCTATATGAATTGTAAAACGCGGGATCGGGCGCCATCGCGCCACCGTTATCAGGCAGTATCGATATCGGTTCTGTAGGGTAGGGCAGCAAATCAAAATGCATGATATTGTTATCAGGCGTATAGGTATAAGAGCGCTGAATCATGAAGATCTGCTCGCCGGTGTTTTGTAATGCCGAGCTGCGGAGATCGGAATACTTGGCAAACAGGCTGTAACTGCCGTTATTGATCACTTCCAGCGACTTATTATAAGCCAACTGATAATAAGAGCTGCCTTTTTGCAATGGATAGCCTGCCATGGTAAGATATACTTTGGTAAGCAGTGACTTTACAGCGCCCATGTTTACGTGCCCGCTTACATCAGTCCAGGGCAGGCCTGATCCTTCTGCAAAGGTCAGGTCGCTTACAATTTGCGCGTAGATGGCATCCGGGGTTGATTTTCCGATCTGTACGTTGTCAATACCTGTTGTTGGTGTAATTTTCAGCGGAATGCTGCCAAACAAACGCACGGCATTGAAGTAATAATAGGCACGTAAAAAATAGGCTTCGCCGAGCTCTTTGTGGCGGGTGGCAGAATCCACTACGGTTGAGGTGCTAAGGTTAGCTATTACGCTATTGCAGTTTTCAACAGGGTAGTAAGTGGATGTCCAGAAAGTTTCGGCATCGCCATTGTTGTAAGTTACGGGCAACTGTAAATATTGCACCTGGTCGGGCGTGGCGGACCTTGGCCTTGCCGTGTAACCGGTAATATACTCCAGATCAAATACCGGGGCGGTAGCAACTGCAAGCTCTGAGGCATAATAACCGCTTAAGCCGGTGTAAAGGCCATCAACGGCTGCCCTAATTTGGTTGGATGATGTATAGTAATCAGAAGGGCTTAATACGCCATATGGTTTTTCAGCCAGGAACTTTTTACATGAACTGAAATAAATTACTATGATCGGTAACAGGATATATAATCTTTTCATTTTCGTTAGGTTTAAAAGGTGGCGTTAAGAGAAAGAGAAACAGTGCGTGGTTTAGGATACTGGTACACGTCAAGCCCTTGTTCCAGGCCCCCGCCAAATGACGATGCTTCCGGATCATAGCCTTTGTACTTCGTAAACAACAGCGCGTTCTCCACATTCACACCTATGTTAAGTGTTTTAACCAATATTGTTTTAAGCCATGCCTGTGTAAAGGTGTAGCTAAGCGCTACGTTCCTCACCCGCAGGAATGATGCATTCTGCAAATAATAATTGTCGACATTACTATAAGAAAAATGGTCGTTAGGCAGACGCAGTTCTGGCTGCAGCGTGTTTTGATTGGTTGGCGTCCACGCACTTAATATGCTCTTAAAGCTGTTCACATTTGGATTAGGGTCTTCCATTAACGCTGCGGGCACGTTGTATACATTATTGCCGTACATGCCCTCCAGGTCAAGGTAGAATGTGAAGTTTTTATAGCTGATGGTATTGGTCATTTCAGCTTGCCAGCTCGGCATGGCATTACCCAGGTCGGTTTGGTCGCCGGCATCCAGTACGCCATCATGGTTCAGGTCGGCATATTTAACATCTCCCGGTACGCTTCCGCTGAATTTAGCGGCTTGCGCGGCTTCGCTGGTGCCCCATACGCCTTCACGTATATAACCGTAAAATTCGTTAAGCGGATCACCCTTTACTACGCGGCCAAAGGTGGTAACGCTATAAAGTGTATCGCCGTTTATATTCAGCACTTTTGAGCGGTTGACAGAGAAGTTTACACTGGTGCTCCATTTAAAATCCTTATTGGTGATGTTAACAGTATTAACGGTAATTTCAAACCCACGGTTACGGATGGAGCCTATGTTATCCCAGGCATTTGAATAGCCGCTGGTTGCCGGTAAAAGCTTGTTATATAATAAATCGGTACTGGTTTTATTATATACATCGGCTACTACCTGTATGCGGTCGTGTAAGAAACCTGCGTCGATACCGATATCAGCCTGTTTGTCTTTCTCCCAGCGCAGGTTCGGGTTACCGAATGAGCTGCTTAGCGTTACGGCAGCCGCTTCATTGCCATTAAATACGGTAGGCGAGCTAACATACTGCGTAATGGTAGAATAGTTAGGTATTTCGGAATTACCTACAACCCCATAACTGCCTCTCAACTTTAAGTTGCTGATGGTTGATTGCTTTTTAAAGAAATCTTCGTTTGATATTCTCCAGGCAGCTGAAAAAGACGGGAATAAACCGTATTGGTTATTCACACCAACTTTTGATGTGCCATCATCCCTTAATGATGCTTCAAGGAAGTATTTTTCCTTGTAATTATAATTGGCGCGGGTAAAGAATGAGTTGCGCTGGTTTTCAGATTGTGATGATGATGGCGGCTCTACAACCGTTCCTACACCGAGGTTATAATCTTCAAATGTATTATCGAAGAAATTCTCGGCGCCGGCAAAGGTAGAAGAAGTGCGGTAATCATACCAGCTTACACCTGCTATCACATTTAAATGATGGTCTTTAAATTGGTTATCGTACGAGAAATAATTCTCATTGGTCCAGGAAGCCGAGGTGCCATTGGTGCGTTGTGCTACACCGTTTTGCGCCTCAGAGATCTGGTCGAGATTATTCGGTGCGAAATAATTGGTGTAAGTTGAACCGGTTTGGCCGCTGAAGGTAGTATTAAAATCAAGATGTTTAACGATGTGGAAAGTTCCCACAAAATTGCCGGTGGTGTTTAATACGCCGGATACATTTTTGATCTCGTTAAGCAGCGTTACCGGGTTTTCTGAATCTTCAAGGCCAGGATAATCGCCTTTGCGGGATGCCGTGCCGTCAGGATAAGTAACCGGGAAAATATCCGGGAACTCGTACATCTCGCGTACTGCATTCAAACCGAAAGTATTAGTCTCAGGGTTATTGCCCTGGCTGGCGAACGAATTGATATTCGCCTGGATATGCAGCCATGGTTTTACATCCCAGCCTACATTGATATAAGCAGATAGCTGTTTTTGATAGCTGTTGAGCAGGATGCCCTGGTTGTTACGGTACGAAAAGTTTGCCAGTATATTAAGGCCATCCTTGCCGCCTGTAAAGGTTAGCGAGTGGTTATCTGAAACTGCCGTCCGTGTAGCTGCCTTTTGCCAGTCGGTATTGTATTTTGGATTGCCATTGGAATCGAAAAGGTCAGTTTTCCTGGTGAAATTGTTGTTTGGGTCATCATTTGGTGCAATTCTGCCCGGTACATAAGCATATTGCCTTCTGAGCATTTCAGTAAATTCAGATGCGTTCAATAGCGGTATTTCACGCTCGAGCGAACCAAAGCTTACACTGTTGTTAAAGGCGATTTGCGATACGCCGTCTTTACCTTTTTTGGTGGTGATAACAATAACCCCGTTAGCGCCCCTTGAGCCATAGATTGCAGAAGCTGCAGCATCCTTGTAAACGTCAACCGATTCGATGATAGATGGATCGATAGTCGTTGGATCGGCTCCCACAAAACCATCTATCACATACAATGGCGCAAGAGACGAGTTGATAGACGAGATACCACGTATGGTAACTTCAGGCGCGCCACCCGGGCGACCGGAGTTTTCCATGATATTGACACCGGCAACTTTCCCGGCGAGGCCTTGCAGTGCATTTAGCGAGGTTGGACGTTCGTTCACTTCCGAGCCTTTTACCGAGCCTATGGAAGTGGTGAGGTTAGCTTTGGTTGATGTGCCGTAACCAACTACCACCACTTCTTTTAACACATCGGCGCTGCTGGGTACCATTTTTATTGTAAAAACCTTTTGGTTACCAACAGCAACTGATTGGTTTTGATAACCGATAAATGAGAAGTTAAGCGTATCGGTTTCTTTTACGGAATTGAGCGTAAAGCTGCCGTTTGGATCAGAAATAGTACCCTGGTCGGATTTATTGATCCGTACTGAAACGCCGGGCAGCGGCTGGCCGTTTTCGTCGACGATCTTACCTGAGACAGGAAATGCCTGGTAAAGCGATGCGATATCGGTCCCGCTGCTATCTGCTGCTACTGCTATTTTGGGCGGCGATGTATTGCTCAGCACAATGCGCTGGTTAACAACACGGTAGGAGATGCCTATAGGCGTTAATAAACTGCTCAACACCTCGTCCAGCGATTGCCCGTTTGCCGAAACGGACACTTGCTGATCGATATTGATGATGCTTTTGCTGTAGGCAAACTTTACATCGGCCTGTTTTTCAATCATTTTCAAGGCTTTGCCCAGGCTCGTTTTTTCTACAGATAAAGTCACGGGGTTATTAAGCATCTTTTGCGCGCTGCTGCTACTGGCGTAGGAAACGCTTGTTAAAAGAATCGCTATAAATACCTGTCCTAAAGTTATCTTCATAATTTTACACCAGTACCCTGGTATTGGTCGAAAAAATTTCATAATTTGGTTTTGGTTTTCTTATTGGTAAATAATGAGAAACTACTACCCAGCAGCCTGCCTTGCAGGCCGTTTAGCGGGTTAAATACTTTGGGCAGGAGTGTTCGCAGCACTTCTGCTTTTTTCGTTTAGCGGGTTTTGGTCTGTTTTTTACTTCATCTTTTGCCGGTTAATGATCAATTGGGTTAATTGGTTATTATATTTTAGTTCTTCGTTAGCGTTACGTTATTGCCGTTTATTTCATAATTGATATTCAATGTATTGCGCAATACCTCCATTATTTGCGGGAAGTTGAGGCCGTTGAAATCGGCAGTGATAAAATAGTTGTTGATGGTTTCATCGCTCGAATGGATGTTGAGGCTAAATGTTTTATCCAGCAACGGGATCACATCTTTAACAGTAGCATTATCAAATGACAGACTGATCTTTTTCCAGATGAGCAGGTCGGCTTGTTTCTCCTGTTTGGTATGCAGCGCATTGTCCTTTCCTGAATAAACCGCCTGCTGATCGGGATATAGCATCACGAGCGACTTACTGTTTGCCGGTAGTGGCTTATTGATATTTACGGGCGCAGTACCCGGCAGGCTAACGGAAACTTTCCCGGTAACTACTGAAACATCCGCAGAAGTGGCCTGCTTACCATCCCGTACGCGGAAACTTGTTCCCCAAACTTCGGTTATGATATGGCCGCTGTTGATGATGAAAGGCTTTTGCGGATTTTTGGTCACTTCAAAAAATGCCTCGCCGCTCATGGCCAGTTCCCTGTTTGCGCTGCCGAAAGATTTGTTGTAGGTGATCTGCGTACCGGGGCTGAGCCAAACACGACTGCCATCATTAAGCGTTTGCTCGCGGATGTTTTTGCCCGTATTATTGATGGTGACGATTTGGCTTGAAGCAGGTGCCGTTTGCTGGTTTTTATGGTGGCCAGGCAATACCAGGTAGGCAATGAAAATAATTGCCGCAACTGCCGCCGCATAGCTTAAGAATTTCAATCGTACTACTTTACCGCCTGCCGCTATATCCTCATCCGATGCCACTTTGCCTGATATCTGCATGAACATCCGGTCGCGCAGCAACTGTTTTTCGAGATCGTTCATGCCCGAAACGCCATCGTCCTCCGGGCTGAATGATTCGTACCAGTTTTTAATAAATTCTTTTTCTTCGGGGCTGCATTCGCCCTTAAGATACTTGTCCAGCAACGCGCCGGAGATTCTTTTACGCATCAGATGAAAAGTTTATAGTGGTTGTATAATAGCTAAGTCAGCTATGTAGCCACCAACCCTACCTCCGTGAATTAAAAAATCAAAAAAAATAGATTAAGGCTTGCCCTGAGATGTTTGAGGGCTTTGGTGATGTGCTTTTCCACCGCTTTTTCAGAAATGCCAAGCGTTTGGGCGATCTCTTTATTGGATTTATGCTGAGCGCGGCTCAGTTTGAAAACCTCGCGGCATTTTACCGGCAGGGTTTCCACTTCTTTATCTATATGCAGGTTCAGGTCATTATATATTAGTTCTTCTTCGGTGGAATTATCGAAATCAAGATGATAAAGCGCTACGTAATGTTCGAACTTGTTTTTTGTGATCTCTTTTTGAATATGGTTGATCACCCGGTAATGGATGGCGCTGTATAAATAGCCCGAAAGGCGGCTAATGACCGGCAGATTATCGCGACGGAACCATAGATCTGCAAACAGGTCCTGCACTATTTCTTCCGCTACTTCGCCATTTTTTACGCGTTTGTGGGCAGTGCTGTACATCTTCTCCCAGTACAGGTTATATAGCGCTTCAAAAGCAGCTTTATCACCTTGTTTGAGCAATATCAGCAAGTCCTCTTCCGGTAACTTCTCGTATCCTTTCATTCAATAACTGGCTGGTCGGTATTATAATATTCAAAAAACAAAATAATAAAATGATTTAGCAAATTAAATTGAATTTTATACATCGGGCTGAGTATTAATGATATATTTTTTGGCTTATATAACCCTGTAACTTGTCCCGATCATGCCTCACATCATAATTCGCAATAATTTAACTTCGTATATCAATTGATAGCCAACTTATGAAATCAGTATTCGATAAAGTTACCCGTGATGAATTGACAAGCCGAATCAATAACCTTGACCAGGGCAGCACCGCGCAATGGGGCAAAATGAATGTTGGCCAGATGCTGGAGCATTGCGCACGCGCCGAGGAATGTTACCAGGGTAAAACCCCGTATAAAAGGACATTTATAGGTTATTTGTTTGGGAAAATGGCATTGAAAAGCATGTTAAAAGATGAGGCCCCGGTACAGCGTAATATGCCTACAAAACCTGAATTTATTGTGACCGGAACTTATGATGTTGATAACGGCAAGGAAAAATGGGTAGCATTTATCAACTCGTATGAGCAATATAATGACCCGATATTTGTGCATTTTTTCTTCGGGCCGATGAGCAAAGAACAGTTAGGATATTTTGTTTATAAGCATGCCGATCATCATTTGCGGCAGTTTAATAGTTAGCGATTAATGGGTTAGGTGAGTTAATGTTAGAACAAAAATTTAATTTATGAATCCAAAAAAGATATGGGCAAATTTTGCCGTAAGCGATTTAGGTCGTACAACAAAATTTTATACGGAATTAGGATTTAGGTCTAACGGACGCTCAAGAGAGCTGACCAGTTTTTTTGTTGGCGACGATAATTTCGTGATCCACTTCTTTTTAAAAGATATACTCCAGGCCAATATAAAAAGCGAAATAAGCGATTCGCACAAAGCCAATGAAATCATATTTACCATTTCTGCAGAAAGTAAAGAGGAAGCAGACGAGTGGGCAAAAGAGGTTGAAAAAGCAGGCGGGACACTTATTTCCCAGCCGGAAGAATTTGGGAAAGGATACTACGGGTTTATTTTTGCCGACCCTGATGGGCACAGGTTCAATGTATTTCATATGTAGGGCTTGTTTTTGAACAGGTTGACTTTTAAACAAGGCAGTTTTTAACCACGGAGTGCGCAGAGGTTTACACAGAGAACACTGAGATAAAATTTGTGTGCACTCTGTAATAGAATCTCCGGGCCCTCTGTGTAAATCTCTGCGAACCTCTGTGGTTAATGATTTTGACATGAAGCCGAATTATTTTCTTTAAATAATAGCATTATTATTTCCCAAAATCTTTATTTTGAGCCTTGATACAGTTATAACCGAGATTTGAATGCAATTTGAAGAAGCAGGCAGGTATATCATCAGCCTGTTGAACAGGGAATTACCGGCGAATTTATGCTACCACAACGTAGACCATACGCTGGATGTTTACAGTGCTGCTGAACATATAGCTAAAGCGGAAGGTGTTACGGGAAAAGAATTGACGCTGCTGCTCACTGCTGCCTGGTTCCATGATTCGGGCCACATCAAAGGCAGGCAAGACCATGAAAAGCTATCGTGTTCCATCGCCCGGGAATCACTTCCGCAGTTTGGGTATAGCACAGCGGATATCGAACATATCTGCGAGATCATTATGGCTACCAAATTGCCGCAATCGCCAAAAGACCATTTAGGGGAAATACTTGCCGATGCCGACCTGGATTATCTTGGTCGCGATGATTTTTTTGAAATATCCGACAAACTATACAAAGAGTTTTGCCTCACGGGGCATGTGACCTCCAAAGAGCACTGGAACCAGGTACAGGTAGAATTTTTTGAAGATCACCGGTATTTTACGAAAACGGCGCGTGCGGAGCGGGAAACAAAAAAAGAAAAGAATTTACAACTGATAAAGGCTGAATTGGAGTAAATTTACAACATGAAAAGGCTTCACCTGCCCCTCTGGTTAACAGAAACTATCTACACCTTACTGGGAATACTGTTTTGCAGCTTCGCATTAAAAAGCTTTATGATACCTAACAGCTTTTTTGATGGCGGTATGACCGGTATCTCGCTGCTGATCCACGAGTTGTATGACCTGAACATTGCCTGGGTAATTGTGATCGTAAACGTTCCGCTTATTATTATGGGCGCATTCCAGGTAAGCCGTAAATTTGCTATCCGCACTTTCATCGCTGTAATATTATTGGGGCTTTGCCTGCATTATATTCCTTACCAGCAGATCACGTCCGATAAATTACTGGTTTCCATTTTTGGCGGCGTGTTTATGGGGATAGGCGTGGGGCTGGCCATCCGGGGCGGCTGCGCACTGGACGGGGTAGAAGTACTGGCGCTTTATACGGGTAAGCGCATCAGCTTTACCATCAGCGAGATCATCCTTGGCATCAATATCGTTATCTTTTTGATTGCGGCAATAAAGCTTGGATTGCCTACAGCTTTGTATTCCATCCTTACTTATTATGCGGCGTCGCGCACCATCAGTTTTGTAATAGAAGGGGTAGAGGAATATACCGGTGTGACCATTATCTCGTCGCAAAATGACATCATTAAGGAAAAGTTGGTGAAAGAACTTGGCCGCGGTATAACCGTTTACAAAGGTGAGCGCGGCTATTTAAAAGACAGTTTTGATATTCACCACCCGGTGGATATTGTATTTACCGTTATTACACGACTTGAAGTGAGCCGCTTACGCAATATGGTGTACGAGGTAGATCCGAAAGCTTTTGTGTTTACCAGCACTATTAAAGAAGCTGCAGGCGGCGTACTAAAGAAACACGCCCGCTCGCATCATTAATTCTTATTCCACAACTTCGTATATAATTGCCGGTTTTGTTTTGTTTTTCAGCATAGCCTCACCGATCTTTTCGCACTTGAAGGATTCTTTTACTTTTTCATAAACCTCCTCGCTGATAATGATCTGCCCGGCTTTGGCCACAGATTGCAGGCGTTGTGCTGTGTTAACAGTATCGCCAATTACGGTATAATCCAAACGTTTTAACGATGCTGAACCGATGTTGCCCGAGATCATTTCACCCGAATTGATACCTATCGAAATTTCGGCTTTGTAAGAATGTTCACCTGCTTTTATCAAATCCTGCTTACTAAGTTGGTCCCTGATGGCAAGCGCGGTATCTACGGCGCGGTCGAGATGGTAATCGCCTCGGTAAACGGCCATTATGGCATCGCCCATAAATTTATCTACGTGGCCGCCCTGTGCGATGATTTCTTTCACCATTTTATCAAACAGGCCATTCAGTAATTGCACTACTTCGTTAGCCGGGGTTTGCTCGGTTATAGCCGTGAAACCGCATATGTCGATGAACATTACGGTAGCTTCCAGCACTTCATTTTTCAGCAGGCTGTTTTCAAACTCTTTATGGGTCATGAAGTTGAGCACGTTCTCGTCTACATACATCTTCAGGATGTTGTTTTCCTTTATAGCCCGCAGGGTTGCCTGCATCTCGCGAACGTAATTAACCGTTTTTTCTATGGTAATATCCAAATCGGCAAAATCAACGGGTTTGCATACAAAATCAAAGGCGCCGCGGTTCATGGCCATGCGGATGTTTTGCATATCGCCATAGGCGGATACGACCACGGCTTTTAGTACGGGGTTATTGTCTTTAAGATGGGTAAGCAGGGTAAGGCCATCCATTCTTGGCATATTGATATCACTCAGCACAACATCCACATCGGGGTTTTCCTGAATTTTCAGCAGCGCGTCCTCGCCATCGCAGGCGAAAACGAACTCATATTCATTCTCCCTTATTTTGCGCCTGAATTTCTGTTTTACCAGCAGTTCCAGATCGGCCTCATCATCAACTACTAATATTTTTGCCATTATTAATGCTCCAGTTCTTTTAGTTTCTCTTTTAGTAAATTAAAGTCGAGCGGCTTGGTTAAAAAGTCGTTCGCGCCGCTGCTCATCGCCTGGTTGCGGTTTTCGTCGTCGCCATAAGCGGTTATCATCATCACCACGGGTGGCGGCACCTCATAGTCATGCCTTATCCTCAAAAGCAGCTCGAGGCCACTCATACCCGGCATGTTAATGTCTGAAAGAATGAGTACAATTTCGGAGTGCTTTTCCTTCATGTAATCCAGCGCCTCTTCACCTGAGAGCGCGAAATCAAACTCAAACTCGTGATTCTTTATTTCCTTGCGAAAGCGCTGCAAAAATAATGGCTGAACGTCAGCTTCATCATCAACTACTAATATTTTCATATAAACTTTACCCGGGTATTGAAATTGTGAATTCGGTATAACTATTTTCTTCGCTTTTTACATCTATTTTGCCGTTATGGCCTTTTACAATAATATCATAGCTTAACGAAAGGCCCAATCCTGTGCCCTCGCCGGTAGGTTTGGTAGTAAAGAAAGGCTGCATAATTTTATCCTTCACTTCTTCGGGTATACCATTTCCATTATCGCGTACAGTGATAAACACCTGTTTATCTTTTGCTATAGTTGAAACGGTTACCGTTGGTTTATAGCCTTCGGAATTATCCTTTTGTTTTTGGTGGACAGCGTAAAATGCATTGTTGAAAAGGTTGAGTAAAACACGGCCTACATCCTGCGGCACAATATTTACCGTAGGTAATTGATCGCCGAAATGTGTTTCCAATTCGGCATTAAATGATTTGTCCTTTGCCCTTAAGCCATGATAAGCGAGCCGGAAATATTCATCGGCCAGTTTGTTAATGTCCGTCGGTTCTTTGACGTTACTACTGGCGCGGCTGTGCTGCAGCATGCCTTTTACAATGCCATCGGCGCGTCTGCCGTGGTGGATGATCTTGCTGAGGTTATCTTTCAGATCGTTTGCAATAGCGGTGGCTTCTTCCTTATCCCCCTTCTCTAATTCCTCCTTCATCTCGTCGATTAGTTCCATGCTTACTTCTGAGAAATTGTTAACGAAGTTGAGTGGGTTTTGAATTTCGTGTGCGATACCTGCAGTCAACTCGCCTAAAGAGGCCAGTTTTTCCGACTGGATGAGCTGTTGCTGTGTGGCTTGCAATTGCTCAAGGGTAGCCTGGAGTTCTTCCTTCTGGTTGGTGAGCTCGGCGGTGCGTTCGGCAACCAATCTATCCAGCTCAGCGTTACGCTGACTGAAGATGTTGATCTGCTCCATTTGTTTTTTGGAAGCAGCCCAGCGGCCCAGTACATAAATAAATGCAGCAACGATTGGAATAAGAGAATATTCTTCGTATTCGCTCACAAATTTTGGAAGTATGAGTTTGGTCAATCCATATACAAAGGCTACACCGATCAGGGGGTAATGTGCTTCAAGATAAGGTTTGAATGGTTTAAAATCCTGCTCTCTTAATCCAAAGTAAACGAGATATAATAGTATGCCACCTGCTATAATAGATGAAATACCATCACCCGCTATTTCTGAAAAGGGGTAAGCAAGCGCTATAGCCAGCTGTGCTGTAGAAAACATCGGTTTCCATTTTGGGCGTAACGGCGAAAACTTAAAAGTTTTAGCTATTCGCGTTACCATTATGAAAGCCGCCAGGTAGAAAAATACACTCATGCTTTTAGGTGATATTACTAAGCACGTTAAATATAGTTATTTTAAAGGTAATGATATGATAAACTCGGTAAACTCGCCTTCTTTTGAGTTGACGGCGATGTTGCCGCCATGACTTTTAACCACGATATCGTAGCTCAGCGATAAGCCTAAACCCGTTCCTTCGCCGGTTGGTTTAGTAGTGAAAAAAGGCTGCATGATCTTGTCTTTTATGCTTTCAGGGATGCCGTTGCCATTGTCCTTAACTATAAGCTGAAGCTGCCCGTCTTTTTTTAAAGAGCTTACTTCAACGGTTGGCTTATAGTCAGGCGGCGCGGTTTTTTGCTTTTGATGTACGGCATAAAAGGCATTGTTAAACAGGTTAAGCAATACCCTGCCTATATCCTGCTGGATGACGTTTGCAGGCAATAAGCTTTCATCAAAAGCGGTGATCAGTTCTGCATTAAAGCTTTTGTCTTTTGCCCTTAAACCATGATAGGCCAGGCGCAGGTATTCATCCGCCAGCTTATTAAGGTCCGTTGGTTCCTTTTGCCCGGTTGAAGTGCGGCTATGTTCAAGCATGCCTTTTACAATGCCATCGGCGCGCCTGCCATGATGGTTGATCTTTTGCAAATTTTGAGTAAGATCGCCTGCAATTTCAAGTACGTCTTCAGTCCTTCCGGCTTTGGCTTCTTCAATCAGATCCTCCAATAACTCTACACTTACTTCAGAGAAGTTATTGACGAAGTTGAGCGGGTTTTGTATCTCATGGGCGATGCCCGCGGTAAGCTCACCCAGCGAAGCCATTTTTTCAGACTGTATCAGCTGGCGCTGTGTATCTTTCAATTCACTTAGCGTATTTGATAACTGATCGCGCTGTACGGTGATCTCTTCCTGTCTTTCGGCCAGCTCTTCGTTTGCCGTGATGATCTGGGCATTTGCTACAGAAAGGCGGCGGTTTGATGTGCGCTGATTATAATAATTGAGCCCAATAAAAACCGAAAGGAGTAATAAAGCTACTATACCCGCCATGAAATAATAGCTTTGCGATTTTTTTTGATTTCAGCTCGATGTTTTGCAGTTCGAGGCTTGTCTGCACAAACGCTTTTTCTTTTTGCGAGGCTTTCAACTGCTGTTCGTTTGCTTTTCTGCGGTTTTGCTCAGCAAGCAACTCGGCCTGCGTTTTCTGGGTGTTGAGCAACTCAAGGTCTTTTTGTTTGCCTAACAATGCCAGCTGCTGTTCTTTTTGCGTAGCCAGCAAAGTTTGCTGTTGTAATAACCCATTGGTGATCACCTGCTGATATTTGAGCGAATCTTCCTGCTTGCCGTATTGGTACTGCAGTTCGCGGCGTGTTATCTCCTGGTTTTTGGTTTGGTTAAAAACACTGTCGCGGTATAAAATACTTTTTTTATAATCTGCGTAAGCTGCGGTGTAGTCTCCCAGCAATTCATCCGCCTGGGTACGATCATCATAAAACACAATTAAAGAAGCCAGGTTGTTGGATTTTTTTAAATAACTTATGCCCTGGTCAAGGTATACTATCGCTTTCTCCAGCAACGCCTTACGGTCTTTGGGAAAAATCGTGTCGCCGGGTATGGGTTTAGTTTTATCTTTTGCTACCGCGATATTTATTTCGGCCAGGGTGCTCAGGTCAAAAGCTAAGCCGGCCCCTGTGTCTTTTATCGTTTCAGCTATTTTCATCGACTGTATAATGTAATCTGCCGCCTCTTCATAATTTCCTGCGTTCCGGTATGCATCGGCAATATTATTTAAAACAACCTCCAGTGTCGACTTATCGAATGGCCCGATCAGCTTTTTTGCCTCCAGGTACTCAGCAACAGCCTTATCATATTCTTTTGCCCTGGTGTAACAATTGCCTATATCAATCATGACGTTTAGGACATCATTCGCCTGATGATTTGCTGAATATATTTTATACGAACGGTTTAAGTAATCCAGCGCTTTACCGATATCCTTTCGATCTGAATAGATACCGCCTATTTGCTGCAGGATGCGGCCCATGTTTGGCTGTTCCTTTTGTTTTTCAGCTATTTGCAGCGCCTCAAGCGAATATCCAAGCGCCTTGGGATAATCGCTTTGGCCAAGATAGGCTGTTCCAAACGCGTATAAAATATCCGCGCGTTCGGCATCACCGGCTTTTGCACCGGCCAGTAACCGGGTGTAATAGTCTATCATTTTATTGGTTCCATCCCGGTCACGGTACACTGTTGCTATATCTGTTATACATCTTGTGATGAGTGCATGGTCGTGAAGCGCCTCACTGAGCTTTAATGCCTGCTGGAAGTAATCAAGTGCGCTGGTGTAATCTTTTTTATTGAGGTAATAAGCGCCTATGTTTTGCGCCAGGCTACAGGCATTTGCATAATCATGCAGCTCTTGTTTTATTGCCACTGCCTGTTTATAATAGGAAACGGATCTTTCTGCATCCACCGGCTCATACAACGACCCAAGCGCCCACAGGGCCCCGGAATAATCTGCCTTGTTATTAAGCTTCAGATCGTATTCTGCTACAAGCTTGTAGTATTCTATCTGTTTCCCGGTATTGCCCCTTTGAGAGTAGAGGTCGCTGATCTTAGCGGCTATCCGTGCAGCCATGGCATAATTGTGCAGCTCGTCTTTTACTTTTAAAGCCCGCTGAAAATGCTCAAGCGCTTTATCGAAATCAGAATCGAAATAGATGTAGCCTATATCCCATTCCATGTCCGATGCATCTGCTTTATCGCCCGCCTGTTCATAAGCGGACATCGACAGCTGGAAATAGTTTAACGATTTCTCAAGAGACTTGCCATAATAATAATTTGCGAGAATGCCGTAAATAGCCGCTACAGACACATAATCGTGCAGCTCCTCCTTAAACTTTATGGCTTGATTGTAATATTCCAGCGTTTTATTAATATCCGTTGGCAGATAAGTGGCGCCTATATTCCATATTGCGCCTGAATAGCCTGCTTTATCTTTAAGATCCGTGTAAACGATATAAGATTGCTGAAAGCAGTTACGCGCCTGCAGCATTTCACCTTTCGATAAATAAACGTTGCCTAAATCGGATTGCAGACCGGCGACATATGTCCTGATCTTTTGCTGCTGCGATAGCATGATGGCCCGTTTGAAACACGCTATCGCTTTGGTTGTGTCGTGCAGATTGAGATACACATATGCTAACCCAGAGTTAACGTTTGCGTTAAGGTCCCTTGCCTTTGGCGGGTTTAATTTTAGCGACATGGTATAATACCTCAGTGCATTTTGATTGTCGTTCGTTATTAAATAAAAAAACGCCTGTGTACAATATGCCCATTTAAGGCCCGCCAGGTTATTACAGTGCTGACCGATGCTGATAGATTTTGAAACGTATGCAGTTGCTTTAGGGCGATCATGAAAACAGTTTAAGGCCAGGCCGCAATAGGCGTCGCCTATACCGGGTTCCCATTTCAGCTTTTGCGAAAGATCCAGTGCCTGCCGGGCATAAGCAGTGCCCTTTGTAGTGTCCACCTCCCTGTACAGCCAGGCAAGGTTAGTTAAGATACCCACCTTGTTTGTATCATTATGCGCAGATAATGCCAGACGTTTGGTGAGGCTGTCAATAGCAGGTTTCCGGTCAGGGTTGGTTTGCGCACGGGCACATTGAATGCTTATGCATACCAATACAAACCACAGTGTGATAAGTAGTTTGGGTTTCATGTTTAAATTAATCAGGTATAACAGGTATTAAAAACCAGTGATACAACCGGTTTCATAATCCTTCAATTTTGTAAATAAATATAAGCAATACTCCTAAAAGTAGTAATTTATAAAGGTAATTTTATAACAAACTCAGCGCCTCCACCAACGCTGTTGTTCACGAGTATTTCCCCGCTATGCCCCTTCACCACAATATCGTAGCTTAAAGATAAGCCTAAACCAGTTCCCTCGCCTGTAGGTTTGGTGGTGAAGAATGGCTGCATGATCTTATCTTTTACAGCATCAGGTATGCCCATGCCGTTGTCTTTTACCGTTATTACTACCTGGTCGCCATCCAAAGAGGTACTTACCGTTACCGTTGGCTTATAATCTGCTGATGCCGCTTTTTTCTTTTGGCTTACCGCATAAAAAGCATTATTGAACAGGTTGAGCAGTACGCGGCCAACCTCCTGCGGCAGAATGTTTACCAATGGCAGTTTGTCATCAAAATGCGTTACCATTTCGGCGTTGAATGATTTATCCTTAGCGCGCAAACCGTGGTAGGAGAGGCGCAGGTATTCATCAGCCAGTTTGTTAATGTTGGTCGGTTCCTTTTCGCCCGAGCCTGCGCGACTGTGCTGCAGCATGCCTTTTACAATGGCATCGGCGCGTTTGCCGTGCATGTTTATCTTTTTCTCGTTCTCCTGTATATCGGTGGCTATGGCTTTCACCTCGTCAAGGTTGCCATTTGCTATTTCCTGCTGCATCTCGTCAATCAGCTCGGCATTTACTTCGGAGAAGTTATTGACGAAGTTGAGCGGGTTCTGGATCTCATGGGCGATGCCGGCGGTGAGCTCACCCAGCGAAGCCATTTTCTCGGACTGGATCAGCTGGCTCTGGGTTTGCTTTAGCTCTGTAACTGTCTGTTCAAGGCTATCGCGCTGCGCGGAGATCTCTTCTTTTTGCTCCAGCACTTCCTGGGTACGCATGGCTACCTTCTGCTCCAGTAACTTTTTCGACCGGATAAGACTCAGCGAGCGGTAATAAACGATCATCCATATTAAACCTGCAAACAGCAGCACGAACAGGATGCGTGCCCACCAGGTTTGCCACCAGGGCGGCAGCACCTGGAAATTAAAAACGGCCGGTTTGCCCCAGGTACCATCATTAGCAGTAGCCTCAACCTTAAACGTGTACCATCCGGGCGAAAGGTTATAATAATTGCCGGTTGTGGTTTCGCTGGTCTTTTTGCGCCAGGTTTTGTCTGTGCCGGTTAGCATATAACGGTACCAGGTGGTGTCGGCTTTAAAGGTTGAGTGGCTTGTGAAGGAGAACTGTAAGCTGCTTTCATGGTAAGGGATTTCCAGGTTGGCCGGCAGGTTGTATGGCCCTAAAACTTTTCCCGATGTGTTGTACTTCAATGTACTATCGCCGTTACCATTTACCGGCGTGGTAAAGTAAGCCGGTTCATCCATCAGGTTAAAACTGCTGATATAAACATCAGGCTCAATGTGGTGCATATTGCCGGCCAGGTTCAGTATGGATATGCCCTTGTCGCCCCACATGTATTTACCATCATTGGTAAAATTATCAGTGAGCCAGTAACCAACGTTTATTTTTTCCAGGCCAAATTCCCTTCCGAAAGAAACGGTTTTCAGCGCACCGGCCCCCTTGCCCGACATCGTTATAACGCTTACACCCTTGTTAGTGCCGGCATAAACCGTATCGCCCCGCTTTAGCAGCGATATTACAGTTTCATCGGCCAACCCCTGGGGTACAGCAAATTGTAAGGCTGTTTTTTTTGCGGGATCTATAATAAAAAGGCCCTTAGGCGTACCTATCCACCTGTTTGCGCTGGTGCCATCATGTAAAATAACTGTTGTAAGCGTATTGCCCGGCGGTGTGAGGTGAAGATCGAGCTCCTGTATGGTCTTTCGCTGCGCGTCTATTATGCTGAATGTGCCGTCCCTTTTTGTCAGCCAGATATTGTCCAGGTTATCTACCATAATATCGGTGCACGCCGTTATACCATTCTCGGTACCCAGGTGAGTAATCGTTTTTTTCTGCTGGTCGTATATATCTATACCGTCGCGGCCGCAGATCCATAATTTACCTGTGTGGTCGGTGATATTGGCATACCATACCGGGCCCTTAAAATTTTCAATATGCCGGTGGCTGTTATCGATAATACTGAAGCCGCCGTTGGTGCCAATATCTATGCGGCCATCCGGTAATGAAACCACATTTTGGATGTTATCGTCAACCAGGCCGCCTTTTAGGCCCAGCGTGCGCATGGTTTTTTGCGTCCTGTCTATCAGCACCAAACCTTTATTTGATCCTGCATAGATCACGCCCTTGCTATCCATACATATTGTAGAAATATTCAGGTCGCCAATGTGCTCTTCCAGCAAAGGGTTTTGTTTATATATATACAGGCCGAGGGATGTAGCGAGCCAGGTATTACCGTTTTTATCGGTGATGTTTTGTATGATCTTGTTATTTACGAAATTATCGAACTTGAAAACGGTAATGTCTTTTAACGACCGCCCGGCTATGTCAAAAATTCTTACACCGGTTAGCCCTGAAAGCAGTATATGCCCGTAAACATCTTCCGAAAGACCTGTTACAACATTAGTTTGCTTAGGAGGGATATCATGAAAAATATAGAGCTGATGCCTGTGTATATCTACCGCATTCATATACCCATCGGTTAATGATGCCAGCCATATGTTGTCCTTACTATCGCAAAACATACCGTCGAATTTATAAACTTGCATACCGGGTATGTTTTTTATTGTGGCGATGGTTTTATTATCCAGGTCGGCAATGTCAAAACTATTCCCATGGCTTATCCATAGCCGTTGTTCTTTGTCCATAGTCATGGATGTAACCCTTTGTTCTGAGATGCCATCCTTAATCTCTGGCCGGCTGTATGTTGCTGCATCCGGGTTAATGATGGTAATGCCTTTCGGTGTGCCAACCCATATGTGGTTATATTTATCGGTAACCAACCGTAAAATGCTGTCGCTTGCCAATACATCTTTCCCGATCAGGCTGTACTCGTCTGTTTTAGGGTTAAACATGGCCAGTCCACTTTGTACCGACCCCATCCAGATACGGCCAACACTGTCTTCTGCCATTGTAAAAATAAGGCTTAGCGGATCGGAAATATATTTGAACAGGTTTTCGCCATCATAACGATACACGCCTTTTTTCGGTAGCTATCCATAAAAAACCGTTATGGTCGCTGTATGTCGCGCTTACTACCAGGCCCTCAAGCCCTTGCACATCATTAAGCATATATAAACCGGCGGCGGCGCCGTTAGCAGGTCGCGGCGGGCCTGCTTTTATTATTTTGGGCGCCGGTAATACGGTAGCATGATAAACCAGCGGTTTTGCAGGGATCTTATTTACATCAAAGCTTTTTTTGGGGAAGCTGTTGAAGCTGCCAAACTTTACGGTATCCACCCGGCTTTTGAAGGGTTTAAATCCCGCGGTATCAGCATACGAAGTAGCCGGTAATTGATCAATGTTTACATCGACTATGGCCGGGATAAAGGGCACAGTGGTGGTTTTGGCCCAGTTGATCTTGCGCTCGTTAGAAAAAGTTATCTGTTTCACTACCGGCGGCTGATAGGCACTTTCTGCTGCGGTATCCTGCTTGTTATCAGAATGGCCGCATGAAGAAGTTGAAAACAAAGCAGTAGCGCAAATAAGCGTCCAAAATAGATTTTTTGTAAAAGATCGTGCGCAGCTGCTCAGAGGTTTAGCATGTTCAATAGTTGTAGAGGCCATATGATAGCAGGTTGAAACAGCCGGCGGTAATAATCAGGTAACCGGCTATTAAAGGTAAATGTACATATTTTTTAAAACGCTTTTTATCAGGGTGATTATGAAATGATATTGCGTTTTGTAATCTCTTTACCACGACTTATCTTGCCGGGTAAATACTCGCAGTTTGCAGGCAGATAATCCATCATATTTTAAAACGCGCATAGCGCCAACGCCCAGCGGTTTTTTGCATTTGGGTAACGTGCTGTCGTTTGCCATAACTGCGGAGTTAGCCAGGCGAGGCGACGCTAAAATAATACTGCGGATAGATGACCTCGACCGCGAAAGGGTAAACCCTGAATACCTCCGGGATATTTTTGATACGCTGAATTTTCTCGGCTTTAACTGGGATGAAGGCCCGCGCGATGCAGCAGATTTTGAACAGAACTATAGCCAGCTGAAACGGCTGGAAATGTATAATAAGTTTTTGGACAAATTATGTCAAAAGGATTTAGTATATGCCTGCACCTGTTCGCGAAAGCAATTGAACGAAGGGGTTGACTGTAAATGTTTTGACAAAAATTGGCAACTTTCCACACCGGGTGCCGCATGGCGGATAGTTACCTATAAAGATACGGTTTTTATTAAAAATTATCAAGGTGAAGTAACAGAAATGCAACTGCCCGGATCGATGCAAAACTTTGTGGTGCGTAAAAAAGACGGCTTCCCTGCCTACCAGCTTACATCACTTGCGGATGACCTGTTTTATGGGATCGACCTGATCGTAAGGGGGAATGATCTTTGGGATTCCACCATCGCGCAGCATGTTTTGGCTAAAGATTTAGGATTGGATGAATTTGGAAAGATCACCTTTTATCATCACCCATTGCTTACCGGCGAAGCAGGCGAAAAGCTATCTAAATCTGCCGGTTCTACCTCGATAAAACACCTGCGCGAACAGGGCAAAAGCCCGGCTGATATTTTCAATCTTATTGCGGAAATGATAAAACCTGAGCTGATTGCCGAAAATTGGCAGCAGCTTGCCGGCGCAATTGTTTAGCGTTGGAGGATGTTGTTTTTAGTTACAAAATCATCCAGTTTTATATACCTGTCCTGGTGAGGGGCCGGTTCAGAATGACTGTTTACATCTATCAGCATTATATTCCCGCTTTTTAACGGTTCCCAATTGGGCAAGCCACTGCCATTCGGATTGCCCGTTTTAATAAAGTTGGCGAAATAGGTTTCCATCGTGTTGGATGCTTTGTAGTCGTCAGCCGTCCAGGCATAAACGTGGTTGGTTGATAAGTTGCCCAGCGCAAATTCTATTTCTGATGCATGGGCAGCGCCCATTTGTTTGTTGTTCAGGTCGCCGTTTGTCATGGCAGGGCGCTTGGTAGCAAATTGATAACGGTACACAGGCTGTCCGCTGGTCTTATTCTGCATATCGGCAAACTTCCATGTTGAAAAAGCGATAAAACGGTCTGATGCCAGTTGCGTAGCCACATCCTTCACATCCGCATCGGTAGCGGCAGGGTATAGGCTCAGGATATTATCGGCATTTTCCGACCCGTATTTTGTCACAGCTTTTTTGTAATTGTCAACCGTTGCCGAGTCGTTGCCTATTATCGAATGGTAATCCACTTCGGCTGAGTTCCAGCCAACAAGTAGTGGTACATGCATTTCTTTACCGGCAGCAAATAGTTCCTGTGGAGTGGAGGGTAACAGGTAGCCGTCCACATCTACCGAAAACCTTCCCGTAGCTACCTTTAACAATGTATCGGCAGGAATCTTACGCAGATCGGCAATAGAAGCCACATTCATCTTTTTCAACGTATTCACACCGTTTTGTTCGGCCGTAGATAACGATTGAGGCTGAAGATTAGCCAGGCAAGCGCCGCTCTCGGCAATAGTGCCCCTGAACAAGCCTTTTGATAACGGCGAAGCCACCTGTACCGATACCGACATGGAGCCCGCCGATTCGCCGGCAATGGTAACCTGTGCCGGGTCGCCGCCAAAGGCTGCTATGTTTTTCTGCACCCATTCCAATGCCGCGTGCTGATCGAGTAAGCCATAGTTACCAGAGGCATTGTGCCTTGATTCCTGTGTTAACTCGGGATGAGCAAGGAAGCCGAAAATGCCTAAACGGTAATTGATGGTAACTGTAACAATGCCTTTGGTAGCTAGGCTTTCGCCATCGTACCTATATTCTGAGCCATCGCCCGCCGAAAAACCACCGCCGTAAAAATAAACCAATACCGGGAGATGCTCGTTTGCAGATTTTGCAGGTGTCCACACATTCAGGTAAAGGCAATCTTCACTTACACCCGAACTCCTGAACATCATATCGCTGTAAACGCGCTTCTGCATCGCCTGGTTGCCAAAATGATCGGCCATGCGTACGCCGCTCCAATCTTTTGGCGGCTGCGGCTCTCTCCAGCGCAGGTCGCCAACCGGTGGCTTTGCATAGGGGATGCCCTTGAAGGAACGGATCCCGGCAGAATCGCGCACGCCCTGTAAGGTACCGTTGGTAATTTTTACCTGTAAGTCGGTTTGTGCAAAGGCAAGGGCAGCAAATAATACCAGGAATATTGACAGCGATATTCTTTTCATAGCGGGTGGTAATTATTGGTTAATAGCAAAGTAACGTATTCCCCGCAATAATGTGTGATGAAATTATAACGTGTAATAATATTTTTATAACAAAAAAAGCCCCTGGAGACCCGCATCTCCAGGGGTTGACCCTGAAATTATTTCTATGAAAACAACTTCAACTATTTACAGGCACTGGATTTTTTAAATGCGATATAGCCGGTTAAAGTTATAATCGCCATCCAGATCACTGTAGATAAATTGATGCCCAACATTTCATTAGAATTAATAGCTCAAACGAGCTGATGTAAAAGTGGGTAATGCAGTAGCCTTAATCAATAATACATATGTATTATTTTGCGTGCTAAATTCTGTAGTTAACTGTAATTCAATTACATTTAATCAGTGAAGTATATGATTGCCCTAAAAAGATTTTTTCTTTTGATCATTGTTGCCCTGTCCGTTTTGAATGCTTCGGCGCAAACGCGAAAGATCGACAGACTTAAACGACTGGCGGCGGCTGCCCATACGCCGTCTCAAAAATTGCAGGCCTTACTGGTTTTGTGCCAGGAATCTGAAACATTACCTAAAGACACTTTGTGGAACCGCGCTTTACAGGCAAAGGCACTTGCCGAAAAACTGCATAATGATACCGCCCGCAGTTGGGCTTTAGTAGCACAAGCCAATGCGTATTTGCGCTGGAATAACTCCGACAGTGCACGCATGCTCATCCAGCCCGAGCTGGCAAAGTACAGGATAGAAAATACAGCAACCCGCAAACTGTATTTTAAGATGGAACAAACGCTGATAGACTGTACCGACATCGATTACCATTATAAGGACGGCACCGCGCAGGTGTACAACGTAATGCGCCAGGCCGAAAAGTACAAGGATCCGGAAATCGTTGCGGAATGTATGAACACGCTCGGCTCGTGGGATTATGATATGAACTTTGTCGACAGGTCTACCCAATGGCATCACAAGGCGTTGGCGCTGGTCAACAGCAATCCAAAGTTTTATAGGGTTTTGGCTGGGATATCGCTCAACCTGTCAGGCAATTATAATTGGGTACATCAGCTTGATTCTGCCGACAAGTATATCCGGATGTCTATACAGGTAAGCTCGCAATTGCAAAACCTGTTTTTTCTTTCTGTAGCGTACGAAAATCAGACCACCTATTTTATTCATAAACACGATTATGCCAGCGCTGAACAAGCCATGTCAAAAAGCATTGCGCTTGATAAGCAAATAAATGACGGCGAGCTGCAGCAGGATAAGGTGCTGATACTGGCTTCGGTGTATGAGAATATGGGGCAGCTTGATAAAGCCATCCAGGTAATGAATGACGGGCTGGCGCAGGATAGCATTAACAAAACCAGGTCGCCGCATGCCAAAAAGGGAAACGAGCGCGATTTGCAGCGGGTTTTTTATTACAACGAATTAGCCAAGTGCTATAAGCGTAAAGGCGATTCGAAAAACTACGAGGCTACGCTTGAAAAGATCATAGCCGGTCAGGATGCTTTTTATAAGGCAAACTCGGCGCAGGAAATGGCGGATATGCAGGCGAAATACGACATGCAAAAACAGGAAGCCACCATAGCACAGCAAAAATTACAGCTCACCAATAAGAACTATTTGTTTTACGGTTCGCTTGTGATCCTGGCGTTGGGGATGATCATTGTTGGGATAGTTATACAAGGGATGAGGCGCAACTCCAGGCTAAAATTGGAACACGCGGGACGTGAACAGGCCATAATGGCCACTAAAGCGGCTGCCAATGCTGAAGAGAACGAACGCAAGCGAATAGCAGCTGACCTGCATGATAACCTCGGCGCTCAGCTAAGCTCGATGCGGCGAAACCTGAACATTATTATGGAACAGCCGGAGGGCTTTAGCGAGGATGATGAGCAGAAATATTTAGGTTATGTGAATGACCTGGCGCGAAGCGCAATGATAGACCTGCGCGAGACCATTTGGGTACTCAACCGAGAGGCCATATACCTGCAGGAATTCAGCGATAAACTGAAGGCTTATATGCAGCAGCAGCTGTTTGGTCATACGGATATTAGCTGGGACTTTGAAGAGCAGATCGCTGAAGATTGGCAGTTAAATTCCGGCGAGGTGATGCATCTTTTCAGGATCATGCAGGAGCTGGTCAGCAATATTATTAAACATGCCGGGGCTAATCATATCAATATTGCGCTCAAAAGCCCTAACCCCGGCCATTACCTGCTTGAGGTGACTGACAACGGGATCGGGTTTGTTGTGAATGATAATATGGATGGTCATTATGGTATGGAAAACATGCGGCTGCGCGCAAATGAGATCGGTGTACAATTATCTTTATTCAGTAAGCCGGGCAGCGGTACAACTGCCATATTAACCAAAGGCGGAATTAATACGTTAAACAACACTGATGCCAAAACTATAACCACCCCATGAGTATTTCCATCGCCATAGTTGATGATAACCAGCAAAGCCGGCTGTTTTTGGTTGAGCAGATCAAATTCTCAGGCTTTATAAACGTAAGCTTTACCGCGGTAAATGGCAATGATTTTTTAATGCAGTTGAAGTCGATGCCTAAAAACATGCACCCGGATGTGGTGCTGATGGATATAGAAATGCCTGAAATGAAAGGTACCGATGCCGTAAAATATGCACGGCAAATATACCCGGACATGAAATTTTTGATGCTGACCGTTTTTGATGACGATGATAAGATTTTCGAGGCGATAAAAAACGGCGCGAGCGGATATTTGCTTAAAGATGAAAAGACCAGCACTATTATCGACTACATAAAGCAGTTACAGGAAATGGGTGGTGCGCCTATGAGCCCTTCCATCGCGCGCAAAGCGTTATCGTTACTATCGCGCTCGAATTTCACGCCAAATGAAAATACGACTACTGTTAAAGACGATCCATCAAGTCAATTATCCGAACGCGAACGTGATGTGTTGAAATTACTGGTGGAAGGGAAAGATTATAAAGCCATTGCTGAGCGGCTTTTCTTAAGCACGCACACCATTCGCAAGCACATTGCTAATATTTATGATAAGTTGCATGTGAACTCCAAAGCGCAGGTAATAAACCTGGCGTTGCAGGGGAGTTGGTTTAATAAGGATCAGGGATGATTTGCTGCTCATGAACAATGTTATTATTAGCGTCTTCACGAAAGCCGCTTTGTTATCTATCGCTTTCACCGCTCAATTGCCGCTGAGGCTGTTACTTTTTTCTTGATAAAAAAGTAACTAAAAAATCAAGCCGGAAAAAACCTTCAGCCCGCCCTGCCGGTTCTTAACGCTTTTTGTAGATGATTCGCTGTGCTCACATCAGGCCAAAAAGCTAAACCGGCATTCCCGCCATACGCCCGGCCCGGTTTTCCGGTAGGCTTTTGCGCTCTTTTTATTCTTCCTTTAGAAAAAATTCTGTGTTTAGAAATAATTTGTCAGCCCGTGAGCTTCGGGCAAAAATCAGGCAAAACGATGTGGGCATGTGCGGCTGCAGGGCCTAGGGGTTTTCGCTGAGCACAGGCCCTGAGCGGTTTGG
>Ga0206937_10002_pt1 | contig 98437 bp, 89 predicted proteins | sample Alteio_BWOrgHeat_11_FD_152923 | JGI IMG/M metagenome (GOLD analysis project Ga0206937, IMG submission 152923) | Enriched cells from forest soil in Barre Woods Harvard Forest LTER site, Petersham, Massachusetts, United States -... | ecosystem: Environmental > Terrestrial > Soil > Temperate forest >... | reverse complement strand
ACATACCGTATTATGTTTATTAATAAATGCCGATATGCCTAAAATGTTTTAAAAACCTTGCTGAATGTGGGTAAAATGGGGTTTTCTAAATTAACCACAGAGTACACGGAGGTTTACACAGAGTGCACAGAGTTATAAATTTCTTCTCTGTATGCTCTGTGATTTTTTCTCTGTGCACTCTGTGGTTAGAACACTTCGCAACAAAAAAGCCACATGCTTTTGGCAAGTGGCTTGGATGATAATATGTAGGGTTGAGAATTTTTACTTAACCTGTTTGAAGAAAAATACACCTGCAGAAGGAGTTACGCGCAGTAACACTTCGTTAGTATCGTTTTTCAGGTCAACGAAATATACAGTCTGGTCGAAACCTGCGTTGGTGTCATTAGTGGTCAGTTTGATCACGTCGCCAACTTTGTAACCTTCGTATTTTACTGATATTTCTTTTTGTGCTTTTGCAGAAATTGAAGCATAAGCTACATTTTCTGTTACACCTAAATATTCACCCTGTAAATTGTAGAAAGCAGTTTTTGCAACACCTTCTTCTACAAAAGTTGCTTTCTGGCAGTTAGGAGTTATAGACCATACTACATTGGTAGCATCGCTAAATTGTTCGTCAAATTCAGTTTGTACTGAGAATGATACGGTTACAGTCTCTGCTTTTTTACCGCCATCAATTTTCGCGAAAGCACTTGTTCCTAAAATGCCTACTGCTGCTATTGTTAAAAATATCTTTTTCATAGTTTCTTTTAATTTTAAATCCATAACAAAAGTACAACATTGTTATCAACTTAGTAAATAAAAATGAACTTTTATGAATATTTTATAAAATACTATCTTTTGAAAGAGAAAATTTAAATTTTTGCAAAGTACTTAGTGTATATTTTACAATATCTAAAGGTGTATACAACTTGCTAAATCGATAAATTAAAGCGTTTAACATTATTTTAACATTTAAAATCAGCCATTATCACCAAATCCAGGGTACAAAGTCATTCCGCCATCCATAAATATGGTTGTACCGGTAATGTAATCCGCTTCGTCGGACGCGAGCCATGATGCCAGCTTACCAATGTCCTCCGGCTCACCTATTCTCCCGTAAGGGATAAGCGTCAATAATTTATTCAGCGCATCAGTTGTTGCCCATGCAGCCTGGTTGATGTGAGTTTGTATGGCGCCCGGCCCTATCGATACCACGCGGATCTTATGTGGGGCCAGTTCCTGAGCCATGCTTTTCATCATCATCATTACGCCGCCTTTGCTGGTAGCATAGTTTACATGGCCTCCCCATGGGATTACCTCGTGTACACTACTCATACAGATGATCTTTCCGGCTGCCTTGCTCCTGCCTTCCACTACACCACGTTTGATAAATTCGCGTGCTGCTTCGCGCGAGCACAGGAACTGCCCGGTAAGGTTGATGCCGATAACCGTATTCCATTGTTCAATGGTCATGTCTACAAATTTCGAATCGCGCTGCAAGCCGGCATTGTTTACCAATATATCAATGGTGCCGTATTGCTGATACATTTCGGCAAACATAGCTTGCACATCGGCTTCGTTGCTTACATCGGCATGGATGGCATAAGCCTCACCGCCGGCAGCTTTTATTTCGTCTACAGTTTGCTGGGCAATTTCATGCGCGTCCACATGGTTAATGATCACTTTTGCGCCGGCCATGGCCAGCTCAACGGCAACTGCCTTGCCTATGCCGCTGTCGGCTCCGGTAACAAGCGCGGCTTGTCCTTTAAGGGTTTGTATGGGGTTCATATTGTTAAGGGGGTGTTTTTACCTCTTAAGATAAGCTATTTAAGTTGATATGGTTTGATAATGCCGCAGAATTAACGATTTGATAATAGAACGCTTGCTGACAAAATTTGTCAAAAGGATAATGTCAACACTATTTGTAAGAGAGGATTAAGAAAAAGGTCGGATCAGCAGCTAACCTGGACGTTGACAAATTTTGTCAAAACTATTTCGTCAACACCGTCCATTTCGGCACAAATCCTTCGTCGCCGTTGAATTGTACCTTATAATAAGTACCGCCTTTTTGCAGCACGAGGACTTTTGTATGCGAGGGAATAACATTAACAATATCAGAATTAAGACTTTCAGACCTATGCATATTTACAACACCGGTAATATTCGCCCGCAAATAACTGCTGTAAGGAATGCTGTTATCTTCGGTATTACTAACATTCCGCACAGGTAAAGCCGGGTGAATAACCTGTGCAACAGGCTGCGGTTTGAAAGTGTCAGCTTTTATTTTAACCGAAGCTTTTGTTATGATCTTTGTTACAGGGTTGATGTTCGTTACCGGGTGGCTTGTGGCAGGCGTGACCGGCTTGGCAGCCAAAACAGGCTTTGGCTTGCTAATATTAACGGCTATTAAAATATGCTTCTTCTTTTTATGATGCTTTACCGGCGTAGCAACAACCTGTGCAGTATCTGCGACAACGGGCGCTTCACTCACTTTAGCGGGTTTGGATTTCGCGTTCATGGATGTCAGCACGTAGTTGCCAAACAACACGGTGATACCGATGAGGATGAGGGTAAAAATAATATCAACAGCTGTGGTGCGCGGATAGCGGCGCTTTTTGGTAGGCTCAGGGTCGGATGAATATATCTTACTATTAATGAATTGATCATCATAACGTCGCCGGCTTCGCGGATCGCTTAATATGTCGTAGGCTTCCTGTATTTCCTTAAAACGACTTTCGAAATAACCATCATTTTGATTAAGATCGGGATGAAATTTTTTAGATAGCTTGCGGTAAGCCTCCTTCACATCATCTGCAGTGCAGTTTGCATCCACCCCCAAAATATAGTAGTAATCCTTCATAACCGGTCAAACAGCGTGTACCTATTTGATTGATTTTGACAGGGATAGTTTAAAGCAGATGATAAAATATCTTATATTTACCTCTATGGCAGCTGGAGGTCACTTTTTATTTGAACTTATAAAGATCGGTATATTGAGCGCCGCGTATGGAACGATTGTATTTTTTATTCTACGCACGATTCGGTGGAAAAATATAAAAAATGTCAGGCAGTTGTGGGAACGATGTTTTTGGGCTGTTTGTCTCTTGCTGTTCGTTTTCATGTTCACTTATTGGGGCGATCATGGACTTGGGGATGATTCCTATATTCCAATACATCATTACAGAACCGTGAACCAATCAGATGAAACTGCTTACATCGAAAATAAAAGAGGACAGCAAATAGACGTCGGAAAATTCACTTATAATGATAGAAATTTATTTGCTGAAATAGCAGATAAACGACAAATTGATGGTGATTACCTGATTTGGGACTTACAAAAAAATGAATGGAAAGCGTACAATGCTGGTGATTACATAACCACTACCAAATCCCAACCTACAGCTTCGCCGGCAAATTTTAAAGATTTCTCTTATTACTATGATAATTACTGGAGCGGCTGGCGTTTTTGGCTATTACCTTAAAACATCGCAAACTCATCGCGCATCCAGCGTTCCTCGTACAGGCTGTACTTCTCGCCTACCTCGTGACCAAGATCTTTAAATACGATGATCTTTTTCTTAGCTGTGATATTGTTGAAAACCGCGAACGAGTTGTTTGGCGGCACATATGGGTCGAGCAATCCTATGCCCATCAGTACCGGGCATTTTATCATGGTCGCAAAGTTCTTGGTGTCAAAGTACTGCAGGTTAAGCATTACCTTGTCGAACGATACGCCGGGTTTTATGGCAACATAGCGTTTCATGTGCTGTAACGGCCAAACCGAAGCATCGTTGTCCATATTGTAAATGTCGCTCATGAATGGGTTTTGAGGTGCGCAGAGCGCTACACGATGATCGATAGCAGCCGTAGCAATAGAAGTATATCCGCCCATACTACCGCCGGAAACGGCGATCTTGGTTTTGTCAACCTCGGGCCTTGAGCAAACAAAATCCACGTAGCGTACACAATCCATTATTACGCCGCGCAGGTAATATTGATTTTTATTCTCCAGTTCGTGTACGATATAATCTTCACGCCGCAGGTTCATTTCGCTGCGGTTAAGGCCCTGGCCGCGTACATCGGCGCTTACAAATATCATATCCGCCGCTTCACCCTGCAGTGGCTTGGTATCGGCCTGGTAGCCCGGCAGCATGATCAGCACCGGGAACTTTTGGTTCTTGTGCTCCATTTTGGGCACAGTCATCCAGCCGCGGATCAGCATGCCATCAAGTGAACGCATTTGGATCATGTATACCTTTTCGCCAAATTGCTCTTTGTCAAGTTGCTCGGTAACTTTAAAGTCTGGTTTTATCGCTTCCAGTTCGGCTTTGCTGTTTGTCCAGAACTGGTCGAAATCACTCGGCTTTTCATGAGTCGAGCGGATATCTTCTGCCTTAATGCCAAAAACACGACGCGTGGTATCGTCATAATCGCTTACGTTCACCATAAAATTGACCTTATAAAAACCGGTCTGCGTTTCAGGGATCGTAAAGTCAAAATCCTTCGTACTGTTTGCGCCTATAGAAACGTGTACGGAGTCCTTTAGCAATTGCTTGTTGAACTGATCGGTTACCACGTATGACACGCGGCCAACTTCAGCGTTCGGGTAAGTATTTTTTACGCTGAATGTGTAAGACGCCTTATCGCTGAAAATCGCGTCTTTGCTATGCGGGGTTAAAACGGTGCTTACTTCATTGTCGCCTTTATCCTGCGCCAATGTACGCCCAACGAAACACAACATCGCGACAATAACAATTGCGGAAAATAGCCTTTTGAATTTAACGGGTTGAGTAAGGGTCATTTAGTAATATAGTTTTTTGCAGGTAGCGCATAAATATAATTAACACGATATAGGTACAACTACTATACCAAGGCGGGTTTATTAACCTATTATAAAATGTTACCTATAAAAATACGAAAAAAATTTCAGGCGTGGAAAATCCGCTTAAAACCTGTGGTATTAAATCGCCGGATAAATTGATGTTTGGGTAAAATATTACCCAAAGAGTTTTAGTTCAACGCCTTAACATAACTAAGGAACAAATGCAGCGCCTCTTTCTTTTTCTCCGTCAGTTCGAAGTCGATGTTGTGCATCAGGTAATGCTCCACATCAAAGTTTTCTATCTTAGGTAACTCCTTAAAAAGCTCAGGGCGATGATCGAGGCCGTATTTCAGTGTCTGGTTAAATTCGGCAATAAACTCTTTAGAAATAGGCTTATTTGCTATCCAGGCTGCAAAGCAAAACGGCAGTCCGGTAAACGTTTGCCACTCTTCGGCCAGGTCATACGCGTATTTATATTTATCCTTTTTGCCGAAGGTACGGTCGCCTATTTGTACGAAAGCGGTTTCAGTATCGGTTGAGGTCGTGTAATCCGGTGCGTTAACGATCAGTTCAGGCGCTAACTTCCAGAAATTCTTCAGCAAAACACGCGCAAGGTTGTTCGACGAGCGCGACTGCGGGTCCAGTTGCAATCGCTTTATATTCATTATATCGCAATTACTAAAAATAAACACCGAATTCACAGCACCAACAGCGCCAATGCAATAATCCGCCACGATCTCCCAGTAAGGCAGGTTCAAAGTAGCGGCAACGGGGATCAAGCCGATATCAACCTGGTCGTCTATTAATTTTTGCGCGCAATCTGTTGGGTTGTCAAGGCTCAGGTCAATTTTATTGATGAAGTCTGTATGCTTTATGCCGTAAATAAATGGCTTGGTATTGGTATAGCTAACTGCTGATATTCTTATTTTCATTAGGTATGTGTATCACGCGGGCGATGCCCTTTCTTCTTACTAATCTCTAATCACTGATCTCTAATTAACTAACTTTCAGATGCGCCGCATTATTAAAATCTACTATCTCAAAGCGTTCGCCGTCCCAGGTTACTTTATATAAAACCAGGTTTTGATGCGGGAACTCTTCCATCATGGTCAGCGGGTAGCCGCTCATCCAGCAAAGCAGCAGGCGCATCGCCCGGCCATGCATGCAAATCAATACCGTCTCTTCTTCAGGGTGACTTAATATGATATTTATCGCTTCCTTCTGCCTCGCCATCACCTGGTTGGGGCTCTCACCCTCAGCAATGGCAGCATCAAGGTTGCCGCTCACCCAATCCCGAACCAGTTTCATAAATGCGTTTTTGGTTTCTGGTGAACTGGCTTGTCCTTCCAAAACTCCCCACGCCAGTTCATCAAGCCCGGCCAGCTTTTCAAACGGGGTGCCGAGGTCAATAAATTGCTGTATACTTTGCTGTGTGCGCTTCAGCTCGGAAATGTAGATCTTATCGAACGGCACATTTTTATATGCCTCAAAAAACTGGCGGGCCTGACTGCGGCCCTCGTCATTCAGGTCGGTATTCATGCCCCGGCCCTGTACAATACCTTGTTTATTCAGATCAGTCTGTCCGTGGCGGACGATGTATAGCGTTTTTTGAATTGGGTTCATTCGTTCATTTGTTCATTCGTTCATTGGTACTGATCGACGAACACTTGTTATAGTTATGTCTTTAATATCTTATCGAACTAATACTTATCGAAGCTCACCAATGAACTAATGAACCAGTGAGCCAATAAACTAGTTAATTACCGGCAGCTTATAAAACGATGGCTTCGGCTCATCCGGGAATTCGTAATTATTATAATCCGTAACCACATTGTACAGCGTATCCCTTTCTATCGGGTGCCTGCCTACTTGTTTTATCAGCTCTACCAGTTGCTTTGTGCTCATCCCCGGGTGCTGCTCTTCTGCACCCGCCATCGAATAGATCTTCGTAGTATCATCCAGCGTACCGTCGATATCATCCACACCAAAATTAAGGGATAGCTGTGCCGTAGTACGGCTGATCATTGCCCAATAAGCTTTGATGTGATCAAAATTATCCAGGTAGATCCTCGCGATAGCGTAATTCCGCAAGTCTTCAACAACGGTCGTCTCCGGCACATGCGACATCTGGTTGTCTTTATTCCTGAATTTCAACGGAATAAAGGTTTGGAAACCGCCGGTCCTGTCCTGCAGGTTGCGCAGTCTGTCCATATGGTCTACCCTGTGCCAGAACTGCTCGATATGCCCGTAAAGCATGGTTGCATTTGAGCGGCCGCCCAGCTTATGCCATTCCTCGTGGATGGCGATCCATTGGTCGGCAGTACATTTATCTTTTGCTATCTGCTCACGGATCTCCGGGTGGAATATCTCCGCACCACCGCCTGGTATCGACTCCAAACCGGCATCCATCATCATTTTCATGCCTGTAGCATAATCTATTTTGGCCTTTTTGAAAATGTAATGGTATTCAACCGGCGTTAATGCCTTCACGTGCAATTCAGGGCGATGCGCTTTGATCTTGCTGAACAGCTCCATATAAAAACGAACATCATACTGCGGCAATACACCGCCTACAATATGCACTTCGGTAACCGGCTCGTTATCATATTTATATACAATATCCAGCATATCCTGCATGGTATACTCCCAGCCTTCCGAGCGCTGTTTGATCAGCCTTGAGTACGAGCAGAATTTGCAGTCGTACACGCAAAGGTTGGTTGGCTCTATATGAAAATTGCGGTTGAAATAGGTATTGTCGCCGTGTTTTTTTTCGCGGATATAATTGGCGAGCACGCCTAAATAACCCAGCTCACCTTTCTCAAAAAGCAGCACCCCTTCGTCAAAGGTAATGCGTTCGCTATTGAGTACTTTTTCTGCAATGTGTTTCAGATCAGCGGGCAAAGCCTCATCCTGCAGCAGTAGTTGTAAATTGCGTTCGGCCTCCATTAAAAAATCTTTGCGCAAAAATAGCAAATGTTAATGTAATTGAGGCGTAATATCTGATAGATGTTTAAACATGGAAAGTTTGAACTCCGGAAACGAGCCTAGGTTTACAATCTCATTATTCGCCCTGATGACTCTCCGCCATTTCAAAATCGCTTGCCCTGCCCAATAAGGTAAATATTTCAGCAACCACTTCGGTTATATAGCGGTGCACGCCATCTTTATCCTCAAATGCGCGTGTCTTGCATTTGCCTTCAATATAGATGAGCTGGCCTTTTTTCAGTAATTTGGCGGCAGATTCCGCTAATCCCCTCCACATTACAATATTGTGCCATTCGGTTTGTTCGGTCCGTACGCCGCCTTTATTTAAAAATTCTGTGGTAGCCAGCGGAAAACTCACAACTGAAACATTATTATTTAAAACCCTTAACTCAGGATCTTTGCCCATGTGTCCGATAAGCATGACTTTGTTAACACCAGACATAATATTGGTTTTTAATTAATCATTGTAAGGTATACAAATAAAGCGGTATTAACGGGTACAGTCTTTTTTATAATTACTCAATACCGGTAACATCTTCGATAGACAAAAGTATCTGATCCTGCTGATCCTTTAACTGGCAGGCATTGATCAGCATGGTACGATGCCCGATGTACGGAAAATCATAACTTACCTTGAAATCGTTAACTTCCTGGCGCCTGGGCAGTATATTTTCCAACAGCGTTTTTAATTCCGGGATATCCCATTGCCGGTTGCCTATTTCGTAAATATAATGCGCCTCAGTATCCTGCTCCGTCACTTGGAATTTTTTATAAAAGCTTCGGGTGGCGCGCATGATACGCAGCTGCTTATCCAAAATAAGCAGCGGGCCGCGGATGGTATTGATAATGCTTTCTGAGTAAAGCCGGGCTGAATTCAACTGATTATTACGGTCGACCAGTTCGTTGTTAATGACGATGATCTCCTCGTTGGTGCTCTGCAATTCTTCGCGGGAGGTTTCAAGCTCCTCATTTAAGCTTTGGAGCTCTTCGCTGCTGGAGAGCAGCTCCTCATTGGCGCTTTGCAGCTCTTCGTTGGCCGTTTCCTGTTCTTCGCTTACCACGCGCATATCAGCCCGCGACTGGATGAGTTCCCGCTCCAATTGCTCAATTCGGATCTCCGACTCATTATAGGTAATATCTTCCACCTTTCTGTTCGCTTCAAACATTGCAGTTTGCAAACCCGAAGACGATGCCGCCTGGAAAACGATCAAAAAGTATTGTTCATCCTGCTCAATTACCGGGACCACCTCCAGGTTTAAAAAATGCTGCAGCTCGTTATGCTCGTAAAAAACACCGTACTTGCGCGCAGGCTGGTTGGTCTTCTTTGCTTGTTGTAATAAGTTACGCAACTCGAAGGCCAGGCCGTTACGGGCGATCTTTAACACATTAAAGCTGGGTTTGCCCTGCGGCTGCCCCAGCCAGTTATCGGTAGCGCCACGGAACTGGATGATATCGAATTTATCATTTACCAGCACACCCGGCGGCACAAATTTGGCCAGCATTATCTCGTCGGCCACTTTATAAATATCGCGTTTGGCATCGTCGCCAGAGCTGCCCCGGTCAATATCCCGGAAACTTTGCTCCTTGCTGGTAGAGGCCACATTCATAAAACGCCCAACAGGGCCCTTACACTGGTATATTTTCTCTGCAGGCCTGTAAGTACTATAAATATCGGTAAGGCCGGCAATGCTTTCTGACTTTCCCAGTAGCAAATAGCCCGATTCGTTCAACGCATAGTGAAAAGTGTTGAGCGCGCGTTTTTGCAATACAGGCTCAAGGTAAATCAATACATTCCGGCAACTGACGAGGTCGATTCGGGAAAACGGCGGGTCTTTGAGCAAATTATGGCTGGCAAATACGCACATATCGCGAATGGATTTGCTTACCTGGAAATGCCCGTCGACCTTGTTAAAAAATTGTGATACACGCGAATGACTCAAACCTTCCAGGTCGCTTTGCCGGTAAAGCCCTGCCCGCGCCTTGCTGATGGCTGTTTCCGAAATATCTGTGGCAAAGATCTGTATCTTCATGGTCGAGGCTTTGTCGCCGAGGTATTCCTGCAGGCAAATGGCCATGGAATAAGCCTCTTCACCTGTTGCGCATCCGGCTATCCAAATACGCAAAGGCTCGTTATTGGCCGATTTTTGCCTGATCAATGCCGGAAAAATATCATTGCATAACGTGCTGAAAGTCTGCGGATCGCGAAAGAATTGCGTTACCGAGATCAGCATATCATTGTAAAGCGCATCCTGCTCAGGCTTACTTTCACGCAGGCGGTAAAGATAGTCTGACGGTTTATCGATCTTATTAAGCGCCATGCGGCGGAGGATGCGGCGCTTTAACGTATTGGATTTATAATATTGAAAATCAACCCCGCGACGAACACGCAATACCGTGAGGATCTGTTTGAAAATATCGATGTCTTCGTTTTTCGAGTCGGGTGCTTCTTTGAACGGATGATTGATAGTGACCAGATGCCTGGCGATCTCATCCGGCGGCAGTACAAAATCCACCACGCCGCTTTCGAAGGCGCTCCTGGGCATTCCATCAAATGCTGCCGAAGCCTCATCCTGTGCAAAAGTGATACCGCCATAAGATTTAATCGTTTGCAAACCCATCGTACCATCGCTCATTGCGCCTGAAAGCACAATACCCGCGGCGTAACTTTCGTAAACCAACCCCAGCGAGGTAAACAGCACATCTATAGAATTTGATTTAGGTTGCTTTTTTTGAAGTAATTCTACCCTGAGCGTATCATTTACAACTTTTACAACCACATTTTCCGGACTGACATAAAAATGATCCGGCTGAATTTTAATACCGTCGGTAATCGTGACCACAGGTATGGAAGACACTTTTTCCAATAACTCGGGTAGTATGCTCACATGTGTCGGGCTAAGGTGCTGTACGAATATATAGGCTATGCCCGATTTTGAGGGAAGCGCCTGGAGGAAAAGCTTAATGGCCTCCAGTCCGCCGGCAGAAGCTCCAATGGCAGCCACCGCAAATTGGGGTTGAAAAAGCTGTTCGGAAGATGTATTGGTATTTTTTGACACAATTTAAAATAAGTTTTAAAGGTAAATTAAAATGTGATTGTTTTACCGGGAATAAAAGAAGATAGGTAGCCTGTAGTGAAATATGCGGGCAATCTGTAATTTTACCGGCGTTACTAAACATTTTCTATGAAAATTGAAACCATCGCTATCCACGCCGGCAATAAAACTGATGAAGCAACCGGCGCCGTAATACAACCGATCACACTTTCAACCACGTTCGAGCGTGCTACAGATGGCAGCTTTCCGGCAGGTTATATTTATGGCCGGGCGGCAAATCCTAACCGTAGCCAACTGGAAAATGTACTGGCCAAACTGGAAGGCGGTATTGATGCTGCTGCGTTTTCATCAGGCAACGCTGCGGGCATGGCTGTATTTCAATCATTGAAACCCGGCACACATATTATTTTGCCTGACGATATGTACCATGGTCTGCGCAACCAGCTTAAAAACCTGTTCGCAGGAATTTTGGAATTTGATTTTATTGATATTGACAATAACGACCTGCTCCAAAAACATATCAAACCAAATACGGGATTGATATGGATAGAAACCCCATCTAACCCGCTGTTAAAGGTAACCGACATTAAAAAAGTCATTTTAACTGCAAAAGCGCACAATATAAAAGTTGCCTGCGATAATACTTTCGCTACGCCTGTGCTGCAGCAGCCATTGGCTTTAGGCGCAGACATTGTAATGCATTCCTCAACCAAATATTTCGGCGGCCATAGCGACCTTACCGGTGGCGCGCTCGTTACGCCTGTAAAAGATGAATGGTGGACAAAGATCCGCCAGGTACAGGAACAGGGCGGCGCTATTCCTTCGCCTATGGATTGCTATTACCTTGCCCGCAGTATTAAAACTTTGCCCTACCGGGTGGCAGGGCATGTTAAAAATGCACAGCTATTGGCCGAATGGTTGCAAAAGCAGCCATCGGTAGAAAAAGTGCTTTATCCCGGTTTGCCGGACCATCCTGGTCACGCTATAGCTAAACAGCAAATGAAGGGCTTTGGCGGAATGCTTTCGGTTTGCTTTAAGGGCGGTGAAACAGAGGCGAAAAAAGTGGTCAACAGTTTAAAGATATTCACCCAGGCAACCAGTTTAGGCGGCGTGGAAAGTTTGATAGAACACCGTGCCTCAGTTGAAGGCCCGGATACTAAAACGCCGCTTAACCTGCTGCGCATATCTGTCGGTTTGGAGCATATCGATGACCTGATCGCTGATATGGAGCAGGCTATGCGGTAGAGATTGGAGATTAGTATTTTACTTTCATCTATGTACAATCCATTTATTGATTTTTTAGAAGAAACCCGGCCTATTCCGCCTGAAGATGCCAAAAAGATCAGCCGGCATCTTCAAACCCGGCAGGTAAAAGAAGGCGAAGTGCTGATAGAAGCCGGCCAATACGCCCGCGAAATTTATTTTATTACCAGCGGGATTCTGAAGATCATCGGTGTGAACAGCAAAAGCGATACGGTTATCCGGTTTTTTATTCCCGAAAATCGCTTATGCACCATCCTGTACAGTTTTCAAAATAATACGCCGGCTACCGAATCCATTATTGCAGCATGTGATGCAGAAATGATCGTTTTCACTCATAGAATATTGGATAACATTGACAACGAAGTCCCCTATTTTAAAACGCTGCTGAATGGCATTATGCATCAGGCGCTGCTCAAAAAGATCGCCATTATGTCGACCTATTTGGGTGAAGATGCCACCACCCGATATAAACATTTTTTACAACAACAGCCGAATGTTGCTAACCGGGTTTCGCTCAATGATATCGCCTCCTACCTGGAAATTACGCCGCAATCGCTAAGCCGTATCCGCAGGGCAATAAAATAAAACGGGTGATTAACATCGCCACATTTTTTAACCACAGAGCACACTGAGATTTACACAGAGAACACAGAGGTTTTTACGCTGTGTTTTTTTCTCTCTGAATTCTCTGTGGTTAAATCGAAAGATTATTTTCGTTTAATCAGCGAAATCATTTCATCAAAAAATCAGCGGTCCTTTTTTACCATTTGTTCAGTGGATACATAATTCGCTGCTGCAACTTTGTGCCATAAAATTTATCATCATGAATGACATTAAAACATTGGCAAACAAAACGGTTGTGGTATTAGGCGGAAGCGCCGGTATTGGCCTGGCAACTGCAAAAGCGGCAGCAACTGAAGGCGCATCGGTAATTATTGCATCAAGCAATCAGCAGCGGATAAATAGCGCTTTGGAGCAATTACCGCAGGGAAGTAAGGGATTTGCTGTTGATTTGAGCAGCGAAGAAAATATCAAAAACTTTTTTGACAAAATCGGTCAATTCGATCATCTTGTTTATACCGCAGGTGAAAACCTGGTAGTGTCAGATTTGGACAAAATTGATCTTGACAAATCCCGTCAATTTTTTAACCTGCGTTACTGGAGCGCGCTTGCTGCTGTAAAACATGGTTCAGCAAAAATAAATGCCGGCGGATCGGTAACACTTACCAGCGGTTCGGGCGGCTTTCGCCCAATGAAAGGCTGGGTAATAGCTGCGAGCATTTGCACTATGATGGAAGGCCTAACCCGCGCATTAGCCGTTGAACTGGCGCCTTTGCGTGTAAACTGCGTAATGCCCGGCTTTGTAAAGACCGATCTTTGGGGAAATATTCCCGAGGCAGACCGCGAAGCGATGTTCAAAAGTGCCGGAGAAAGCCTGCCGGTAAAACATGTAGCATCGCCTGAAGAGATCGCGCAAACTTACCTGTATCTTATTAAACAAACTTATAGCACAGGGCAGTGTGTTGTGGTTGACGGCGGCGGTGTGTTAGCATAATGAAATGAATTAAACCTTCAGGCATTATTAAAAATGTCCAGTTATGTTTAACTGGACATTTTTATATTGGAACAGTGGTTCGTTATTATTTGTCCACTACGTAACTAAGCTCAGTTACACCGGAAGTAAATTGCCGGGTAGTCAATAATTTTAGCTTTATTTTGTCTTTGATATCGACGAATAATGGAATGCCTTGCCCAAGAACAACTGGATTAACAAATAGCCAGTAGCCATCAATTAAATTCTGCTGAATAAGCGAGTGTGTTGCTGTAGGGCTGCCAAAAAGCAGTATTTCCGGACCTTCCTGTTGTTTTATTTCATTTATCTTGTCAGCAACATTATCGTTAATAATTGTTGTGTTGGTCAAACCCGCTTCGTTCATTGTTTTTGATAAAACAATCTTGTGCGCCTTTTTATACCACTTTGAATGTTCAATGTCGTGCTTGCTCGCATCCGGTTCATCTCCTGCGGTGGGCCAGTATCCTTCCATCATCTCATAAGTTACCCGTCCATATAATGCAGCGTTGGTTTCGCTTATCCGCTTTCCGATGTGATCAAAAATTTCTTCATCAACTTTAATCCAGTTCATTTCTCCGTTCGGGCCTGCTACAAAACCGTCAAGCGAAATGTGCATAAATGAAATTATTTTTCTCATATAGTTTTATTTTTTATTGTTGTCTATGGTTTTAGCCCTTCACCTTTATCGAATAGCTCATCCCGCTTTTTCCAAATGCTTTCCGCAAAACGCTTATCTGCCCGATATTATAAGCATGATGGTCATTGGTATAAGCCCACCAGCCAGCAAGGGTGTTGTTAAATGAAGATAATGGATGAGGAACGTTTACTATCTGATCAAGTTCAGCATCAGTCAGTTTTTCTAAACCTTGCCTTAATACCGGCACGGTTTCATCCCAATTCGCTATGATCATCTGGATGGTTGGTAACGGAGTCGTAGGTCCGGCAAGGTCTTCCGGCGTGGCCGCTTCCTTTGAATAAAAATGCCCGAACCATGGAAACACGATCTTTACCCCGCAAATATTTGCGTAGCTGCCTAAATCCCACAAGGTATGCCCGGCAAGCCACTTGATGGTATTCATGCCGGCAATACCGGTATTCGCTTCCTCTTCAGTAATATCCGATAATACGTTATGAAACAAAGCGTTATGAAAATCAAATTGCGCCAGTAATATTTTCTTTGTGGACATATGGCTGATATATTTTAACAGAATAAATTTATAATTAAACTTATTATTCCGACAGGTGCAAACCGGACATTTTTACAGGCAATTTGCGACAAGTTCGGGCTTGATTTTACCTTTTACCCTTCGCCTTTTAACTCTTGCCTTTTACCTTCCGCCCAAAAAGAAAAATAAAATTTGGAAAATCATTTCTCACCACGCTATATTTGCAACATTATTTGGTCGCGATACCAATCGATCATTACCTCTCACAAAGGTTTTGATTTATAAAGAAGCGGCGAGAGATCAGGCTCACTGACCCGCTGGCAACCCTCTGAAGGACAGAGAAGGTGCCAATTCCTGTCCCGGTAAATATCCCGGGGACTATAAATTTTAAAACCATGAAAAGTTTAAAAAGTATTTTCCAAAACCATCCTGAACAGCCTCTAAGAGGTTCGTCATTTGTTGCACACAGTTACTCCAATAACTGTATTTGTATGTGTTGCTGCTGTTGTTAAGACAGAAACACGCTATTCCCTTTCTTTTTCTGAAAAAATACGTGTAAACCGCTAAGGATATGTTCTATCCTGTCGCGACCGCAAACGTTAATCAATCTATTTTCAAAACATCTGCAAAAAACAAATATCATGTCAACTACAAATTTAAAATTCGAAACCCTCCAGTTACACGCAGGCCAGGAAGTTGATCCAACAACAGGCTCACGCGCAGTGCCTTTATACCAAACCACTTCATACGTATTCAACAGCGCCGAGCATGGCGCCAACCTGTTCGCACTCAAAGAGTTTGGCAATATCTATACCCGCATCATGAACCCTACTACCGATGTGTTCGAGAAACGCATCGCGGCATTGGAAGGCGGCGTTGCTGCCCTCGCAACCGCTTCGGGCCAGGCGGCACAATTCCTGGCTCTAAATAATATCCTGCAGGTGGGCGATAACTTTGTTACCTCGCCATACTTGTATGGCGGCACTTATAACCAGTTTAAAGTGGCCTTTAAACGTTTGGGGGTTGAAGCACGTTTTGCTGCGGATGACAATGCCGATAGCATTGAAGAACTTATTGACCAAAACACCAAAGCCATCTATACGGAAACCATTGGTAACCCCGGCTTCAGCATTCCTGATTTTGAAAAGCTGGCAGCCGTAGCGCAAAGGCATAATCTGCCGCTTATCGTCGATAACACTTTCGGCGCTGCCGGTTACTTGTTCCGCCCACTGGAACATGGCGCGCATGTAGTAGTTCAATCTGCTACCAAATGGATCGGTGGTCACGGAACTACTATCGGAGGCGTGATAGTCGATGGCGGGAATTATAATTGGGGCAATGGTAAATATCCTCAGTTCACCGAACCATCGGAAGGTTACCACGGCCTGGTTTTCTCGGATGTATTTGGTATAGGAGGCCCTTTTGGCAATATCCAATTCATTATCCGCGCCCGTGTAGAAGGTTTGCGCGATTTTGGATCATCACAGGCGCCGTTCAATTCATGGCTGCTAATCCAGGGTTTGGAAACGCTTTCGCTGCGTGTTCAGCGCCATATAGATAACGCGCTTGAACTTGCTAAATGGCTGGAACAGCATCCGCAGGTGGCCAAAGTAAATTACCCGGGCTTAACCTCATCTCCTCATCATGCTTTGGCTAAAAAATATCTGAAGAATGGCTTTGGCGCGGTGCTGTCTTTCGAGATCGCCGGCGAAAAAGAAAACGCCAGCCAGTTGATAGACAACCTGAAACTGGTAAGCCATTTGGCCAATGTTGGCGATGCAAAAACGCTCATTATTCAACCAGCGGTAACCACGCATCAGCAGCTTACGGAGAGCGAACAGGTGGCAGCTGGTGTAACACCTACACTATTGCGTGTTGCGGTCGGAATTGAGCATATTGATGATATTAAGGCCGATTTTGAACAGGCTTTTGTAAAAATACGGGAGAATAGTCCCGAACTGGTATAATTAAATGTTAGTTTTTTTAGTTTAGTGATAATAGTGCCGTTACGGTTTGCAGCTACTCCTAAAAGTGGCTGCAGCTGCGACGACAAAACGCAAAAATGAGTACGCAAGTTTTTAGATCTACCGGCGCTTTCGAATTAGAATCCGGCCAAAAATTAAGGCAGCTTGAGATAGGCTACCACACTTATGGAACTTTGAATAAAACCCGGGATAATGTGGTATGGGTATGCCACGCCCTCACCGCAAACTCGGATGTTATGGACTGGTGGAAGGGCCTGTTTGGCGAAAACGACTACTTCAACCCTGACGAATATTTTATTGTTTGTGCCAATATTTTAGGCTCGCCATATGGCACAACCAATCCATTGAGCATTAACCCAATAACCGGGCAACCGTATTACCTGGCATATCCGCAATATAATGTAAGGGATATTGTGCATGCGCACCAACTTCTTGCTGATGAATTAGGCATTAATGATATTCAAATCCTTATCGGGGGATCATTAGGCGGCCAGCAGGCTGTAGAATGGGCGATCATCGAACCTGAGCGTATCAAAAACCTCATTCTTATCGCGACTAACGCGCGTCATTCGCCGTGGGGTATTGCGTTTAACGAATCGCAGCGTTTAGCATTAAGCACCGACCGTACATTTTATTCCAATTCGCCGGATGGCGGACAAAAAGGGTTGAAAGCTGCGCGAAGTATAGCGCTCCTATCCTATCGCGGTTATAAAACTTACACGGTTAGCCAGCAGGATGATGATGACGATATCAGCGACGATCACCGCGCATCCTCCTACCAGAATTACCAGGGCGAAAAGCTGGTAAAACGCTTTAACGCTTACAGTTACTGGTATTTAAGCAAGGCGATGGATTCGCATAACGTTGGTCGCGACCGCCATGGGGTTGAAAAAGCGCTGAGCAAGATCAAGGCGAGCACATTGGTAATTGGCATTAAATCTGATGTGTTGTTCCCGGTTGAGGAGCAGCAATATTTATTCAGGCACATACCCAAGGCAGCCTTTTCCGAGTTCGACTCGTTTTATGGGCATGACGGATTTTTAATTGAAACACAGGCACTCACAAATATTATCACTTCTTTCTTTAAAACTGACGTTAAGGGAAAGATCATAGAACTGCAAAGAACAGCATGAGCAAAAAGTTAAACATAGGTTTATTTGGTTTTGGCGTAGTCGGACAGGGATTGTACGACATTATTAAAACCAAAAACCTCAACCTTGAGATAAAGAAAATAGCGATAAAAAACCCGGAAAAGAAACGGTCGCTTCCGGCTGAGATCTTTACGACTGATCGCGATGAAATATTGAACAATCCGGAGATCAACACCATTGTTGAGCTTATTAATGATACCGAAGCGGCGTTTGAGATCGTGTCGCGGGCATTGAGCACTGGTAAAAACGTGGTTTCTGCCAGTAAAAAGATGATCGCTACCTATCTGGATGAGCTGATCGAATTGCAGAATAAATACGGTACTTCCTTATTGTACGAGGGATCGGTTTGCGGCAGTATTCCAATCATTCGCAATTTGGAAGAATATTATGATAACGAGTTGCTGCATTCAATCAGCGGTATATTCAATGGCTCGTCAAACTATGTTCTTTCAAAAGGCTTTTTAGAGAACCTTGATTACGATACTGCATTGCTCCAGGCACAGGAATTAGGTTTCGCCGAAACTGATCCAACCAGCGACGTTGGCGGCTTCGACGCTAAATACAAGCTGATCATTGCCGCTGCGCATGCATATGGCGTAATCGTAAAGCCGGAAGACGTCATTAACATCGGTATACAAAACCTGGCCGCAAGCGACTTACAGTACGCACGCGAAAAAGGTTTGAAAATAAAGCTGGTGCCGGTTGCCAAAGAGCTGGATGATCGCCATGTGGCCATGTTCGTGTTACCAAAATTTGTTAACCAGGACGAGTTTTTGTACAACGTTGAATATGAATACAACGGCGTAACTGTACAGGCTGCTTTTGCCGATCAGCAATTCTTTTTTGGCAAGGGAGCGGGCGGCCATCCTACGGGTTCGGCGGTTTTGTCTGATATCGCGGCTTTGCGCTACAATTACGCTTACGAGTACAAAAAGGCAAAATCAAAAAAAGACCTTCATTTTACCAATAACATTGAGCTGAATGTTTATTTGCGTTACGAGGATGACGATTTGTTAGAGGCCCTGCAATTTGAGCACATCCATGAGCGCTATTATTCCGACAGCTATAAATTTATTATCGGAAAAATAAATCTGCAAAATCTGATCGATAATCAACAGCGTATATTTGATCAAAGGGCGTTCATCGCCTTTGCCGATCAGCTAACAGGGGTCAGCTTAGCTACGGCACGAAAAGAAGCAGCTGAAGTTTTTTGATAAGGAAGTTTTAACTGCTAAAAAGAAAAAGGCTCTTTAGGGAGCCTTTTTTATGTTTATTTATTGGGGTTGATAGCCTCCAGGATGTTTATAAAGTTATCTTAGACGAATTCGTCAAGTCTTGTCGGATTAATATATTTCAAGTCCGGTATTTTGCGGTAATCTTTATCGTTATCCGCAACAAGCGTCAAATCATGAACAAATACAGTGGCAGTAATCAGCGCATCCGGTAATTTAATGCGGTATTGTTTGCGAATTCGTATTGTTTCTGCAATTATCCTGTCATCAATACCAAATACATACGAACTTGAAACGAACTGTCGATAAATCTCCAAATCCTACGGATCAAGAGGATTCCAAACCTACAATTCAATCTCTGATATGAAAGAAATAAGGCTTTCTTGATCAATAAGTTCGTCCAACCATTGCAACGCATCGGCGGAGAATGTTGCGTTCAAATATTTGATAACGGCAGAAGTATCTATCAAATATCTCTCTGCCATTCCTCACGTAGTTGATTAAGCTGCTGATCGATTGCCGGTCCAGACATTTTTGTTTTGATCTGCTTACGCAATTGAGAAAGTTGGGAAGTTTTTTTTACAACGCGGATGATTTGTAATTCCTCCAGATCCTGAAGTAATTTTAGCGCCTTATCGCTGGTCAATTCAATTGTAAGCGTTGTCATTTATCAAATTTATGAAAATATTCTCAAATCATCATTCTTTTACACCGCTCTTTCCGGGTCCCAGTTTTCTAAATAATCAGCAACCCTGCGTACAAATGATCCACCCAGCGCACCGTCAACCACCCTGTGGTCGTATGACAGCGACAGGAACATCATGTGGCGAATAGCGATCATATCTCCTTCTTTGGTTTCAATAACTGCTGGTTTCTTTTTAATAGCACCTACAGCTAAAATTGCAACTTGTGGCTGATTGATGATCGGCGTACCCATTACATTCCCGAACGAGCCGACGTTGGTTATGGTAAACGTACCATCCCTAACATCGTCGGGTAATAACTTGCCGCCGCGTGCGCGTTTGGCAAGGTCATTAACTGCCTTGGATAAGCCAACCAGGTTCAATTCATCGGCTTTTTTAATTACCGGAACGATCAGGTTACCATTTGGCAATGCAGTTGCCATGCTGATATTGATATCCTTCTTTTTAGTGATCTGCGTACCATTAACTGATACATTCACCATCGGGTAATCTTTCAGCGCTTTCACAACAGCTTCAACAAATATTGGGGTGAATGTGATCTTCTCGCCTTCGCGTTTCTCAAAGCTACCTTTTATTCTTTCGCGCCACAGCACCAGGTTGGTCACATCTGCCTCAACAAACGATGTAACGTGCGGCGATGTATGCTTGCTGTAAACCATATGTTCGGCGATGAGCTTGCGCATGCGGTCCATCTCTATGATCTCGTCACCGCCTGATACTGATGTACCATTAGATGATGGTTTTGGTGCAGCAGGAGCTTGCGGGGCCTTTTGTTCAGGCTGCGGCTCTGCTGCCGGGGTGGGTTTTGGCGTAGAAGGTGTAAATATGGGCTCCTCTGAAGATGCAGGCGATGTAAATGCCGGTTCCGAAACTGCTGCCGGGGCCGGAGTTTCAGCGTATGCCGGTGCTGCAGGCGGTGTTTCCACAACACTTTCTGTTGCCCTCCCGTTTTGCTTATTGCGTATATAATATAACAGGTCGTCTTTGGTCAAACGGCCATCAGCGCCTGTACCTTGTATTTTATCGAGTTCAGAAGCGCCGATACCTTCCTGGGCGGCAATGCTGCGTACCAATGGCGAATAAAATCTTACGCTGTCACTTACAACCGGCTGCGGTTTTGGAGTATCTCTCAATAATTCCGTACCAGGTATCGGTGGTGGCGTATATACGGGTTCCGGCGCTTTAACCTCAGGTATAACCGGTTTTGGCGGTTCAGGTGCAGGAAGAGGCGTTTGTACCACCGGTGGAGTTGGCGCAGCCACAGGCTGTTGAATGGGAGCCGGTGCGGGCTGTGGCATTGGCGGAGTAGCAGGCTGAGATGCATCGGCAGTCTCCAGTGTTGCTATAACCGCGCCTACCTGCACAATATCATCTACCTTGCAAAGCTGCTCGGAAAGACGGCCTGAAACAGGCGATGGCACTTCCGAATCAACCTTATCGGTTGCTATTTCTAATACAGCTTCATCTGCCTGCACAAAATCACCTGGTTTTTTTAACCATTTAATGATGGTTGCCTCTGCAACACTTTCCCCCATCTTTGGCAATAACAGTTGATATTTGGCCATATAAAAATTGTATAGTTAGTCTTGGTCAAAAATAATTATAACAATTTCTATTTTATGTTTTCCCCAAGTAAAGTATTCAACATGGAAAGTGCTGAAATAGCGCTTCTTTCGATGTTTTGCACACGCTTATTGCCGAATGTGAATTTCTTTATTTGCGTTTTTCCGCCGTTTGACACCCCGATCCATACCGTTCCTACAGGCTTATCTTCGGTACCGCCATCGGGGCCGGCAATGCCTGTTACGGCAATAGCATAATCAGATTTGAAGTGCTTAACGGCGCCTTCTACCATCTCGGTAACGGTCTCGCCGCTTACAGCGCCATATTGTGATATGGTAGCCGATTTCACGCCAAGCAATTCTTCCTTTAATTCATTTGCGTAGGTAACGCCGCCACCCAGAAATACCTTTGAAGCTCCCGGGTGCTGGGTAAACAGATGCGAGATATATCCGCCTGTACAGCTTTCGGCTACAGAAAGCGTAAGACCGTTAGCTCCCATTTTATTCAATATAGCTTTCTCCAGCGGGATATCTTCCTGAGCGATCACTGCGTTGCCTACACGCTCCACAATCCGGGCTGCGAATGTATCAATTTCCTGTTTTAGCGTGATTGCGTCCTCACCATATCCGCTCAGGCGCAAACGTACCTGCCCCAGTTTTGGTAAGTAAGCAAGTTTGATATGGGATGGCAATGAATCTTCTATATCCTCTATTTTTTGGGCAAGATAGGACTCCCCTTCACCAGCGGTTAGTATGGTTTTGTGAATGATGACCGGCAGCTTTAAGGTAGCTTTTAGTTTTGGGATAACGCTATCCTCCATCATATACATCATCTCGTGCGGCACGCCCGGCATCGACATATAGATCTTACCATCCACATTGAACCACATACCCGGCGCAGTGCCATTCTTATTCAGTATCACCTCACAATTCTCAGGCACCAATGCTTGTTGTTTGTTTACATCCAGCATGTTAGTGAGCGTTCCGCGCAGGCGTAAAAATATCGCCTCTACATTGGCTAAGGCATCTTTATTTTCAATTAATCCTACATCAAAATATTCAGCTAAGGTTTTCTTGGTGATATCATCCTTTGTAGGGCCTAATCCACCGGTGATCAGGATCACATCCGCCCGGTTTTTAGCCTCAGCCAAAGCGGTAAGGATATGTCCCTTATCATCAGATACAGATGAGATCTGTTTTACACGGATGCCTATTGCATTGAGCTGCTGTGCAATAAAAGCGGAGTTGGTATCAACGATCTGGCCGATGAGGATCTCATCGCCAATAGTAATAATTTCTGCAAGCATAATTACTGGCCAAAATACGCATTACTTGTGTAATCGCTACGCTTGCTCAGCTTTAAATCCTGTAAAATAGTTGATTTTACCCGGAGCGTTACGTTGTACGATTTATAATAACCAAATGGCAGCCATTGTATAGAAAGGTCCCAGCAATGCAGGTCGCGGTATATAGAAAATGAAGTAGCGCTGCTAAATCCGTGCGCCTTAAGGTCATAGTTGGTTGAGTATTGAATGATCCATTTAGGCGTTAACCTGAGATCGCCGCTGATCATCATGGTATTGGTTGTGACCGTGCTGGTGTAATTGTTATTATAGGTAAAGCTATAATTGAAAGAAATATCCCATGGAATATTAAAATCAACATACGCCGATGGGTCAGTATTTAACAACGCCAGTTTCTGCTCCTGCTCTGGCGTCATATTTTGCATGGTATTGTTCGGGTTTCTGTTCTGCGTATTCTGCTGCTTATTGAAAGTTTGTGAGTTCAAACTGCCGCTCATAGAAAGTGAAAATTGCTGCAGGCTGGGGAACGCACCATTTTGCCAGGTAAATTTATTCAGTTCGTGCACAACCGGCGTAATTTTTCCGGCGGATATGGAGTCGGTTACATGTTCTACATAAGGATTGAGCGTACCGCTGAAACTGATATTAATTTTTTGATGAAGGATTGCCGTGTGACCAGAAAAGGTGACCGGTGATAGCTTAAATGAATCTGCAGCGAAGTTATAGAAAGTTGAAAAGCTTAACCCGTCAAGGATCTTTATGTGCTTGGACTGTGTAGAGGTGTCGGTAGCTTTTGGCCGTACTTTTCCTTCTATGGTATTATCAATACTAAAACTCAATCCGGCTTGTTTACCCGCCGAGGGGCCACCATAAACCGAATTCTGAAATATAGAGTAAACCGAAGCATTTACAGGGTAAGGTATCGTAGCATTACTTACAATATTTTGATAGTATCCAAAGCCGGGGTCAGAAAAATCGGGCTTGTATTGTAAAGATATGGATGGCGTCATCACCTCCCTTATGGCCTCTAAACTACCGTTTTTAAATGCCATGGTACCATAAACTTTTGTCGACATGCCTGCGCTCAGGCTGTATGCCCCAGCCCTTTTAAAACCACCAAGGGTGTCAATCTGTGGCACATCAGGGCCGAGAGGGTTATCACGATTGTACGATTCATGAATGTGCTGAAAATACCACCACTCATTGTAATTGGCGCTGGCCGAAAACTGAAAGTATTTGGCAATGGTTTGATTAAAGCCGATAGGAATAGTGTGCTCCAAACCATTTTGCATCCGTTTAAACAACGTGCTGCCTTTAAACAGTTCATCCTCCGGAACAGCATTAATATTATTGGTGCCCTGCAAGCTATACCCAACGGTAATTTTCTGATACCATTTTTGCGGTCCGACCCTGTCTTTCGAATCGAACGGGCTGATAGTAGACATGTTGAAGTTAAACGTAGGCAAATTCAGCGTTACGGTTTTATTGGTAAGGTCCTGGCTATGCGCCAAGCTCACGGTTAAGTTAAATGGCGTTCCTTCCCATACTTTGCCGTATGAAATGCTGGAGCTTAAGTTATTTTGAGTAAGTGTTTGCAGGCTATAGCTTGCCGAAGCCGGATTGTTCTGGTAAAATGATGATGTACCGGCATTTACCGATGCACTGAACGTACTTCCGGGGCTTGAATTAGGATTTTGCGTATGCGACCAGGTAATGTTAAAGTCTTTTTGCGGCGGATCGCCTTCAAGGCCGTAATTATGTGAGCCATAGCTTAACGAAAGCGTACCCGAATATTTATACCTGTCCAGGTAATGTATCGTCTCATTTAACTCGTACGATCCTTTTGAATAAAGCGTACCGGTAGTAGTCAGGTCCATATAGTCATTCAATGCTATATAATATCCCAGGCCTTTAATATAAAATCCAAGCTTTGAATCCTCGCCAAAAGTCGGCAATATTACACCTGATGTTTTGGTATCGGGCTTAGGGAAGAAACCAAAAGGGATGGCCAGCGGTAATGGCACACCCTCAATTTCCAAATAAGCAGGCCCCGAAATGATGCGTTTTTTCTCACCGATGCCCTTTGTTATCACAATACCAAAGTCTGTTTCAGGGAAAGGCTTGCTACAGGTACTGAACAACACGTTGCGGTATGCCGCCTCATCATCATTCAGTTTTTTCACCTGCCCGCCCGATATATAATTACCATCCTGCTGTGATGCCGGGTTATAGATCTTACCTTTTTTAGTTTTATAATCAAACAACAGCGAGTCGCACTCCACCGGCTTGTCTTTTGATTGCTTTGTTATCGGCCGCCCAATGTAGCGGTGCGTTAGCGGGTCTATTCTGCCGCTGGCAAATATCACATGCTTACGTTTGTCTACCCGGATGTAGTCGGCATCCATCTCCACATCCTCGTACGTTACACGCGCCTGTCCGTATAAGTACATAATATCGTGCACTTTATCAAAAATTGTCGAGTCGTTAGCAGTGGCTTTTACTTCGGAAGAGAGTTCGTTTGAGTTGCCTTTTTTTGTCGTATCTTTTTTGGCAGATGCGGTAGCAGGTTTCTTTATTTTATTCCCGGCCGAATCAAGTTTTATAACAGTATCCGCACCATTAAACTGTACGTTTCCGGGCTGATTTGTCCTGGCTGGCGTTTTTATTCTCAGAAGTTTTTTATCCCGGACTGAATCAAGTTTGATGATCGTATCAACAAGTGGCCGTGTATTGTTATTTTTGCTATTTTTATAAGCAGCCATAACATTTACTGTCAGAAATAATTCAAGCAGAAAAAACAGGCCAATGGATTTCAAAATCGATTTCGAATAGTATTTTTGCAGATACAATTAACAGTATTTATCAGCGTTCAAACATAATGAAAAATAAAATATTGAGAAGATTGATTTGCAGTTTAACCCCGCTTCTGATCTCATTTTCCGTATTTTCTTCTCCATCAGTTGATTCCGCAAGAAGAGACTCCTCCCCATCCGGCTATAGAATTAAAACTATAATCGTGGATGCGGGCCATGGTGGCGCTCCGTCGGGTACAGTTGGTCATTTTTCGCATGGTGCTTCAGGGTCTTATTCTTTTGAAAGAAATGTAACGCTGGCTATCGCACTTAAATTGCAGAAGGAAATAGAAAAAAGTATGCAGAATGTGCGTTGTGTTTTAACCCGCAGCACGGATGACGATGTTGCATGGGAAAAACGTGCGCAGATTGCCAATGAGAACAATGGCGACCTTTTTATCTCGATCCATTGTAATTCATTGCCCGACAAGGTGGTACATGAACACGGCAGGCGCATACATGTACCCGACCGCTCAGGCAAAGGCGTGTTGCTGCTTGTTTATGGTTTCCACCGCACAAGAGAAGAAGAAAATGCAATAAAGCAAAATATATTGGGTGAAGATTTGGGCCAGAACGATAACCAGGGCTTTGACCCTAACGACCCGGCAGCGGTAATCGCTATGAATTCAATCAAAGACAAATATCGCAAACAAAGCATACATTTGGCCGACCTGATCAACGACGAATTTGTGCAGCATGATGGCAGGCACAGTGATGGTGTGATCGAGCAAGGCGTTCTGGTGCTTTGCCATGTAGCTATGCCGGCAGTTCTGGTTGAAACAGGGTTTATCAATAATCCGGATGATGAAGCTTATTTGAATTCGGACAGTGGACAGGATGAGATAGTAGCATCAATTATACGCGCTATAGAAAACTACAAGACCGAAGTAGAGGATGCTTCGGAATAAACGGGTTACTGATGTGGGAGTGTGCGGATGGGATATGTGGAGAAATGAGCCCACACCTGGCTTAAATAAAAAAACAAACAACACAGGGCGTGTTATAGTTATGGGAAGGTGGATTGATCCGTATCTCATGCATTACATCCCATATCTTACTCTATGAAAATATCAAACGAAACCAAAGTCGGCATTTTAACGGCTGTAGGGATAGCAGTATTAATATTAGGCTACAGCTTTTTAAGCGGAAGCGACCTTTTCTCCCGCGAGAATAAATTTTATGCTATTTATAATAGCGTCGACGGCCTTACGGTTTCAAAACCTGTATTGGTGAATGGTTTCCAGATCGGACGTGTTTCCGACATGAAATTGCGTCCTGACGGACGCACTGTAGTTGAGTTTACTATTAACCATCAATATAATGTGCCTTCAAACACCAATGCAAAACTGGTAAGTACCGATCTGCTGGGCGGCAAGGCCATTCGTTTTGAGTATGGTAACAGTAAAGTGCTGGCGCAAAGCAAGGATACTTTACAGGCGGACATACAGGGCAGCCTTGCGGAAAGCCTTCAGCCTATCCAAACCAAGGCCGAGCACCTGATCACCAAGCTGGATTCGTCACTGGCGGCGATCAACAAGATCATGAACCCCAATTTTCAAAGAAATGTGGACAGGAGCTTTAGCAGCATAGCCAACTCACTTGAAACATTGGAAGGCACAACAAAAAAGATAGATGCACTGGTAGGTTCACAAAGTGAGCACATCAACGGCATCATGACCAACGCAGAAGACGTATCGGGTAACCTGAAAGTAAGCACTGCCCACCTTAACGGGATAGCAACTAATTTTGAAAAAGTAAGTAATGACCTTGCCAACGCTAACATCAAACAAACGCTTGATAACGCCAACCAGGCCGTAGCAGGCTTACAGGCTACTGTTGATAAGATAAACAGCGGTAATGGCTCATTAGGCATGCTCATCAACGATAAAACCGTCTATAAAAATCTTGCTGATGCTACGGCTAATCTGAATGCTTTATTTATCGATCTGAAAGCACACCCAGGCAGATATGTGAGCTTCTCGGTATTTGGGGGTAAGAAGAAGGATTAATTTAGTCGATAGACCATTGTCCATGGTCGATAGCTATAATTACGTTCTTGCTATGGTCTATCGTCCATGGACTATGGTCTATTCAATCACAAACGTCTTCCCCTCAATAGCCAATTCACTATCAGGGAAAACACTTTGCGCTTCGGCAAGGATATCATCCAAAGTTTTATAACGTGCGGAGAAATGCCCTAATGCGAGCTTCTTAGCACCTGTTTGTAATGCTACCTGGCCGGCTTGCAATGCTGTAGTATGAAAAGTAGTTTGTGCCCTGTCCAGCATATCATTCAAAAAAGTAGATTCATGATATAACAGATCCACATTACTGATCTGCTTGAAATACTGTTCGGTATAAATCGTGTCCGAGCAGTAAGCGTAGCTTTTAGGAGCTTCGGGCGCAGTGGTTAACACATCGTTTTTATAAACCGTGCCATCATTCGTGGTATAATCGTTACCTTTTTTTATAGCGGTGAAATATTCTATCGGTATATTCAGTTCGTCAATCTTTTCTTTTATCAACTTACGGTTACGCTTTTTCTGTTTGAAAAGAAAACCGGTTGTAGGTATGCGATGTTCTAAAGGAATTGTTTCCACCGTGATATCCTGGTTTTCAAAGATCACTACCGGTTTCTCCGGATCGGTAAAAACGTAATTGATGTTATATTGAAGGTCGGTTTCCGAATATTTTAATTGTATCTCAATGATCTCTTTTAGCGAAGCAGGGCCAAACAAGTTCAATGTTTTTTTACGCCCGTTGAGGTGAAGCGATGAAAGTAAACCTACAAGACCCAGGTAATGATCGCCATGCAAATGGCTGATGAAAATATTATCGATACGGCTTGCCTTTACACCAAAGCGCAGCATCTGTTGTTGCGTGCCTTCGCCGCAATCGATCAGGTATAAACGATCGTTGATGTTAAGTGCTTGTGAGCTCGGGTTTCGGTTGTAAATTGGCGTAGCGGAGCTGCTGCCAAGTATTGTTACCTCAAATCTCATGGGTAAACAACAATCATAAAGCTATTTTGCTTCTTTTTTTAATTCTTTTTCTATTTCCTCCATAAAGATCAGGTCTATAGCCTCTTCTGTTGAAGGAACGATGGAAAGAACGTTATCCAGTTGCGATATGTTGATGAGGCGTGAAACCGAATCGCACAAACCAGCCAAAATAAAAACACCACCGGCATTTTTACATAAACGGTGACCAACCAATAAGCTGCTCAAGCCCGATGAATCGGCAAACTTTACCTGTGCAAGGTCAAGCACAATGTTGCGCTGGCCTTCGGTATTCATCATGATCAGTTCAGATTTCAGCTGCGGGGTAACCAATGAATTTAGCTTTGATTCATTCAGCTTCACTAAAATATACTTCTCGTGTTTATCAACCGTAAATTTCATTTCCTCAAAAATATTTAGCTAAGATATAACTTTATTTACAAATCAAATCATAATGCAGCCAAAGCAGCATTAATTGCAACTTCAACACGCTTTAAAACATCTTTCTCGTCAGATTTAACAAATGTTTCGCCCGTAATGTTCTCATATAATTCGATGTAGCGGTCTGATATAGACTGCACTATCTCCGGCGTCATTTCCGGCACTACCTGCCCGTCTTTTCCCTGGAAACCATTCTCTATCAGCCATCTCCTCACAAACTCCTTTGAAAGTTGCTTTTGCTGTTCGCCTTTTGCCTGGCGTTCTGCATAGCCTTCCGCATAAAAATAACGGGATGAATCCGGCGTGTGGATCTCGTCAATCAGGTAGATCTTGCCCTCGGCTTTGCCAAATTCATATTTGGTATCAACCAGTATCAAGCCGCGCACAGCAGCTATTTCAGTACCACGCTGGTATAATGCACGGGTATATTTTTCCAGTTGCACATAATCCTCCTCGCTCACAATCCCTTTTTCCAATATCTGCTCGCGCGAAATGTCTTCATCATGCCCTACCGCTGCCTTGGTTGTCGGCGTAATGATCGGCTCCGGGAGCTTATCATTTTCCTTTAATCCATCCGGTACGCTTACACCGCAGATCTGGCGCCTGCCGGCCGCATACTCACGCGCTGCATGCCCTGCCATATAACCGCGGATCACCATCTCCACTTTAAAAGGCTCGCAAATACGACCAATGGTAACACTCGGATCGGGCACAGAAACTACCCAGTTAGGCACGATATCGGCAGTGGCTTTTAAAAATCCGGCTGCTATCTGGTTCAACACTTGCCCTTTGTAAGGAATAGGTTCCGGCAGCACCACATCAAATGCAGAGATCCGGTCGGTAACCACCATCGCCAGGTATTTGTTGCCAATGGTATAAACGTCGCGTACTTTGCCTTTATAAAACCCCGTTTGCCCCGGGAAATTGAAATGTGTTTCTTTTATTGCGTTCATGTTAGTTAATTAGAGATTGGAGATCAGAGATTAGGAGCTCCCGATCATAGTTTTACTAATCTCTAATCTCCAATCTCTATTCTCTAAAACCTATTGTATATCCCCGTAAGCGGCCAAAATCTTCCGTACAAGCTTATGTCTTACCACGTCTTCGCCCGTGAGATATATAATGTCAATTCCTTTTATGTCTGTTAAAATCCTTAATGCCGTATGCAGGCCTGATTGCTGTTTTTTAGGCAAATCTATTTGCGTTACGTCGCCGGTAACGATGAATTTTGCCGATGGGCCCATACGGGTCAGGAACATCTTCAATTGCATGTCGGTAGCGTTTTGCGCCTCATCCAATATCACAAAGCAGTTATCCAGCGTACGGCCGCGCATAAAGGCCAGCGGGGCTATTTCTATCGTCCTGTTCTCCAGGTATAGCTTAAGCTTTTCAGCAGGGATCATGTCATCCAGCGCATCGTATAACGGGCGCAGGTATGGGTCGATCTTTTCCTTCAGGTCGCCGGGCAAAAAGCCGAGGTTCTCCCCTGCTTCAACAGCCGGGCGGGTAAGAATAATTCGTTTGATCTCTTTATTCTTCAATGCACGAACAGCAAGCGCAACTGCAGTATAAGTTTTACCGGTACCTGCCGGACCTATCGCAAAAAGAATGTCATTTTTTAAAATGGTATCCACCATCCTGCGCTGGTTAGCTGTACGTGCCTTCACCATAATACCGTTCGGGCCGAATACGATCACCTCACCCGTGGTTTTATCGCTTGCAGGGTCAGCTATGGGAGTCAGGGATGCCTTAGCGCCCAATATGCGCTCAATATCGGTAATATTCAGGCTATCGAATTTTTCTACGTGGTTTACCAGGTGGTTAAACCTTTCCTGGAAAATATGGAGTTCCTGGTCATCGCCCAACACTTTCACATCATTCCCCCGGGCCACAATTTTTAGCTTTGGATATTGCTTCTTAATGATCTCGAAATGCTCATTATTTGGCCCCCAAAGCACTGCCGGGTTTATGTTTTCAATGGATAATTTAAGTTCGTTCAAACGAAATTGATTTTGTTAGTTGCGGATTTTTATGAATTAAAAATTTAATATTTGCAGCTTACTTTGCTTTGCACAAGGTTAGCAATAAATTTTTGAAATATTAATGGCAATAATAACATTAACTACCGATTTGGGCGACAAGGACATATACCTTGCGGCGCTCAAGGGCAGCATTTTTAAGCTGCTGCCCACGGTTAATGTGGTCGATATTACCAATAGTATTTCGCCGTTCAATGTACAACAAGCAGCATTCATTTTAAAAAATAGTTTTCATTATTTCCCCGATGCCACGGTGCATCTCATCGGTATCGATACGGTGTTCAATAATTCTACCAAATACCTCGCTATCAGGTACCGCAATCACTATTTCGTTGGGGCCGATAACGGCATCTTTTCATTAATGTTTAATGCCGAGCCGGATGAGGTGGTGGAAATAACTATTATGCAGGACCTGAAGTTTCTGCATTTCCCATTGGCGGATATTTTTGTGCGTGCGGCATGCCATTTGGCGGAGGGCGGCAAACTCACTCAGATAGGCATCCCGGTGAGCGATATACAGAAAAAAATGAACCTGCAGCCGGTGATAGACAGGAACCAGATCAAAGGCTCGGTTATCTATATCGATTCGTTCCAGAACGTGATCACCAATATCACAAAAGAGTTTTTTAACAATGTGCAGCGCGGTCGTCGTTTTATTTTGTATTTTAAGCGAAATGAAACAATAAACAACCTGAGCTGGCATTACAACGAGGTGCCTGAAGGCGAAAAACTATGCCTGTTCGGCATAAGCGACCACCTTGAAATTGCCATCAATAAAGGTAACGCAAGCGGACTGCTTGGCCTGAATATAGGCGACAGCGTGATGCTTGATTTTGAAGGATAACAACATGAAAAAGAGATTACTACTTGCTTTATTTATACTTTGCACTATAAATGTTTTCGCACAGGCAAACACCGATTCGCTTGCCTATCAATTACAGCGCAAAAAGATAAACGGCATGCTGGACATGCGCCGGCAAAAATTTGGCGAGTACGACCAGAGCCTTAACATGCACACCGGCATTTTTGGCCTGCAAACCAAAAAAGATATCCGCAACTCGAATGATATTTTGATGAATATTGTAAAGACTGATGATGATATCTTACAGCAATTAAAGGTGCTTTTAGATTACCGTACCTTTCAGCAAAAACAGGTTGAGGTACGCTCCACACAGGCCGACAGCAGCAATATTGGTTTTATGGGCGAGATCAATAAACTGCGCATGCAAAACCAAAAGCTGCAACATGACGCCGAGATAGCCGAACAGGAACGCCAAAAGAAGGCGCAAACGGCAATGATTATCATTGTTGGATTAATTGTAGTAATACTCTTCCTGCTGAGGAGGATATTTGTTAAAAAGAATAAGTAGCCCCCTAACCCCCCTAAAGGGGAAACTTAAACAGTTCATCGGCGCCTTGAACTGCGAACAAATTTAATTACTCCCCCTTCAGGGGGCCGGGGGGCTTCTGATTAAGATGAAATTGACTATACACGGGGCGGCCCGTCAGGTAACCGGGAGTATGCATTTGCTTGAGGTTGACCAATACAAAATACTGATAGACTGCGGGTTGGATTATGAGAAGGAACGCAGCATACAATCAAACGAGAATTTTCCTTTTGACCCTACCGATATAGATGTGGTGGTGCTAACACACGCGCATATCGATCATTCCGGTAATCTGCCCACGCTTATCCGTATGGGTTTTGACGGACAGATCCTTTGTACCCCACCTACTGCCGATCTTTCTGAACTGTTGATGCTCGACTCGGTGAGCATCTTTATGAACAAGACTCAAAAGCGCAACAAACACAGCAAAAATAAATACGGTAGCGGCAGTAACCAACCCTTATACCTTCACAAGCATGTGATGGATACGGTTGAGCGTTTTGTAACTATCGGATTTAATAAACCTTTCCGCATTAACGGCGATATTGAATTGACATTTGTGCCTGTTGGCCACTTATTAGGTGCAGCGGCTGCAGTATTCAAAATAAATGAGAACGGCGTTCAAAAATCTATTGCCTTTACCGGCGATATCGGCCGTAAAAATTATCCTGTTTTAAATGATCCGGAACCATTGCCGCAGGTCGATTTCCTGGTAACGGAATCTACCTATGGCGGCAGAAATCATACCCGGGGCAAATCTGTAGAGGAAACGCTGGTTGAAGTGATAGAAAAATGCTGTATTAAAGAACAGGGCCGGTTGATCATTCCGGCATTTAGCATCGGCCGTACGCAGTCGCTGGTTTTCGCTTTGAATAAGATATTCACCAGCAAGTTGCTACCCCCTGTAAAGGTTTTTGTGGATAGCCCAATGGCCAGTATGGCGACTGAGATCTTTCGTAAATACCATAACATGGTAAACGAGGAAGCGCAGGAGTTTTATCGCCGCCAGGGTGATGAATTCGAGTTTGATAACCTCACCTATGTAGAGACATTGAAGGACAGCCGGCAGGTTTCCAATTATTGGGAGCCGTGTATTATCATATCATCAGCGGGCATGCTGGAAGGCGGCCGTATCCAGGATCACCTTTTTTATAACATCCAAAATTACTACTGCACCATCCTGTTCATCGGCTATTGTGCAAAAGGGACACTGGGACACCGTTTGTTACGCGGCGACCCTATCGTACATATAAAAGACCGCGATCTTTCCGTGTACGCCACTATTAAACAAACCGACGTGCTTAGCGCCCACGGCGATCATGACGATCTGATGGGAATCGTCAGGAACCAGGATCAGTCAAAGCTTAAAAAAGTGTTCCTGGTACATGGTGAGGCGGAAAGCATGCAGGCATTTGCCAATGACCTGGAGTTTGAAGGTTATCATGTGGTGATACCCGAAAAGGGTGTGACATATATATTGTAGCAATTGATTGTGAAGACCCTACAAAAAAATGCTTCTCCGTTTACGCAGAGAAGCATTCTATATTTCCACTAAAGCTGACGTAAAATCAGTTCGCCTTAAAGTGATCGATGATCAAACTTGCCAGCTCAACCCCTATCCGCTCCTGCGCTTCGTTCGTAGCAGCGCCGATGTGCGGCGTTAGCGATATTTTGGGATGTGTAAGAATCTCTTCACGAGGTGTTGGCTCATTATCAAATACGTCCAATGCCGCAAAGGATACCTGTCCGCTGTTTAATGCATCTACTAAAGCCAGTTCGTCTATTAAACCACCGCGTGAGATGTTTACCAGGCCAACGCCTTTTTTCATCTGCGCCAGTTCCTCGGCGCCGATCAGCGCTTTGTCAACAAATGGCGTATGCAGGGTAATGAAATCAGCAGTTTTGATGATCTCTTCCAGCGAAGCCGATTTAACAGTTGCTTTTACTTTAATGCCACCGCCTAAAGTAAGCTCCAGTTCAGGATTAAATGGATTCAGGTCATAGGCCAGCACATCCATACCCACACCTATAGCGATCTTAGCCACCTCGCGGCCGATACGGCCAAAACCAACGATACCTAAAGTCTTGCCACGCAGCTCAACACCTTTGGCATAAGCTTTTTTCAGGTCGTTAAACCTGGCGTTGCCCTCAACCGGCATTTTACGGTTACTGTCAGGCAGGAAACGAACACAGCCGAATAACTGCGCGAAAACCAGTTCGGCAACTGATAATGAGGATGAAGCAGGTGTATTATAAACAGCTAATCCTTTTTCTTTGGCATAATCCACGTCGATGTTATCCACACCCACGCCGCCGCGACCTACCAGCTTAAGATTAGGACAAGCGTCGATCAAAGCTTTACGCACTTTAGTTGCGCTGCGCACGGTAATGGCATCGTAAGCCTGCAATTTCACAGGTAATTCATCCTGCGGTATATTGGTTGTATCTACAATAAAACCGGCATCTTCAAGCATTTTTTTGCCTATAGGGTCGATACCGTCGTTAGCTAATATTTTCATTTTTATAAAAGAGATTAGAGACTGGAGATTAGAGATTAGTAGCTTCAGGATTGGGTCTTACCTAATCTCTGATCTCCAGTCTCTAATCTCTAAAACTTATTTATTTTTCTCCGCAAATTCCTGCATTGCATCAATCAGTACGTAAACGCTGGTTATAGGCAATGCGTTGTAAATAGATGCCCTGAAACCGCCTACGCTCCTGTGGCCTTTTATGCCAACTATGCCTTTTTCTTCGGCCAATTTCAGGAATGGTTTTTCATGCTCAGGATTGTTTACCACGAAGCAAACATTCATTTTTGAGCGGTCTTCCGTTGCAGCAACAGGTTTGAATATCGGGTTGCGTTCAATTTCTTCGTAAAGAACCCTCGCCTTGGCATCGTTTTCTTTTTCTATCTCAGCAACGCCGCCTTTTGATTTCAGCCAGTTAAGCGTAAGCATGCACACATAAATAGCGAATACGGGCGGGGTATTATACATTGAACCACCTTCTATCTGCGTTTGGTAGTTGAGCATAGCAGGTATTTTGCGACCTGATTTGCCCAATATCTCATCCTTAACAATCACCAATGTAGCGCCCGCAGGGCCCATATTTTTTTGCGCACCGGCATAGATCAAACCAAAATCGGCAACATTGATCTTGCGGCTGAAAATATCTGACGACATATCTGCAACAACCGGTATCGGCGACGGGAAAAACTTCTGCAGTTGCGTACCGTAAATGGTATTATTTGATGTGATATGGAAATAGGCCGCATCCGCAGGGATAGTAAAATCCTTAGGGATGTAAGTAAAATTGCTTTCTTTTGAAGTAGCGGCAATTTCAACCTCGCCAAAATATTTCGCTTCTTTTAAAGCCTTGTTAGCCCACACACCCGACTCAAGGTATGCAGCTTTACCACCATCCGGCAGCAGGTTATAAGGCACCATGGCAAACTGCATGCTTGCGCCGCCTTGTAAAAACAATACAGAGTAACCTTCCGGAACTTCGAGCAGTTCCTTTACCAATTTCACAGCCTCGTCCAGCACACCTTCAAACTCCGGCGAACGGTGCGAGATCTCGAGGATAGATAAACCTGTCCCGTTAAAATCTAACACACCGGCTGCTGCCTGTTTGAAAACCTCGTGAGGTAAAATGCCTGGTCCGGCACCAAAATTATGTTTCATTTTATTTGTGATTTATAGCTAAATATCTCGTTAACAACTTCATATTTAGATGCGCCGAAGTTAGTTAATTTGATAAATTATATAGATTTTATTTGCTTTTTTTTCAATTAATGTGCAATTAATTAACATAGGACAATTTTGCCCTGCTAATTACAGCCAGCTAAAATGATTAATTGTGATCAGGCCTGCGAGACCGTTACCGCGTGCTTCAACTCAGTAATATATTGTGTAGGATCGGGCGCTGAGAAAACGGCGTTTCCTGCTACCAGAACATTAGCGCCGGCAGCGTAAAGTTTTGCTGCGTTACCAATGTCCACACCACCATCAACTTCTGCAAGCAGCTGAGGGTTGTATTGAGATCTGAGTTTATTGAGGTCGTTGAATTTCTTGTAAGTATTCTGGATGAACTTTTGGCCGCCAAAGCCCGGATTTACCGACATGATCAACACCATATCCAGGTCGGCGATAATATCTTCCAACACCAGCACAGGCGTATGCGGATTAATGGCCACGCAAGCTTTGCAACCCAGCTCTTTTATTACCTGGATAGTACGATGGAGATTCGGGCATACTTCGTAATGTACCGTTATCCTGTCTGCGCCTGCGTCACGAAAATCTTTCAGGTAACGATCCGGATCGACGATCATCAGGTGAACGTCAAGCGGCTTCAGCGCGTGCTTCTTGATGGCTTTTACTACCGGCAGGCCGAAAGATAGGTTTGGCACGAACATGCCATCCATAATGTCCACATGCAGCCAGTCTGCTTCGCTTTTGTTCAGCATCTCAACATCCCGCTGCAAATTGGCAAAATCGGCAGCTAATATGGATGGTGCTACTAGGTGGCTCATGCCGTCAAATATAGGATATTAGTTGCGTTGGGTGCAAGAAAAAGTTCTCAACCAGGATTAAACGGATTAAAAGATTTCCGTGATCTAAAAAAAAGTAAATGCCTGTAATTATATCTTACCAAGCTTTTCATACTGATATTAACTTACGAAATTTTAAAAATTTCGTAAGTTTTTAACACGGAGATTCGACCATCTATTTGATACGCCAAACTTACGAAGTTTTAAAAACTTCGTAAGTTAATGGTTGATTGTGCTTTCGGTCTTTCGGACTATATTGCAATCTCCACCTTCTTCCCTGTTCTCGCCGCTTCATATATCGCAGCAACTATCTTTAGATCTTTTAAAGCCTCGTAGCCATCTACGGGTACTTCAGGCTGTTTGCCATCGAAGATGATCGCGGCCATTTCGTCCATCTGCACTGCCTGGTGGATGGTTATGGGTTGATTAAGCTCGCCTTTATTAGTGCGGCCTTGTATAGGGCCGTAGTTTGTTGCGGGATACATTTCAGCATAGCCTTTTTCGCCATCGAGGAAAAAACGGTCGAGGCTGTTCATATTGTAGGTGGACAGGCACGAGGCCACCACGCCGCTCGGGAATCCCATCTGGAACTGGATGGTCTCGTCTATACCTTCTTTGAATTTTACCGTATCGGTTTTGGTTTCCTGCGCGGTGACCCAGGTAGGATCTTCTCCCACCATATATCTCGAGCCATTCACTGAATAGATACCGATATCCATCATCGACCCGCCACCCGAAAGCGCCTTATTTAGCCGCCATTGGTTAGGATCGCCGCCCATGGTAAAACCGCTCAATCCCTGGAAAAACCTGATCTTACCCAGTTCTCCGGCTTTGCGCATCCTGATCACTTCCAGCGTATGCGGCTCAAAATGCATGCGGTAGCCAACCAGCAGCTTCACACCGGCTTTATTGCAGGCGTCTATCATTTCCTGCGCTTCCTGCGGGTTTATAGCCATCGGCTTTTCACAGATCACATGCTTACCGGCTTTTGCCACACGGATCACTTCATCATGATGTAGCGCATTTGGGGTGATTACATATACCGCGTCTATATCCGGGTTATTTTTTATCTGGTCGAAGTTTTCGTAGTTATAGCAATTTTTATCGGCGATACCGTATTTGCTTTGCCAGGCTTTGATCTTCGAAGGTGTGCCGCTAATCAAACCGACCAATTTAGCGCGGGTACAGCTTTGCATGGCTTCAGCTACACGTGTGCCATAACTGCCGAGACCCATTATGGCTACACGCAATACTTTGCCATCGCTTACTTTTATGTTTTTGGCGGCTGGAGATGCCCATACCTTTGGAGCAAATTGTAATGCTAAAGCTGATATACCCAGTTTTTGCAGAAATTGACGGCGGCTATTCATAAGTGTTTAATTGATAACACTAAACAATAAAAAATCAGCGGGATTATTGTTAAGTATTGTGTAAGAAATGTTAAGGTAGCTTCATGACCGTCATGGCGAGGAACGAAGCCATCTCTGCACATGCAAATCAACGTAGTAAAATTTTATTAAATGACGTTACTTAAGATAATATCGTTTAGTTGAATGGATAACGCAGAGGTGGCTTCGTTCCTCGCCATGACGTCGTTGTTTAAATATTTCCGGACTCAAAAATACCCTAATCGCAATTCTGCAATAAATCGTAGTATTTCTTCATCAACACAGTATCATAATTAACTAATGATGAATATGCTTCTGATACCAGCTCGCTGAGGATAGAGGAGCCGAGTTTACCGCCTCCATTGGGGATAGAGTCGTAGTATTTTATTAATTCCTTAACCCTCATGATCTCGTATAATAGCTTGCGAATGAGGTCGGTTTGCGGATTACCACCTATCCCCTGCGGACTATCATCGAGGAAATCCAAGGGATCTCCATTTGTAGACATTGTTTTCAATAGCGGATTCGGCATGTATGCAACTATTCTGTAGATAGAAATAGCAACATTTGGTTTTTGTTTTAAAATTATGAAAAAAATATGAAAAAAAAGAAAAGCCCTCACAAGGAGGGCTTAAAAATATTTCTTATAGAAATTCTTATTACTGTGGCGCGTCAGTTTTTTCAGGCCTTGGCAATAATGCCTTGCGTGAAAGTTTAAACTTGCCTTGCTTGTCGATATCCAGCAATTTCACACGCACTTCGTCGCCGATCTGGAAGATACCATCCATTGATTCGAATCGTTTGTGGTCGATCTCTGAAATGTGCAACAAGCCATCTTTACCCGGCATGATCTCGATAAATGCACCAAACGGCATGATCGATTTCACTTTACCTTCGTAGACCTCGCCTACTTCAGGCCTTGCAGCGATAGCACGGATACGTGAAACAGCTTTGTCGATAGCTTCTTTGTTATCGGCAAATATCTGTACTACGCCCTGGTTGCCAACTTCTTCGATGTTGATGGTTGCACCTGTTTCGCGTTGCATTTCCTGAATGATCTTGCCACCGGGCCCGATAACCGCACCGATAAATTCTTTATCGATTTTAAGGGTGATAATGCGTGGAGCATGTGGTTTGTAATCCTCACGCGGCCCTGAGATAGTTTTAGCCATCTCGCCAAGGATATGTAAACGGCCTTCTTTAGCCTGGTTTAACGCATTGGTTAATACCTCATACGATAAGCCATTTATTTTCAAGTCCATTTGTACAGCAACAATACCGTTTTTAGTACCTGTCACTTTAAAGTCCATATCACCTAAGTGGTCTTCGTCGCCTAATATATCCGAAAGAATGGCATATTTAGTACCCATTTCGTTGGTGATCAATCCCATTGCAATACCTGATACCGGGTTGCTGATCTTCACGCCGGCATCCATCAGCGCCAAAGTACCGGCGCAAACAGTTGCCATTGATGATGAACCATTTGATTCCAGGATATCAGAAACCACACGGATAACATATGGATTCTCATCTTCTGATGGCAATACGCGTTTCAATGAACGCATAGCCAGGTTACCGTGACCGATCTCACGACGGCCGGCACCCCTGTTAGGGCGAACCTCGCCGGTTGAGAAACCAGGGAAGTTGTAGTGTAAAAGGAATTTTTGGTAACCATTGATAAACGCTCCGTCAATCATCTGCTCATCATCCTTAGCGCCTAAGGTAACGGTGGTTAATGATTGTGTTTCGCCACGTGTAAATATTGCCGAACCGTGAGCAGCAGGTAAATAACCTACTTCGCTCCATATCGGGCGGATCTGCGTAGTGGTACGGCCATCAAGGCGTTTACCTTCGTCTAATACTAAATTACGGATGGCATCATACTCCACATCGTGATAGTATTTTTTAGCCAGAAATTTGGTAACATCATCTATCTCGCCTAAAGTTTCGATGTATTCGTCACGCACAGCCTTAAATTTAGCGCTACGTTCTTCTTTAGCAGAAGCTTCGGCAGCTATAGCGTAAACTTTATCATAAGTAGCAGCATAAATAGCTTTCTCCAGCTCATCATTGCTATGCTCGTGACTGTAAACACGTTTCTCGGTTTTACCAACTTCAGCAGTTAGCTGTTTTTGTATAAAGCATTGTACTTTAATAGCCTCGTGTGCAAATTTTATAGCTTCAACAAGTTCAGCTTCCTGTATCTCGGCACTTTCACCTTCAACCATGTTAATGTCGTGCTCGCTGCCTGCAACTATAAATTCTAAAGTTGAATTGGCTAACTGGCTTAAAGTAGGGTTGATCACTAACTTACCATCAACTTTAGCTACGCGAACTTCTGATATAGGGCCATTAAATGGAATATCAGAAACAGATAATGCTGCCGATGCAGCTAAACCTGCTAAGCAATCAGGCATGATGTCTTTGTCGGCTGATATTAAAGTTATCATAACCTGTGTATCAGCATGATAATCTTCAGGGAACATTGGGCGCAATGCGCGGTCGACCAAACGCGAGATCAATACCTCGTAGTCTGACAGACGTGCCTCGCGGCGTAAAAAACCACCCGGGATACGGCCTGTTGCAGCGTATTTTTCCTGGTAATCAACAGAAAGCGGTAAAAAATCAACGCCCTCTTTAGCTTCTTTGCTTGATACTACAGTAGCCAATAACATGGTATCACCCATTTTTATTACTACCGATCCATCAGCTTGTTTGGCCAGTTTACCAGTTTCGATCTCAATGGTGCGGCCGTCACCTAAATCGATTACTTTTTTAATTACATTCATCTTGTTTGTGTTGTGGTGCGCTTTCATCTTTGGGTCGCACCGGATTTTATATGTGTGAAAAAAATTGTTTCCAAAAGTAAAAAAGCCATCCCCTAATAGTTGAGACGGCTTTTTAAAAATTTCACCAGGGAATTACTTAATGATATCCCTTAGCTGTAAGGCCTTTATAATGGCACGGTACCTGTTGATGTCTTTTTTATAGAGGTAGGCCAGCAATCCGCGGCGTTTACCTACTAATTTTTGAAGCGACAACTGGGTTGAAAAATCGTGTTTGTTTTTCTTTAAGTGCCCGGTTAAGTGAGCGATACGATTGGTAAATAAAGCTACCTGTGCTTCCGGAGAGCCGGTATCGGTGGCACCTTTACCATGTGTTTCGAAAATCTCTGATTTCCATTCTTTACTTAAATACATTCTGTGAATAATACTAAAGCGTTAATAATTCTTGTTAATTGTGGGTGCAAAGGTAATGCTAATTTGTGGAATGTGCAAGGGGTGAATAGATAATAGTTGATGGATCATGGTTGATAGAAATGCAGCGGCATACTATGATCTAATATTATTCAATCTTACTCCCCAAAATCATTTCCCTTGCTTTATCCAGCTGCTCATCCTTGCCATCCCGTACCCCTCGTATTGTCGGTTTTACCTCAATATTTACTTTTACACCTTTACGCTGTGTTTCAGTACCATCGGGGTACAACACATCAATCCCGGATATCAACGTATTGATATTACCCGGCAGTACAATTTGCGATACATTACCATCCGCACCAGCGGTAGTACCGCCGATCACCGTAACATTTGGCGAACTCTGGAACGCCATAGTGGTATATTCCGCCTGGCTTTGGGTTATGGGGTTCACTATCACTATTACTTTGCCTTTATAAGTGCCTTCGCCATTATCCTTTAATAATGGCGTTGTGGTAAAATAGCCCGGGTGGTTAATACTGCCGGTGGTAAATTTCACAAAAGGGGCATCGCCGGTTTTTATATAAGGGACGAAAGTGAATGGCATAAATTCGCTAGGATAACAGCGCATATCTACAATAATGCCTCTTGTGTTTTTAAACAGTTCTTTAATTGCAGGCAGATCGCTGTTGTGGTACCTGCCGGGAAACAGGTAGCCGATCTTCCCGTCATCGATCAGGTAATAGCCCGGCGATTTTGGCGCAGGGTTAAAATCGAGTCCGTAGTTAATAGCTGAATTGCTGATACCTTCCACTTCTACATCTTTCTTTTCGCCTAAATGATCGATGGATAATTTAAAAGTCCGGCTATCGCCGCGCAGCAAATACATATGCGGCATATCGCGCAATTGAGTAGAGTAATTTGATGCCGCGGTAACAGGAAGATATTTTTTAACCAGTGCGTCCACAGGTTGCCCGTTTATTGAAAGTATAACATCCCCTACTTTTAGTTTATCCTTAATGCCAAGCGTATCAGCATAATAGCCTGTCACCACCAGTTTGTCTTCTATAAATTTTGCCTGTACCGGCGGCGCGTAAATACCACGATAGCGTTCCAATTCAGGTATCATACTCCAGATATTGGCATGTGTGTCGTGTATGTTGCTGATCATTTCGAGCGTGGTCAAGGTATAGGCCTGGGCATTGGCATCGTCAACAAATTTGGGGATGTATTTGGGGAGTATGGTATTCCAGTCCTCGCCTATCAGGTGTTTGTAAGGATAAAAATACTGTATCATATTCCAATACCTGAACAGGCACAGCAGCCTGTAGCCAGCATCCGGATAGATCATTTTAGAGTAAGCGAGCTCATGCTGAAAGATCGGGTTACCCACGCCTTGTGCCATATCGATATAATAGCTTTTGCTGATATTATCATTATCCAAAATATATTTCAGCTTACCTGTAAGTGACGGGCTTAATACCTGGCGCGTGAACAGCTGGCCGTAATCAGGCGTTGCGGCAATATCATCTTTTGGCAGTTTGCAGTTGCTGCAGGCAGCAGGTACGCCAAATTTATCTACCCAATGTTCAAGCGCTGCGCTTAATTCGGTATTATTCGTAGCTTTCAATACAGCAGGCATTACCCTAAACAATTCGGCATCCATATTAAAATTACCCTTTGCAACTTCGGGGTGATGGTATTTTATAAAGCCCCATACCTGGCATAATAAGCGAAGGTTAGTTAGTTGCTGATCGTTTAAAACAATGCTTTTTACGGGCGAAGCTTTGCTAAAGGCAGTATCCTGTTCGGCCTTAGTTAATATTATAGGAACTGTGGATGCGATGTCTATAGGCTTTCCGTCTATCAGCAGCTGCAAATTGTCAAGCCATATTTTGCCCGGGCCTACCAATAACACGCCTGCATTTACATTTATGGCATGCTCACTATCATAAGGTAATTTTATACTGTATTCCTTCCAGTCGTTTGTACCGTGCAGGTTTTGGCCCTGCATATTATTAAAGGCCGATGTGCCGTCTATCCTCATCCACAACCCGGCGAAACCTTTACTTACATCTTCCGTTTTTAAATAACCACGTAATTCTATTTCCTTGCCTTTAAAGCGCGTCGGTGTATAAAACATGATACTGGCAAATCCTGCACTATCGTTCTTCCTTGTAATTGAAACTGAATATTTACCCTGTTGCGTTACTACACTATCCAGCTTAAAATCATAAGCGCTGGCAGCGCCCCTTCCATAATTCCAACCAACAGGCATATGAGTTAACGGATCGATCTTCTCCAGGTCACCATTAAAATGTATTTGGGTAAATCCGCTGTTACAGCTGAATATGACTGTAACAAACAGCAAAAGGGTTATTTTTCTCATAAGATCTAAGTTGTAAGGTATTAAAAACAAAAAACGGCTGTTTATATTATTAAGTATACTTTTGTAAAAACTGCGTGCAACAAATTAACAAATTATAACAGCATCCACTATCACAGTTAAATAAATGGAATACCCTACTTACAAAACCGAGCTCCGTGTGCGCCCTGATGATATCGACATGTTCAACCACGTGCACAATAGCAGGTATTTCGACTACGTACTTGCCGCACGTTACGACCAAATGGAACGCTGTTATGGTTTGGGGATGGATAAATTTTTAGACCGCGGTTTTGGATGGTTGGTACGCACCGTTTATATGGACTATAAGCGGGCGCTAAAAATGAGTGAATATTTCGTTGTAAAAACCGGGATTGAAACCATCGACGAGAAAAAATGCCGGGTAAATTTCGAGATAACCAGCAGGGCCACCAATAAAACCTGCTGCGATGGCTGGTTTGAGTTTGTGATGATAGATTTGAAAACAGGTAAGGGCGTGATGATCCCCGATGATGTGATCAACCATTACAGCGCGCCTGAATGCTAAACTTTTGCATAACAATTGTTACAATTATGGTTGTAACAATTTTTATATAAACCTTACATTTAGCGTTCATAAATTACACCTGCATATCCACCATACATGAACGCTAAACATAATCTGCTGGCCGCAGTATTGCTGCTTTCGGCTGCATTTTCCGCATCCGCACAATCCAAAACCGATACTACGCCGCAACTCGGCCGTGACCCTATAAAAAAAGTGGTTGCCGCCATGACGCTTGAGGAAAAAGCCACGCTGGTGGTCGGCCTTAGTCACCGCCGCACACAAGGCAATATGCCGGGTGGTGCAATGATCGGCCAAACCGAGGTAAAAGTTCCGGGTGCTGCGGGCAATACTGCGCCTATACCCCGTTTAGGAATACCGTCTATGGTTTTGAGTGACGGCCCTGCAGGCGTTCGCATTCAGCCTATCCGTCGTGGCGATAGTACGCATACCTATTATGCAACGGCGTTCCCGGTTGGTACTTTACTGGCCTCAACCTGGGATCCTTCTGTTGTTGAAACCGTGGGCCAGGCGTTTGGTAACGAGGTAAAGGAATATGGTATCGACATTTTGTTGGCGCCGGGTGTAAATATCCATCGCAACCCGCTCAACGGGCGTAATTTCGAGTATTATTCGGAAGATCCTTTAGTAGCGGGCACAATGGCCGGGGCATTCATTAATGGCATTCAATCAAATGGCGTTGGTACTTCCATAAAGCACTTTGCAGCCAATAACCAGGAGAGCAACCGTACGGGCATCAACGAATTTATCAGCGAACGTGCCTTGCGCGAGCTTTACCTGAAAAACTTTCGGATTGCTATTGCTGCGTCACAACCATGGACGGTAATGTCGTCATATAATAAGGTAAACGGCACCTATACTGCCGAACGCCGCGACCTGATCACTACCATCCTGCGCGACGAATGGGGTTTTAAAGGATTTGTAATGACCGACTGGGGAGGCGGCCACGACTGGACAGCGGAAATGAATGCGGGCAATGACCTTATTGAGCCCGGCAGGCCCGACCAAACACAGGCAATCATTTCGGCCGTAAAACACGATTCCATCAGCATGAAGCAATTGGATTTGAATGTAGAACGCATCCTTAACATCATCCTCAAATCGCCATCGTTCAAAAAATATGCCTACTCTAACAAGCCCGACCTGAAAGCGCATGCCGAAGTATCGCGCAAAGCAGCAACCGAAGGAATGATATTATTAAAGAATGAACAAAAGACCTTACCAATTAATGCATCTGTGAAAAAGATTGCTGCTTTTGGAAATGCATCCTACTTTACCATAGCCGGCGGTACAGGCAGCGGCGATGTGAATAAGGCTTATGTAATTTCTATAGCACAAGGCTTAGCAAATGCAGGTTATTCGCCCGATGCCGATCTGCAAAACACTTACACAAAATTTGTAAAAGACACCGCAGCCAAAATAAAAGCGGCTACGCCAAAAGGACATTGGCCGGCGCCAATTCCGGAAATGATTGCCGGCAGCGATGTTATTGCGCAGAAAGCTGCAGATTGTGATATGGCCCTCATTACCATAGGCCGCAATGCGGGTGAAGGCTCGGACCGTAACCTCGAGACCAATTACAATTTGCTTCCTTCTGAAAAACAGGAGATCAAACAAATAGCCGATGATTTCCATGCCAAAGGTAAAAAAGTAGTGATAGTGCTCAATATCGGCGGTGTTATCGACATGAACGACTGGCAGGATAATGCAGATGCCATCCTTTTGGCATGGCAGCCCGGCGAAGAAGCCGGTAACGCAATTACCGATGTATTAAGCGGCAAGATAGATCCGTCAGGCAAACTGGCAACAACCTTCCCCTCGCATTATGAAGATGTACCATCTGCCAAAAACTTCCCCGGTACCCCGGCCGGCAATCCTAAAGAGGTTACTTACCAGGAAGGTATTTATGTGGGCTATCGTTATTACGATAGTTTTAAAATAAAACCGATGTACGAGTTTGGTTATGGCTTATCGTACAGCAACTTTAGTATTAGCGGCCTTAAATTAAGCTCGCCTGTATTAAATAAAACGCTTACTGCTACCGTAACTGTAAAAAACACCGGAACTGTGGCAGGCAAAGAAGTAGTGCAGGTATATGTTACTGCTCCTGATAAATCCATCGACAAACCTTTACAGGAATTGAAAGCATTTGGCAAAACCAGGCTCTTGCAACCGGGCGAAACGCAAACACTTACCTTCACCATTAACACGGCCGACCTGGCTTCCTATCATACAGATAAATCTGAATGGATAACTGATTCCGGCAAGTATTTACTAAAAGCAGGTGCGTCATCACGTGATATAAGGCAAACGGCAAGTTTCAGCGTACTTAAAACTATGGTTATTGAAAAGGATCATGATGTGTTACAGCCGCCGGTTGCAATTGATGAATTAAAGGGGCCTTCGCATGAATAATGCGAAGCTAAAATGCATTTAACAAATACGAAATTTCAGAGAAACGCATAAAGCCTATACAGGATTCCACAAATTGGGGAATTATAACCACAGATGAAACATGTTCTTTACCTTCAGTCTTCCCAGCATTACCTAAAATCGCTGTATACAGCTAAAAACAGGCAATGTTTGTAACAAACCTGATATAAAATACATTGGGTATAATAGTTGCATAACGAATTGTAATAAACAAGAGATGAAAAAGAAGCTTTATTTATTTACGATCATTTTAATTGCAGTAGCTTTATTTAATGTTTCTACAGCAAAAGCCGAAAACTGGGCACATGACCAGGACTATTCAGTCGGCCCGGGAAATAATACTTCCAACAACGATAACTACAGTAACAACAATCATAATAACGGCCCTGCTAACAATGGTGGCAAGACCTCTGATAATGCGCCTGCTACCTCAAGCACCAATTTGCCAATAAATAATGGTATTGTATTCCTGTTTATCGCAGGTATGGTAATTGGTATTGTTACCATTAAAAAATTCAAATCGTTAAAGCCAGTAATGGCATCATAAATTATCAATACGTACTTACTCCTGCTGAAAGGCAAATTATAAGGTTTAGTAAAAATGAAAAAGGAGCTTGTGATGGGGCTCCTTTTTTTATGGTATCCTTTAGTTTAAGTTTGTGTATATTATTACTTTTGCTATCGTATAAGTAAACCTTGCAGAAAAATATTTATTTAAGTCGATGGAATCAAGTGCCGGTTGCAGTGAGGCAATTTGTTTTGCGTGCTGTTGCCATTCTTGTGATCTGGAAATTACTTTATCTTATTGTTTTGCTGCCTACGCGTGTATTGGATAAGCCCCTTAGCTATTCTGTAGCAATGGGCACAATATGGATTTTAAATACCGGTACACACTCGCACGATTTTATTGATAAAAGCGAAATTGGCAATGTCCCTACCGATAACGGCCCGGCCCCTGCACCGCTCGAAAACGTTTACTATCGGGGTAATAATATCGTATCCATTGAGGATAGCTGTAACGGGCTCGAGCTCATGGTACTTTATATTGGATTTATCGTTTGTATGCCTGCTGCCCATAAGCGCAAATGGATATTCAGTATTATTGGCGCAATACTGATTTATGTAGCGAATGTGATCCGCTGTGCCGGCGTGGCCTATATCAAAATCTACTACCCAAAGTATACCGATTTCGCACACCATTATGTGCTTACCTTCATAGTTTACGGCCTCATCATCGCATTGTGGCTCATCTTCTCAAAAAAGCTTAATCTCGCACATGCGCAAACTGAGCAATAGGCAGATCTATTGGATAGGGTTTATAGTGATAGTGGTGATCTACTCGCTATATAACCTATACCTGGTTGATGTTGGCTATTACCAGGATATCCCGCGTAAAGTGCGCCACATAGGTAAATTTGCAGCCATCCTTACCATTTATCTTACCGGAACATTTGCATTGAGAAAATATACAGCCGAATGGATGATGTTCATATGGCATCTCGTTCATATCGTGATCATTGCTTTGCTATTGTTGTTGGGTGCTTACGATTGGATATTTGGCGAGCTCTCCTTCCAGATGCGCAATGTTGCAAATACCCTGTTCGAGTTTTTGATCTCGCCGCTTATTTATATCGGCGTTGGTATATTGAGTACCACTTTTGACAGGATCAATAAAAACAGCACGCATAATAATTAATACACGAGGCTAAATAATTTTTCTATCCATAAAAAATACTGAGCGATGCAAATTTTGTGTCGCTCTTTTTTTGTCGATATTTTTTGCTAAATTTGTTAGCATGAAGCGTTCCGGAAGTGCCGATCTGCCGTTGCATGGTGGTTTTGTTCCCGTTTGGCTTGCCGAGCGCATGGCAAAGCTAGGGCTTGCCATTGTGGAGAACATCCTGGTTGATTATGGTAAGGATGACTTGCTTCGTCGCCTGAGCGATCCGTTCTGGTTTCAAAGTATGGGTGCCGTAATGGGTATGGACTGGCATTCATCAGGCATTACTACATCTGTTTTAGGGGCGTTAAAACGCTCGGTAAATCCGCATAGTAAAGAGTTGGGGATCTATATCTGCGGGGGCAAGGGTAATCATTCGCGTAAAACGCCGGAAGAATTACTGCGCATTGGCGAGCGTACCGGTCTTGACGGCAATTACCTGGTAAGATGCAGCAAGTTGGCGGCCAAAGTGGATAATACGGCTATCCAGGATGGCTTTCAATTATACCTGCACAGTTTTATCGTGAGCGATACCGGCAAATGGACGGTGATACAGCAAGGCATGAGCGATGCCACCGGCACAGCGCGGCGTTATCACTGGCACTCAGAATCGTTGACCTCGTTTGTTAATGATCCGCATACTTCCATTTATGGTAAAAATACCGGCTACATCCTGAACATGACCGATAAACAGGCGGATAGCTCCCGAAATGGCGTTATGCAGATCGCTTCCGAAAAGCCTGAATATATGCTGAAGGAGATCAGCAAACTGGTTCTTCCGTCCCATCATGATGTACGGGCTGAGGATTTAGATTTGAAACGCCTCGGCGCTATTCTTTGGCTGGCGCAGGAGAAACAGCCTAAAGATTTTGAAGACTTGTTGTTATTACAGGGATTAGGCCCGCGTACGCTGCAATCGCTGGCATTGGTAAGCGAGGTGATCCACGGTACACCAAGCCGGTTTAAAGACCCTGCCCGCTTTTCTTTTGCACATGGCGGCAAGGATGGGCATCCATTCCCGGTACCGACGAAAGTTTATGACGAAACCATCGGCGTATTGCAAACTGCTGTTTACAAAGCCAAATTAGGCAATAACGAAAAGAACGAAGCCATCAAGCGGCTGACCAATATAGCGCAGGCGGCAGAAAAAGACTTTATCCCAAATGCCAACTTTGAAAAGGTAATAGAGCAGGAACGCGAAAACTCGTGGAAATATGGCGGCCGTACCGTTAAAGGTTGGGCCAGGCCTAAGCAAGAGCCGCAATTGAAACTGTTTTGATCAATACAAGTCGGGTGCGTAGGCAGTTCCCTTATCATCTACATACACAAATTTACTGGTGTTTGTACCGGGAAATCTGACGGTGTTAACCAGTTTGCCATTAAGATCCAGGAAGATCATTTCGCCGGTTGGATTTGTTTTGCTTAAGGTTTTATCCAGTGATCCCGGGAAAACAACATATTGATCTGTTATAACCGGCGGGTTCGGCGGCGTTGAAACCGAGGTAAAATTATACGACCATTTAAGCTGCATACCCGGGAAGGTATAAGCGTAAAGCGTAGCGTCATAATCCGAAGTGTTGTTATTATAATCTGAAACATACAGCACACCATTCTGATAATGGCAGGTTAAATGCGCCTGGCCTTTTGGCCCTAAAGGTATAGGTGTTTTGCTGATAACTACACCGGTGAACTTGTTCAGTACAAACATTGTATAAGTTTTATCGGGATTAATACGATTTATATACACGTATTTATCATCAAAAAACGAGTTAGTGTATTCCGAGCCGGGCGTAACGTCCATCGTGGTTTGCCATACCATCGAACCGTCGTTCCCGCTGTATTCCCACACTGTGGCCGCCTGGAGGCTATATACGTTACCGGCGCTTGTTTTAAGCAGTGGCGAAACGTAAGGGTTCCAATCAGTTTGCCACAACTGTTTACCCGTTAAAGGGTCGTAACAGCAAATTTTGAAATTACTGCTCCATTCCTTAACAACTACCACCAGTTTATTATTAACGTTAAGCGGGATAGGATTAAATTCAGCAAAGCCATTGATATTGCTATCGATCTGTGTTTGCCATTTTCTGCTGCCGGTCAGTTTATTGTAGCAATATAATTGCGAGCCGCCAATGTATACGCCTGTAGACGAGGTTACCAATGCCAGGCTATCATTAATAAATGCAGGTATACGGTAATCTGATCCATCGCCTACACTGGGATCATAGAAACTGGCCTCCCAAACTCCGGCGCCGGTTTGTGCATTATAGCCTTTAATACCGGCCGATCCACCTGTGTACACAGTGCCGGCATCATATACCATCGGGTTTAAATAAGAGCCGTAACCATAATCATCTTTAACATCCCAAACTTTTACGCCCGTTTTCGCATTCCACATTATAATGGAATCATCTACATCTACATAAAAACTACCACTGAGGGCGCCGACACCAACATTTTGCAGCGTGGTATTATGCTCTGAATGTTTGTTACAACTAAATAAACCTGTGCAGATAAGGCAGGCCAGGATAAGGCTACGGCATTTTACAATCATAATAAGGGCTTATATTATTTGTAAATATAAAATAATATTTATGTTTTATCATAAATAAACCCTTAAGTATCACGCCCGTAAAGCAAAAAAAATAGCGATGAGCCCTCGCCCATCGCTATTTATATTAATTAAAATAATAGCTTATTTTAAAGATTTTTGCAGCTCTTCTGCCTTCTCCAAATGTTCTTTTATAGTTGGCAATGTATTTTCAGCAAAATAATGAATGTGGCTGTTTTTATCAGTGCTTGCTTCAGTAAACAGATCTACCGCACCTTCATGATCTTTCACCATCATAGCAATATAAGCTTTATCAAAATCAGCGCCTTTTTTGGTGGCGAGGCTATCGAGAATTACCTGGTGCTCATCGCTTATGGTGTCTTTGCCGGTTACATACTGGTCGAATTTTATCGAGTCCAATGCATGATTGGCCTTTGAGTGATCGGTGATCATCATTTTGGCAAACTCAACTACCTCCGGGTTTGTTGAATTAGCTACAGCAAGTTTAGACGCAGCAATTTCAGTCATACCGCCTTCAACGCTTCCCTTCAAAAATTCCATGCCAGGCTCATCAACCAGCGATTTCTCGTTTAAATATTTTGCTTTCCAGTTATCACATGATTGCACCGAAAGGGCAATCGCTAATCCCAACACCGGGTAGATCAGTTTTTTCATTTTTTATTGTTAAGGTTATCTATATACCGATCATCAAACCATGTGGCTTAATAATTATTGCAAAACAAATCAATTTATACAACAAGCCAAAATATTTTTGCGGGAAAAGTCCGAAAGTCGGAAGTTTAACCTTATCGCGTCATGGCGAGGAACGAAGCCATCTCTGCGTTAACCGTTCAATGGAACGGTATTTCTTTAAATGACGTCAGTTCTTCTCAAGCTATTCTCATATCTTGAAAATCTATTAAATCCGTTCAATCCTGGTTCCCCCTACGCCAAATTACGTCCCGCATTCACAATACCATACACTGTGCGTATGATCAGCTTGTCGTATATCTCGGTTAGTTCCTTATCACTTTGTTTATTGTTAAGGCACTGCAGTGCATAATGCTGCACGATCACCAATGGCAATACTATCCTTTCGCGTACAGCTATTGAACGGCGCTCAACCGGGTATTCGTCCATCAGCGCTTTGCTGTCTGTTAGTTCTATCAGCATGGCTTTGGTAAGCTCATACTCGTTCTTCATCACCTTCCAAAATTCTCCGAACTTCTTGTCCTCTTTTAAGTAAGCCGTAACATTAAAATTCGACTTCGACATAGACATCATGCAGTTGTCCAGCATCGTTTTAAAGAAACCGGAAGTATGGTATAACTGTTTAATTTCTTCCCATTTACCTGCTTCCTGCATCTTTTTAAGCGAAGTGCCCACACCATAAAAACCCGGTATATTCTGCTTCAGCTGGCTCCATGAGGTAACAAAGCTAATAGCGCGCAGATCTTCCAGTTTAAGCTGGGCATCAGCATTTCTCTTTGTTGGTCGACTGCTGATATTGATACGGGACAGTAGTTTTAAAGGGCTGAACTTTTCAAGATACTCCACAAACAAAGGATGTGTGCGCAGGTTCATGAACATATCATAGCTATTGTTGGCCATATCAGCTATCAACTTTTTATTGCCGTCGCTCAGATGGTCGTTTTTATTTGGATAAAGCGCCGAAATAACGCCGGCATTTATCAATTGCTCCATATTGAAACGCGCGGTTTCGATTGAGCCGTATTGAGAGCTAATAGTTTGCCCCTGTATAGTTAATTGGATGTTCTCATTTGCAATCTCATCGCCCATCGACGCATAAAAACGGTGCGTTTTACCACCGCCGCGTGCCGGTGGGCCACCCCTGCCATCAAAAAACGCAAGCTCAATACCATATTTGCGCGCCATAGCGGTTAGTTCAACCTTGGCGTTATAAATAGACCAGTTAGCCATCAGGTAACCACCATCCTTGGTGCTATCCGAAAAGCCGAGCATGATCGTTTGTTTATTGCCTCGGTTCTTTAGGTGCTCTTTATAGAAAGAATGCTTGTACAGGCTTTCCATCACTCCTGCCGCATGCTGCAGGTCATTCACTGTTTCAAACAGCGGCATAAAATCGATGGTTAATTTATCTTTCTTCCATCCGCTCCATAAAAACAGGTCGATAAGCTGTAGAATATCAGAAGCCTGCTGGCAGTTGCTGATGATGCATCGTTGGCAGGCTTTCTGGCCATTCGCTTTTTGAATGTCCTGAACCAACCGGATAGTGTTCAGCGTATCTTTTATCAGCGGATCGGCATTGTCCGGGCACTTGAAATCTGCTTCATTAAACGTCAGGCTTTTAAGTTTTCCCGCTTCGTCTAATTTATCATAACCTTTGGCAATGCCTACATAAATACCGGGCTGCTGCACTACAAAGTCAAATACATTACGCAGCACGCGGCTATCCTGTCGTATATCGAGCGTAGCAAAGTAACAGCCGAATAGTTTTACTTTACGGATCAGGTCTTCAACTACATCAATGAATAGGTTATCATGATTGCTGATCAGCGTATTGCGTACTGATTGCAGCATATCCAATATCTGTCCCTGAAGGTCGACAGCATTATCTACAGGATTGAATGCGTTATCATAAAACAATTGCTCCAGATCGGTGATCAGTGTACCGAAGCCGCGAAATGTTATTCGGCGTTTAACTACCCTAAAGTCGCGGTAATAACAGCGAAAAATAATTTGCCTTAATAATTTGGCAACATCACGGGTAGTATCTGTTGTTACGTTCGGATTGCCATCCCTGTCGCCGCCCGGCCAAAAGCCCAGTTCAAGGATCTGGTGCGTATCGGCAAGATCAACATCAAATTCTTCTTCCAATTTACTCTGGATGCCCGACATGGCGTGATAAAAAATGTTCTCCAAAAACCAAACCAGGCTAACTGCCTCATCAACAGGCGTTGGCGAAGTTTTATTGAAGAAAGGAGTTTTACCCAATTGTTGTAGTAAAACGTCGATATTATTAATGTCGTTGATCTTCAGCGATTCGATCAGATCTGTCATAATACCCAGTACCGAACCCGGATAAAATTGGGTAGGATGCGCGGTAAGCACTAATCGCAACGACGATTCTTTTAATTTTTTGCTGATGTCATTTCGTACCTGGTCGCTCAGTACCGCCTGCTGTAATAGGCTTTGCAATGAGCCGGAGTCATCCGGCCTGCCTATTTTGCTGAAGGATGAATCCTCTATGGCGTCAAACAAAACCACCTGCCGTTCGATGTACTGGATAAACCGGAACAAACGGTTGATCTGCTCGCGGTGATCGATACCCGGCACATACTTTTCGAAAAATGATTCAATGATCTCGGTCGGCGATAACTGCTCCAAAGCGCCCTTTTCGCAATGCGAGCTGAAGAACGGCAATAAAATACCGGTATCTTTTACCTGGTAAAATGGCAGGGTTTGAAATAAACTGTTGTATAACTCAAAACGGGCGACAACTTCCTGGTTAAAAGTTGTTTCGCGCTGGCTGAGTTTTAACGCGTAGGACATAGTAGTGACGTGTGAATTCGTTTAAAACTCCGGTGCAATAAATGAGGTCGTTGTTAAAGGCGTGAATTTAGTTATCTAAATTGAGAAATCTGTATATTATTGAACATTTATTAAACATTGAGAGTTTAAAATGATATATTGATTATAAAAGCACCTTGTAGTTATATTTTTTAAATTTGCACAACAATTTTAACCCAACACAATGCAAATCAGGGAAGTAAAAAGTTTTTTTTACAGCCAGTATTTTTCCGACGGCATACGCATCACTATTGGCGTGTTGCTCCCATCCCTTATTTTAGCGGAGTTAGGTAAGTTTGATATAGGTATCAGCCTCTCGCTCGGCGCATTGTGCATAAGCGCGGTTGACACACCAGGGCCTTTGGCGCATAAGCGTAATGCTATGGCTTTATGTAACCTGTGTGTATTTATTTCGGCTGTTATTACGGGTTTTGCGAGGCTTAATGTATACACGCTTGGCGCCGAAGTAGTTATATTCTCCTTTTTATTTTCCATGTTCACAGTTTATGGTAATCGCGCAGCATCAATAGGTACCGGCGCTTTGCTGGTGATGATCCTGATGATGGACAAGGCTGTAAAACCCGACCAGATAGTTACCCAAAGCGCCATCATACTGGCCGGTGGTGTTTGGTACATGATCTTTAGCCTGGTATTCTTTGGTATCCGCCCCTATCGCGCTGCGCAACAAACCCTGGGTGAGAGCATTGCAGAGGTAGCTAAATTCCTGCGCATTAAAGCTGATTTTTATAAATCAGGGGCCGATATAGACGAGAATTACCGCAAACTGGTATTGCAGCAGATCCGTGTAAACCAAAGCCAGGACCTGGTGCGCGAAATGCTGTTCAAGAGCCGGTTGCTGGTGCGTGAATCAACCAGTGCAAGCCGCATCCTGGTGCTCACGTTTGTGGATTTGGTGGACATGTATGAGAATATCATGGCTACACACTATGATTACAGCTACATCCACGAAAAATTTAAAGACACCGGCATATTGGATGAGATAGCCAAGATCATTGAACAGATGGCCGATGAGGTGGATAATGCTGCATTCATCGTTCTTTCCAATTCAAAATATAAAGCCCCGGTAAACTTCATGCCTGAGCTGGAAGATCTCAAAGCTAAAATTGACAAGATAGCTGTTGACGATAAAGAAACCAGCAACCTGGTGTTAAAGAAGATATTGGTAAACCTGCGCGATATGAACCAGAAGATCGCCAGCATTTACTACTATTATCATTCTGATTCGGCAAGGTTGTTATTTGAGAACCGGCGCAAGATTGAATACTCCAAATTCGTTACACACCAGGATTACGCCTTTCATATTTTCATCGATAACTTATCGTTCAGCTCGGCAGCATTCAAACACGCTTTAAGGGTAAGTTTTGTGTGTTTGATAGGATTTATTTTCGCTAAAACCATCTCACAGGGGCATCACAGCTATTGGATCTTGCTTACCATTATCGTGATCCTTAAACCGGGCTTCAGCCTTTCCAAACAGCGCAATTATCAGCGTTTGATCGGCACGGTTTGTGGCGGTATCATCGGTATTGGCCTATTGTTGTTATTGCACAACAGGGATGTTGAATTTGGCTTATTAGTGTTCTTTATGCTGGGATGTTACAGTTTTTTAAGGCTGAATTACGTAGTAAGCGTGATATTTATGACGCCTTATATCTTATTACTTTTCAGCTTTTTAGGCGTAAATAATATTGTTGAGGAACGTATCAGCGATACCATTATAGGTTCGGTTATTGCTTTTATTGCCAGTTACCTCATATTCCCATCGTGGGAGTTTGAGCTGATACGCGAGAACATGAAAGACGTGATATGCGCCAACATGAACTATATGCTCAAAATAGCCGATAGCCTTTCAGGGCGCACGGTTGATATTACCGAGTATAAACTGGCGCGAAAAGATGTGTTCGTAAAATCAGGCAACCTGTCAGCAGCATTTGAGCGCATGACATCCGAACCAAAGAGCAAGCAAAAAAACGTTAAGGAGATCCACAAGTTTGTGGTGCTCAATCATATTCTTACTTCCTACGTAGCCACCGTGGCTGCTGAGTTGATGGGTAAGACTGTGCATGGTTCCAAGCCCGAGATCACAAAATCCATCAAGAGGAGTCTCGCTATTTTGAATGATGTCGGTAATAAATTAGGGAATGTTAAAGTTGACCTTAGTTCCGAAAAAATGAGCAAGGTTGAGGTGAGCAACAAGATGCCTGAACTGGTGCCTGACAATAACCTGCTTGGCGATCAGTTAGGCTTTATTAACAAGATTTCGGCTGATATTGCAAGGGTGACGGAGAATGTTTTGGTGTAGAAATCAGACTGAATATTTAGTAGTATGTTATTTCTCTTTTAATAGCTATTTTATTTGAGTAACTCCCCTGTATTCTGTTGTGGCCTTTCTTTTCGATAATCTTTGATAACCAATTACCATTTTTATCGATGTCGGCATAAGTGATCGACTGCTCATCAACCACACTTCCTGATTGATCATAAGTTTCTGTTTTTATAACACGATGAGAAGCATCACAATAAATTAACATTTTCTCCATTGAATTGGGGGTAAAATAATTATGATGTTCGATCATCTGTGGGGCATGGGTGTAAATTGCTGAATCAATCATTATTATCTTGTTTGACACCGTGTTATATTGAACCGTCTTAATGGTTTTGCCTTCTGTGTTGTATAGATATGAAAATATTATGGCCCCATTAGTTTTCATATACGGAAATGGCATATCATATTCAACCAATTGATTTTTGCTATTATATTTATATGAATACGTTAGCATCAATTTGCCCTTACTATCATATTGATCTGCAGTAGTTAAAGTATCACTTAAGTAGTGATAAATATTGCTGTCCATTAAAAACCCATCCAAGCCATACTTCTGTTTTTTCAGGAAAAAACCAGCCATATTTAATGTGTCTATTTCCTTGGTTTGTGCAGTTGCAGTATCAATATCTTTTTGATTGTTTTTGCTCATGAAAACATATTCAGTGACTTGTTTTACACGACCTTTTAAATCGTCAGATTGCTTGCCGGTAGATTGTGCGTTTAACGTTTGGGCAGAAGCAATAAATATAATTGTCAGGACAAGGTTTCTCATAACGCAATTATAACAACTCCGTCGCCAAATTAGCCAATTCACTCCTTTCCCCCTTTTGCAGCGTAATATGCGCATACAAAGGATGATCTTTGGCTTTATCAATCAAATAACTCAGCCCGTTACTTTCCGCATCAAGGTATGGCGTATCTATCTGGTAAATATCCCCCGTAAATACGAATTTGCTATTCTCCCCCGCACGCGAAATAATGGTTTTGATCTCATGCGGCGTCAGGTTTTGCGCTTCATCTACAATAAAGAAGATCTTGCTCAGCGTACGCCCGCGGATAAACGCCAGCGGTGTGATGGAGATTTTATCGTTGGTGACCAATTCATCCAGTTTGCTCTGCATTTTGTCGTCATCTGCAAACTGGTCTTTGATAAATTTCAGGTTATCCCATATCGGGGCCATGTATGGGTCGATCTTTGATTTTATGTCGCCGGGTAAAAAGCCGATGTCTTTATTACTCAGCGGCACGATCGGGCGGGTAACAAAGATCTGCCTGAAATTGCGGCGTTGCTCCAATGCTCCCGCTAATGCCAACAACGTTTTGCCTGTACCGGCGTTGCCTTGTATGGTCACCAGCTTAATATCCGGGTGCAGCAAGGCATGTATGGCAAATGATTGTTCCATATTGCGCGGCTGGATATTAAAAACAGGCTGCTCGGTAACTTTTTCCAACAGTGCAGACTGCGAATTATAAAATGCCGGGATAGATTTATTTTTCCCGTTAAGGATATAAAAATGGTTGTGAGTACGCGCCTGCAGATCTACCGTATCAACCGGCAGGGAGTTATGTTTATTAAGCTGGGTGATCAGTTTGTCGGTAACTTTGTTCAATACGGTTTTCCCGGTGTACAGCTCATCTACATTCTTTATTTTGCCGGTTTCATAATCCTCAGCATGCAGACTTAGCGATTTGGCTTTAAGACGAAGACAGATATCTTTCGATACCAATACAACCTTTTTATCCGGGTTTTCTTCCTGTAAGACCAATGCAGCATTCAATATACGATGGTCGATCTTTTCAGACCCGAAAACAGCCTGTGCATCAGCGGCAATGTTTTTGGTATCGATGATCACCTTAAAGCTGCCCTTGCTTTTGCCATTGAGCGGCTGCCATTGATCCATAAGGTTTTTACGCGAGATGTCATCCATCAGGCGGATAAAGCTTCGAGCTTCGAAATTGCGGGTGTCATTCCCGCTTTTCATGTTATCCAGTTCCTCCAGCACCTGTATGGGTATGGCCACATCATGCTCCTGGAAGTTTTCAAAGGCGTTATGATCATACAGGATAACCGAAGTATCTAAAACGAATATCTTTTTTTTACTGTCGGTTTTGCTTTTACCATCCTTTTGCATAGGGCGCAATTTAATAATTATAACGCAAGATTAATGACCATAACGCGTAATAAACAGCAAGAAACGGGTTTTGTGCGTAACTGCCGGTTTCTATCTTTGCATTAAAACCACCCGATATGCCGCAAATAGAAAACAGCACTATTAATGATATACCCGAAATATTCAGACTATACCGCCTGGCATCTGATTACCAGCGGCAAAAGCAAACCGTAGTGGTTTGGCCGGAATTTGCGCCTGAGCTTGTTGAAACAGAAATTGCCGAAAACCGCCAATGGAAATTATTAATTGAGGGAAAGGTTGCCTGCGTTTGGGCCACAACTTTCAGCGATGAGCAGATCTGGGAAGAAAGAAACAAGGACGCTGCTATATACATTCATCGCATCGCTACAAACCCCGATTTCCGCGGACAAAACTTTGTAGCTATAATCGTTAAGTGGGCAAAAGAATATGCTTTACAGCATAATTTGGATTATGTGAGGCTGGATACTATCGGCAACAACACAAAACTGATAGAACATTACACCAATGCAGGTTTCGACTTTTTGGGGATATTTGGTCTGAAAGACACTACAGGTTTACCCGATCATTATCACAACGCTCCTGCTGCTCTGTTTCAATTGCGCGCTTCTTGATTGATAGTAATCGGTGCAAGCCCAAACAAATTCGGTGCAATCTCGAAAACCATATAAAACGAAAACGGAAGCCGCCTCTTTCGATTTGAACTTCCGTTTTCTGCGCCCATGCCGACCGTAGTCGCCAGGGAACAATCAAGTTTTGTGTATCCGACCGGGCTGTTTCGTCATCCCCCTTGCGGGATCCGGGTAATTGAAGCACCTGTTACGCTGTGTGTGTTACTTTCTTCCGTAGTTTACGGTAACCAGCGCAATGCCTTATTTTAGTTATGCTCACCAAACGAGCTGAAGTCATCGTTTCGCTTCGGCTTGCGCCGACTGCATTGGTTTCACTTGCGTGCTCCGTTCTGCGCTGCGTGATCTTTTACCGTCCGTCCCGGCTTGCGCCGTTCTGTGGTGTGCAGCCTTTCGACTTGCGTCGCTGCTTGCAGCTTTCTTCTTCTATCCGGTGTAACTCAGGCAGTATCGTGATCTTTAGTTCGTCCGAAGATTTCCCCGATTCACTTTCCTGTTGTTCCTGTAAGGCCTGTCAAAGTACGTCGTTCTTGATATTTCTAAGATAGTGCGATGAAGCACATTTGTCAAGAGTTTTTTTTATTTTTTATTAACATGTTCCTAACAATTAGTTAAAGGTTATAAACCTTGCTATTACACTAACTGATAGCCGACTTCTCCGTTTCTTTCCTGCGTTCTTCAACATATCCACAAATTCCCTTATTCACATCACCAGGCAGATCATCAGGTTTTTTTATTTCAAAAAATTCTTAAAATCACTTTTCCCTCAAAAAACTTATCTTAAAACAGCGTTAAATTTTGATTAAAAAATCATAATTATTCACTCTTCAGGCGCTCTTCGAGAGCCATAGCTTAATCTGAGCGAAGGCTCTTTACGGGGTTCACCAATGCCGCTTTTATCGACTGGAAGCTTACCGTAAGCAAGGCGATCATCACTGCAAATAATCCTGCAACCACAAACATCCACCATTGGATAGGGATGCGGTAAGCAAAATCCTGCAGCCATTTGTTCATTGCCCACCAGGCAATTGGCGATGCTATAACAATTGCAATACATACCAGCTTTATAAAATCAACCGATAATAATGTTGTAATGCTGCTCACTGTAGCGCCCAGCACTTTGCGTATACCTATCTCCTTGCTGCGTTGCTCTGCCATAAACGCCGACAGTGCAAATAAGCCTAAGCAACCGATGATAATAGCCAACACTGCAAAACAGGTAAAAATGGTGGCTGTACGCTGTACATCAGTATACATTAACTGGAATTCCTGATCCATGAAGGTATAACGAATTGGCTGGTCGTTTGAGAATTGTTTCCAGGTTGCGGTAATAGCTGCAAGCGTGTTCTTTATATCTGAAGAGCCGATCTTTACAGTAACTATCGACGGGCTCCAGCCCCAATGTAATGCGATAGGCTGTATTTCCTGCTTCATTGTCTCGAAGTTGAAATCCTGCACCACACCAACAACATAATGAAGATCTCCGTTGGATATTCGCTTCCCTACCGGGTCTTTCAGGTTAAGCTTTTTGGCCATGGTCTCGTTAATGATCACACCTGTGGAATCTGAGGATATGCCCGGTGTAAAATTTCGGCCGGCAATCAGTTTAAGTCCAAGGGTTTGGATATAATCGTTATCTATTTGCCACATTTGGCCGCCAACGCCGGCGTCTATTTTATCCCTCCCTTCTTTAAAGAAAGTATTGCCGTTACGCTTTGTGCCGTTTACCGGCAGGTAATCGCTGACAGAAACGCTTTTTATGGCCGCCAGCTTCTGCAATTCAGTTTTAAAGTCTTTTACCTGCTTATCTTTAAGGGTATTGGTGCCCTGTATCATTACCAGCTGATCTTTATTGAACCCAAGTTTGCGGTTCAGGATAAACTGCATCTGGTTATAAATAACAATAGTACCAATAACCAGGATGACAGAAGTAGTGAACTGGAACACCACCAAACCGTTGCGTAGAAATGAGCTCTTGCTGCCATTACTTATCGCACCTTTAAGCACCTCTACCGGTTTGAATGACGACAAATAAAAAGCCGGATACAAACCTGCTGCAATTCCAATTATAATTGCCGCGCCAAGCATGGACGGTATGAACCACCATTCGCCGAAAAGCATGGTGAGGTGTTTGCCGGCAAGCTGATCGAAATACGGCAATGCCAGGCAGGCAAGCAAAATGCCGATAATAAACGACACTAAACTATATACGATCGATTCTACAAGGAATTGATTGATCAACAAACCGCGACCAGAGCCTACCACTTTACGCAAGCCTACTTCCTTGGCACGATTGGCCGATTTCGCGGTTGAAAGGTTGATGAAATTGATGCAGGCGATAACTAATATAAAGATCGCAATGGCGCCAAACAGCCAAACAAAGCGAATATCGCCATTACCAAAGCCGTCGTCAACATCGTATGATTTCAGGTTGATATCTCTTACCGGTTGTAACGTCAAACTGGCGTTTTTTACCACCTCGGCAGCGTTAGACATACCGGCTTTTTCCATTGTCGGCAAAAAATAGCGCTTTAACATACCTTCGCTCATTTTCTTTTCAAACTGCTTTACATTGGTACCTGCATGCAGTAAAACGTAGCTATCGTAATTATAATCGTTCCAGTTTGTTTCTTCATCGCCAAAAACGCGGCCTGCCAACGATATAAAAAAGTCACAATCCCGCAGGTGCTCGTTTTCAGGTATATTTTCTATTACAGCAGTTATTTTATATGGCGTATTCTTCACATCGTTCAGGTAAATCACTTTGCCAACAGGGTTTTGGCCCGGGAAATATTTATCTGCCTTGCGCTTGGAAATGACCATGCTATGTGGCTCCAACAAAGCCCCTTTAACGTTACCGTAAACAGCGGGATAGCCAAAAATGTCCAGTATTTCCTGGTCGGCATAAACAAAACCGGTTTCATAGGTATTCTGCATCTTGCCTGCCGGCCTGAATTCATTGCTGCCCGCACCATAAAATAGCTGATTACGCATCAAACGCCCTGATTTTTCTATCTCAGGGTAGTCGTTTTTTAAGGCTTTGCCAAAAGGGGCCGGAAAATCGGTACCTTTCTCAACCTTGCCGTTATAATGCGTTACGCCTACAATACGGTATATGCGGCTATCATTAGGATATGACTGATCATAGCTGGTTTCATACCTGATATATAAAGCAATAAGCAAGCAGGCAGCAATACCAAGGGCGAAGCCGCCAACCTTAATAGCGGTATACATTTTTTGTTTTTTCAGTTGCCTTAAGGCGATCTTGAGGTAGTTTTTTAACATGGCGCGATGATTTAAGTTAAAAATACGCCAGAGTGATCACCAAGTTGGTGCCACTTGAATAATTTATTGATTATCAATAAATTACATTCAAGTTATCTTTCAAAAATGTTCGGAAGTGATACAGTTGATGTGCGGTTGCGGACTTTATATCTTCTCAGGCAAATGTTTCCAATAACGTTTAGGAATATGCCGCACATGCAGTTTGGTATTTTTCCTTGCGGGGATGTTCGTACTGTTAAAATAGTTTTTCCAAAGATTTTGATAAACGCCCTCATCCTCGGTATAAGCCGCGATCACTTTATCGGGTTTGTTAATGGATGAAAATTCCATCGAGATAAATTGCGTATCGTGCAGGTCGTAATACAGGCCATAGCTGCGTTTAATATCATAGATGATCCATTTCTGGTCGGCATAGCGGCTTTTAAAATGGCGGTTAAGCAATGGCAGCACATTAAAATCCGGTTTTATAGCAGCGTAAAAACTTCCATCCTTCAGTTTTTGAAAACGTACGAAGGCTTCCATCCTATGCTTCTCCCGCCGCATAAAACCCACTATCTCCGACACACGCAATACATATTTATTCCCAAAATCCTCCTCAATGTTCATTAACGAATCAAATGCATAACGAATAAATCCTATAAGGGTATCATCTTCCTTATCCAACTCGGCCATATGGGCTATGTACAATCGCTGTATGCCATCGGGCGAGAGTTTCTGCTGTAAACCTTTCAACACCCTTGCTGCACGCGTTTCGTCGGTGATCACTTTTATCTTATCCTCAAACATAGCGCTGGTATAGCATTCCCCTTTTTCCAGCTTGGTGTGGGCAAGTCTGTGCTCGTATATTTCAAATACAGTTGTCAGCAAACCTTCAAATGTGCCGTCGTAGAATAAACGTGTCATTTTTTTTAATGAGTGTAAAATTAAATATGCATTAATCGCTCATTCACTCCTTATCTTCAGAACATGCTTAATTGCGTTTGCGTATTCTTCAAATATTTACTGTGCGATTCGGCTAAAATGAATTGCTTTATTTTCGTGCCTGTCAGGTCGCGACGTTCAAAATCCGTGCTTTTACAGGTGATAAAATAACGAGCGCGGTTAATGGCCACACCTATCTTTTTCAGTTGATCCCATCCCAACTTTGCAAAATTGCGTGCCTTAACGATCTTATTTGCCGACTCCACTCCTATGCCCGGTACACGCAATATCATTTGCAGATCGGCCTTATTGATATCAATAGGAAATGCCTGCATATTGCGAATGGCCCAGCTAAGCTTTGGGTCGATGTCCAGGTCGAGCAATGGCTGCCGGCTATCGACTATCTCATTCACTTTAAAGCCATAAAAGCGCATCAGCCAATCGGCCTGGTAAAGGCGATTCTCGCGCACCATGGGTACAGTAGTATTCAATGCAGGTAAGCGGCTATCAGACAGTACCGGCACATAACCCGAATAATAAACCCGCTTTAAATTATAGTTGCGGTAAAAATGGTTGGCCATGTACAATATCTGTTGGTCATCCTCCTGTGTAGCACCGATAATTACCTGCGTACTTTGTCCTGCCGGGGCAAACATAGGCGCTTTTTTAAACAGCTTCTTTTCTTCTGTATTTTGAATGATCTCTTTTTTAAGGAAGTTCATCGGGTCTATCATATCCTGTCGGTTCTTGTCTGGCGCCAATAGTTTCAGGCCTTCTTCGGTAGGCATTTCAAGGTTTACGCTCAGGCGGTCGGCATACAGGCCGGCTTCTCGCATCAACTCGTCACTTGCGCCGGGGATGGATTTCAAATGTATATAGCCGTTAAAATTATGCTCTGTGCGCAGCTTTTTGGCTATCAGCACCAGGCGCTCCATGGTGTAATCGGCATTCTTAAATATGCCGGAGCTCAGGAATAGCCCCTCAATATAATTGCGACGATAAAAATTGATGGTCAGATCCACCACTTCCTGCACAGTGAAGGCCGCACGTTTTATATCATTGCTTTTGCGCGAGACGCAATAGGCGCAATCAAAAATGCAATGATTGGTCAGCAATATTTTTAGCAGCGAAACGCATCGCCCATCTTCGGTATAACTGTGGCAAATGCCATTGCTCGCATTGCCCAGTCCCTTATTATGATTTTGTCGCTTGCTCCCACTCGAAGCACATGACACATCATACTTGGCAGCATCCGCCAGTATATTCAGCTTTTCCGTTACCTTGTCCGCATTCATATCAACCAAAAATACTAATATTTTTAGCAAATAGAATGCCGAATAAAATAAATAATGAAAATTATAACGCTTAAAAGGAGTAAATAATAATCCACGTAGATTATTATTTATTATCCTTTCCGCCCCATCACATTCAGCATAATACGGCTGGTATGCTTTATACCCAGCGTACTTCCGGGCGTAATTTTTAAATAAAAGCTAAGGTAGCCGTCGATAATTGCTTTTATGGTTTTATCCGTGTATACTTTAAATTCCGGTTCTACCATTTCATCAGTATGATCATACGACAACTTTCCCTTTTCATCAACAAATGCCCAGAATGAATAGCTGAAATTCTCATACGCCTTATTGATAGTGATCGTAAATTCAGGGTTCATGTAAGCATCGGATGCGTCGAAATTATTCATCACATCTGCCTTTACCTCGGTTACTTCAACTTTTGCAAGCGGGTTGATGCTTTTTATCGTTGCCGGTTCACGAGCAGCAAAAGCGCTGTCGGGTATCCTGTTGGCTAACTCCGATTTACGGAGGATGAACATCGTGTCGCGGTGATCGGGCTTCCCTAATGCTTCAGCTGTGGTATGCAACACGTTTTGCAGATAGTTTTTAGAGTAGAAGGTCATGTAAACCAGTGAGCGCTTCAAATGCAGGGTATCACTTTCCACTTGCATCACCTGGAATTTTATGCTGTCGCGACTCATCTGTATCATTTTGAAATAGGAACGCGCAACGTTAAAGATAGAATCTGTTTCCCTGAAAATGAAGAAATTATAATAGTGCCCGTCCATCGGGTTTAATATCCGCGCTGAATCTTTACCAAGGAAAGTAATGCGATAAAATGGCTCGGCCTCAAAACCCTGGTTATCAAACGACAGACCGGATTTCAGCCTGCGTTTAACTTCAAGAAAGGGTATATTAAGTATAGAATTGAACGATATAGGATGCGGTTTTGGCGGTGGCGGCGGCTTTGGAATATGCCGGTGGCACGAAAAACTAAATAAAACGAATAGTAAAAGCAGCAGATGCAGCCATTTATAGGCTTTTATAAAATTCATTAGTACTAAACGCGTAAAATACACCGCAATATATACGATTTTAGTAATTTCACCCCTATCATTTTAAACCTGACATTATGAAACAACGAAATTGGTTTCACTTTACGTTGCCTCTGGCGGCGATAGCGATCATGACAACCTCGTGCAACAACCCCAACAAAGGCGGCGAAAAAACAGCCGATACCGCCTCGAATCCATTATTAGCTCAAAGCACATTGCCTTTCGGCGCGCCTGCTTTCGACAAAATAAAGGATGCCGATTACCGACCGGCTTTTGAAGAAGGTATAAAACAGGAGTTTGCCGAAATTGACAAAGTAGCCAACAACACCGATGCCCCCACATTTGAAAACACGCTTGTTGCGCTTGAAAAATGCGGGCAGTTGCTCAACCGTGTGAATGGTGCATTCAGCCTTGTCTCAGGGGCTAATACCAATCCTACGCTCGAAAAATTGCAGGAAGATATTGCGCCAAAACTGACAAGTATACAAGACGCTATATATCTTAATTCCAAACTATTCAATAAGGTTAAAACCCTTTATCAGCAAAAGGATAAATTGAATTTGGATGCTGAGTCAGTCCGGCTTTTAGAATATTACTACCAGGAGTTTACACTGGCCGGTGCAAACCTTTCAGAAAGCAACAGGGATACATTAAAGAAATATAACCAGGAAGAAGCTTCATTGGGTGCGAAATATACCAATATGCTGCTGGCTGCCGGCAAAGCAGGCGGTTTGCTGATCACCAACAAAGCGCAACTTGCCGGATTATCCGATGGCGATATCCAGGCAGCCGCAGCTAATGCAAAAGCGGCAGGCCATGATGGCCAATGGTTACTTTCGCTTAAAAACACAACGCAGCAGCCTGCATTGCAGTCGCTAACCAATCGCGATACACGCCAAAAGTTATTTGAAGCATCTTTTAACCGTACGGAAAAAGGTGGTTCAAACGATACCCGTAAAATAATCGCCCGCATTGCGTGGGTACGTGCGCAAAAGGCAAAACTGCTCGGTTTCAGGAATTATTCCGACTGGCGCCTGCGCGACCAAATGGCTAAAACGCCTGAGGCTGTGGATGATTTCCTAAACAAGCTGATTCCTGCGGCTACTGCAAAAGCTAAAGAAGAAGCCGCCGATATACAGGCAGTAATAAACCAGGAAAAAGGCGGTTTTCAGCTACAACCATGGGACTGGAACTATTATTCAGAAAAAGTACGCAAAGCGAAATACGATTTGAATGATGATGATGTGAAACCTTATTTCGAGATTGACAGCGTATTAAAGAACGGTGTCTTTTATGCCGCCAACCAGTTATACGGCTTGACCTTTAAAGAGCGCCACGACGTCCCTGTTTACCAGCCGGATGTGCGTGTTTTTACGGTGTATGACAAAGACGGCAGCGAACTTGGCCTCTTTTACTGTGACTACTGGAAACGCGACAACAAAAGCGGCGGCGCATGGATGAGTAATATCGTTAACCAATCAAAACTGCTAGGTTTGAAACCTGTTATTTACAACATTTGCAATTTCACTAAACCGGCTCCCGGTCAGCCTGCGTTGATCAGCTTTGAAGATGTTACCACCATGTTCCATGAATTTGGGCATGGTTTGCATGGGTTATTTGCCAGCCAGCAATATCCAAGCTTATCAGGCACAAATGTGGCCCGCGATTTTGTGGAGTTCCCATCGCAGTTTAACGAGCATTGGGCATTATACCCACAGGTGCTGAAACATTATGCCGTACACTATAAAACCGGTGCAGTAATACCGCAGGAATTGATAGACAAGATCAAAAAAGCCGCCACATTTAACCAGGGCTACGCACTTACCGAAGCGCTGGCCTGCGATGTAATGGATATGCAATGGCATGAATTACCTGGTGACGCGCCGTTGCAAGACGTCGATAAATTAGAAGCTACCGCATTAGCCAAGAAAAGCATTAACCTGCCGCAAGTACCGCCGCGTTACCGCTCAAGCTATTTTCTGCACATCTGGGCGAATGGCTATGCAGCAGGTTATTATGCCTACGCCTGGACAGAAATGCTGGATGATGATGCGTACTCCTGGTTCACAGAAAACGGCGGACTTACCCGCGCCAACGGACAGCGTTTCAGGGATATGATCCTGTCGCGCGGCAATACTATCGACTACAACAAAATGTTCAGCGATTTCAGGGGGCATGCGCCGGATATCAAGCCAATGGAAAAAAACCGCGGATTGATTCAATAACAACAACCATTTGCTGGTTTTTAACGTTACCTTGTAGAGACGCAAAATTTTGCGTCTCTACGCATTTATATGAACGAACAGGAAATTGAGCGCCTCATCCGCATCAGCAAAGAGCATCCTTTACTGCCTGAAACCTACATCCCCTGGCAGGAAGACCCGAAGGCGGATGAAATTTTCCTGCCAGAGCTACTAACGTCGCTGCAAGGCCTGCCGGTTTATGATACGCTCACCACTGCTCAAAAATTGGATCTCGGCCGGCATGAACTGGTGCAGGTGATCTATTCGTATGGCTGGGGGGGAAAATTTGTTTTGCCTGTTCATGTCGCGCAGGATGCTGGTTATTCCACCGGATAGTGTTGAGCACAAATTTTTGATACGCGAGCTGATCGAAGAATTGCGCCACCAGGAAATGTTTACGCAGGCTATTGCGAGAATTGGCGGTAAACCATTGCCGCAAACCAGGATGCACAAGTTCATCGGCAATTTCAGCAATAAATACCTGCCGGCTGACTTCCTTTTTATGGGCAGCGTATCTATTGAAATGGTGACCGATGTTTATGGCAACTATGCCCGAAAGAACAGCCAGGTTTACCCAGTACTACGTAAAATGTTCGATCTGCATAGTATAGAGGAAGGCCGGCATATCGTATTTACCAAAGCTTTACTAAAGGATTTTTCTGCGAAGGCTGGATATATCAAACGCACCTTATATAGTCTCTCCATTGTACTGAATATCTATTTCCTGCGGACAATGTATGTGAAGAAGGAAATTTTCAACCGTATTGGCATAGAAAACACGGAACAGGTTTACAAACTGGCTTACAACAACTTCAAACAAAAATTTGCAGAGAAATGCCTTGGAGATCTGGTAGAGTTTGTGAGTAGCTGGAACGGCTTTAACGGCGCGACACGATGGGCCTGGCGGTGGTTATTGGGGGTGAAAATCTAACAAATGACGTCATGCCGAACTTGTTTCGGCACCTCACATGCGGTATTACGCTATGTATGCGACCCGCCTGTTCGTGGGATCCCGAAACAAGTTCGGGACGACTGAATGGGTTATATCGCTGCTCTTTTATGACCACATGCTGCACAGAATGAAGCTTGCGGAGTTCGATATGGTTTATCGCAATTCTCACATTGCGGCCCATACAGCTCAATTCCGTGATGAATTATTGCGTTTGGATTTGTTTCTTCAAAACCAGTTAAGTTTCTATAATAATCTAACAATGGCTTAAAACGATCTTTTAGAGAACCAGCGGATTTAAACGCTAAACTATATAATTCATGTGCTTTTTTAAATTCTGCCTTATCGAGCATCGGGACTTCCATCTTACATCGCCAACACCAAAGCATTTTCATATTATAGAGAAATTGGATATTTGTATGGTGTTTTGAAGAATAGCTTACTGGATCTTAATTTGAATGCCCAAACAACCCCTTCACGAACGCGCGAACGATATGGAATTACAGTTGATGTAAAATATTTTATTTGTTCCTGATATAATAAACCGGCGAGGTATTCGCGTTTAGCAATCTCTGCCTCATCCCAAGAATGATAAACAGTAATTCGCATATTTACTAATCGCCCATCACTAATCTATCCAATCACCTCATTAATACTCATTTCCCTAATCTCTTTACTTTCATTTGGCCTGCCATTTTTAAAAGCTTTACGGGGTTTAAGGCCGAGCAATTCAAACATGGCCATGTCGGTATCAAAAGATGGATTTGGTGTGGTTAACAATTTCTCGCCTGCAAATATTGAGTTAGCGCCTGCCATGAAGCAAAAAGCCTGCTCCACAGTGCTCATTTCTGTGCGACCTGCAGACAAACGCACTACAGTCTTCGGCATAATGATACGTGTGGTAGCGATCATCCTTACCATATCCCAAACAGAAACACGCGGCTGTTCGGCCAACGGCGTACCTTGCACCGGTACCAACGCGTTGATCGGCACTGACTCAGGATGTTTAGGCAAGTTGGATAATGTTTTGAGCATAGAGATCCGGTCTCCAACTGTTTCGCCCAAACCTATAATGCCCCCGCTGCATACGGTTATTTTAGCTTTGCGCACATGCTCTAGCGTTTGCAGACGCTCGTCATAAGTGCGGGTGGTGATGATACGTTTATAATCTTCTTCGGAGGTATCGAGGTTGTGGTTGTAAGCATACAAACCGGCATCAGCCAGGCGCTGCGCCTGCGATTCGGTGAGCATGCCCAACGTGCAGCAAACTTCCATGTCCAGCTCGTTCACCGCTTTCACCATTTCAATTACCTTGTCGAAATCGCGGTTATCGCGCACCTCACGCCATGCAGCGCCCATGCAAAGCCTTGATGCGCCGCCTGCTTTTGCTTTCTCAGCAGCAGCTATCACTTCATTTTTTGGCATGATGGCGTGAACGTCTACACCTGTGTTATAACGGGCTGCCTGCGGGCAATAGGCGCAATCTTCGGGGCAACCGCCTGTTTTAATGGAGATCAGTGAGCTGATCTGCACTTCGGAATAGTCTTTATTTTCGCGGTGTACAGTTGCGGCTTCGTATATCAGGTCGAGCAGTGGCCTGTGGTATATTTCTGAAATTTCTTCTTTAGTCCAGTTGTTTCTTACTTCGCTCATTTCTCTTCGGTATATTGTAAGTTGATGTTCTGTTTTAATGATGCACTATCGGCGCATGCGGTAAAATGTGCGTTGCCAGCCAAAGCGGCAGCAAAAAGCCCGCACAGTCGGTAAAAGTAGTAATAATGATGGATGATGCTACTGCCGGGTCAATCCCCACCCTTTTCAATACCAGCGGGATGGACGAGCCGGTGAGGCCTGCAATAATGAGGTTACCCGTCATGGCTAGTAAAAGCACCAAACCTAACATCACACTGCCATCAAATATCAGGGCTATAACAAATACAATCAGGCCATTGGCGGCGCCATTTATTAACCCAACCAAAAACTCTTTGAAAACAGTATTATATGCCTGGTTATCGGTAAGGTCGGTAAGCGAAATGCGCCTTACGGTTACTGCAAGCGCTTGTGTAGCTGCGTTACCACCCATTCCGGCAATTATAGTCATGTAAGCGGCAATAACGGGCAATGCAGCTACTGTATCATCAAAATGGCGGATAATTGAAGCCGCCAGGTAAGCCGTACCAAGGTTGATGACCAGCCAGGGCAAACGGCTCTTTACCGCATCAACCCAGCCGCCGCTCAGTTCCTCATCTTCAGATACACCGGATATTTTCAACATATCCTCGGTGCTTTCCTGCTGTAATACGTCAATAATATCGTCAACCGTGATGCGGCCAAGTAGCTTCATATGTTCATCTACAACCGGTATGCTGGTGAGGTTATACTGAGATATCAGTTTGGCAACTTCTTCCTGGTCGAGGTCGGCTTTTACATATACAAAATCGTCGTTTACAATTTCGCTCACCTTTGCATTCGCGCGTGCTTTTACTAAGTCTTTTATAGAGAGGATACCCCGCAGCACTTTCTCATCATCCACCACGTAAATGGTATAAAACTCCTCCATTTCTTCCGACTGGTGGATCACATCATCAAGCGCATCTTTTTTGTCGCGGTTAATGTTTACACAAATCACCTGCGGGTTCATGATACCGCCCGCGGTGTCTTCGTCGTAGCTCATCAGCGCACGGATGCTGCTGGCGTCTTCCGCGTCAATGTCCTCTAAAATTTCCTGCTGGTCTTCCTCGTCGAGCTGTGAGATAATGTCGGCGGCATCGTCATAATCCAGTTCTTCAATAATCTCCGAACGTTTGTCGGGATGTATGTTGATGAGCAATTCTCCCGGCTCATGCTCCTCGTCCATCTCGGAAATAACTTCCGATGCCTCTACCGCGGGTAATATGTTGATGATCCTTTCCTTCGCTTCCTGCGGCAGCTTTTCAAACAGCATTGCAATCTCCGAAGGGTGATACTCGTTCAGTACCTCCTGTAACTCAGCATCGCTGCCTTCCAACGCAGTTTTAAGGCGCTGCAGGTCGGTTTTATCAATTTCAAAGGATTGCATACACGGCTAAATTAGGGATTAATGCCTGAAAACAGGAATAAAAACACCGCAAATATGAAAAAATATTCGCCCGATAAAGAATTTATAAATCATCGAAATTTTGGTTTCGACAGGCTATTTTCAAAGCTCCGGCTTTAAGCTAATGCCCCCTATTTTCTCCAGTTTTTCCACGCTCCTGTTCACCTGCATTTTTCGTATGCCTACTCTCACAAAACAGGTATTATCAAGGTGCTGTTCTATTACTTCCAACTCGTCATCTTTTATCACTTTCATCACATCATTCATTTGCGGATATTCAAACCGGATGGTATAAATATCATTCAGCGTTTTCTCAATGGTCTTTGCAGAATTCAGCGCCTCTTCGGTAGCCGTTTTATAGGCATTGATCAATCCCGGAACACCAAGCAAAGTTCCGCCGAAATAACGCACTACAACTACCAGGATATTAGTGAGATTACGTGACAGTAAAGTATTCAATATTGGCCGGCCGGCCGTGCCTGATGGTTCGCCATCGTCGTTGATGCGAAATACTGAACGGTCGATACCTAAGCGCATGGCCCAGCAATGGTGATTGGCTTTAGGATGTTCTGTTTTTAGTTGTGCGAGGATGGGTTTGATATCGCTTTCGCGGTTGATGGGATAAGCAAAGGCAAGGAATTTACTGCCACGGTCGCGGAAGATGGCTTCTGCAGGTTTTTCAATGGTGAGATAAGTGTCGTCAAACAGCATTAATAATTGGCAATGGTGATCACAATTATCGCAATTATTGCCAATACTATGCCTGCTTTATTTAAAAGGCTCAGTTTTTCTTTGAAGATGAACAAACCGATTATCGATCCCAATGCTATCACCCCGATGTTCATCCCCGCAAATACGGTCGACGGGCTTTTGGCCAGCGCCTGGTGCGCTTTCAGGTAGAAAAGTATATTACCAAAGTTGGCAACACCCAATATCCATCCGAAGAAAATATGCGGCCAGGAAAACTTTGTTTTTTTTATTAAGATGAGATAAAATAACCCCAGTAATGACAGTACAAAAGCAATTACATACACCATAAAGAGCGAAGACGGATACGAAACAGCTTTTGAAAGCGCCATTTGTTTAAACAGGATATCGATAAAGCCCATACCTACAAAAACCACCAGAAGAAATACCCAGGCGTTTACGGGAATCTTTTCTTTTTGATCCCGGCTTTTTCTGACAACAACAAAATTAATAGCGATAAAACCCAATAGTATCCCGACTATTTTAAGTGGCGTTACGATTTCGCCAAACATCAGGAAAGCGGCAATGATAGAGATCAGCAACGATAACCGCTGCGCTATTTCAGTGCGAACGATACCTGTGTACCGAATTGCTGCTGCAATTACTACAAACAATGCAGGGAGCAAAATACCCAGTATTGAATAGGTATAGACAGGCGCCGATTGCAGATTGTGTAAGTTTGGTTTTAGGAAAATCCAGGTAAGCAAAATGGCCATGGAATAATTCCATGTAATAGCCTGGTACACATCGATCTGGTACCGACGGGCAAGCTTTAGCAAAATAGAAACAACTACGCTACAGCAAATACTTAATAAAATGTAAACCATACAAGGGATGAAGGGTTTATCGGAACAATTAACGGACTTGTAAATATAACAACTAAGTTTAGCTATTAATAATTATCTCCAAACCATCTTCGCCTGACGAAATTTTATCGGCAATTATACCGGTAACTGTTGGCGCCTTTATGCCGCTTTGCAATTCGGCTTTACCGGTAAATATGCGCGCCTCGTCCCACAAACCAGCTTCTATGAACTTGTTAAGGGTATATGCACCACCCTCAATAATAACGGATTGTATATCCTGTAGATACAATTGATACAGGATGTATTGGGGCACATAGTTATCAAAATCTTCCAGTGCGATGTATTTGTTTTTGCCGTTTACATCAGTTTTGATCGCGTTAAAAACGAATGTCTCTACAGAATGATCAAAAACATTTGAATCGCTTTGTAATTTAAGCTTGCGGTCGATCACAATACGCTTTGGCGTTTTGCCCGTGGCATAACGTACATTCAGTTGAGGGTTATCAGCTGTGACGGTATTGGTACCCACCAATATAGCATCTTCCTCTCCGCGCCATTGGTGCACCAGCTTGCGCGATTCGTTTCCCGTTATCCAAAACTGACTACCATCTGCCGGGGCGAAAAAGCCATCCGCAGTTTGCGCCCATTTCAATATCACATAAGGCCTGTGCTTTTGCACGCGGGTAAAAAAGCGGCGGTTCAGCCATTTGCATTCTTCTTCCAACTCCCCGGTCGTTACTTCAATACCTGCTGCAAGCAGTTTTTCAATACCACGGCCGTTCACCTGTTCAAAAGGATCGCGGCAGCCTACTACTACTTTTGGGATGTGATGTTTGATAATGAGATCGGCACATGGGGGTGTTTTACCGTAATGCGCACAGGGCTCAAGCGAAACATAGATCGTTGACCTGCTTAGTAGTTCGGCATGATCTGTAAACTTGTCAACAACCTGTTTTACGGCGTTTACCTCTGCATGTGCCTCGCCATATTTCTGGTGATAGCCTTCACCTATTATGCGGTCGTTGTAAACGATCACGGCGCCTACCATCGGGTTCGGGCTTACATTGCCTATCCCCAAGGCAGCCAGTTCGAGGCAGCGGCGCATGTAATGTTCGTGTGAAAGCATTATACAAATGTAGTTTTTATGTTACTTTGTTGTATGACGACTGTTAAGGATGTATTTGTTAGTTATAAACAAGCGCTTTCGGGCATTTACGATGCAAATGAGACTGAAGCGCTCACCCTGTTAACGTTATCAGAAATAACCGGATCAACCAAAGCACAATTAAAAGCATTCCCCGAAAAGCAGCTTACAGACGGGCAATCAGAAAATACAAATGCCATCCTTAATCGCCTGCAGACCGGCGAGCCGCTCCAATACATTTTGGGGCACACCGAATTTTATGGTTTGCTATTTAAAGTAAACCCATCAGTACTTATCCCCCGCCCTGAAACTGAAGAGTTGGTGGAATGGATATTATCAGAAGTTGGCGGTTTGCAGTTGGCAGTTGGCAGCATATTAGATATCGGTACAGGCAGTGGTTGTATCGCCATTAGTTTAAAGAAGAATTTACCGGATGTAAATGCATCTGCGGTAGATGTTTCATCACCTGCTATCGAAACGGCTCAGCAAAACGCGGATCTGAATACTGTGAAGGTAAATTTCATTGAAGATGATATTCTGGATCCATCCAACCATTCACTACTCACCACGCACTACTCACTTATCGTTAGCAACCCACCATATGTTACCATGCATGATAAAACGCAAATGCACCGTAATGTGACGGACTTCGAGCCGCATACGGCGCTGTTTGTCCCTGAGGATGATCCGTTAATATTTTATAAAGCTATCGCTGATTTTGCGCTGGAAAGACTCGTACCGGGCGGCTTTTTATTTTTTGAAATAAATGAGGGTTTGGGTAACGAGACCGTGGAAATGTTGCAGGGAAAAGGGTTTAAGGATATTGAATTGAGGCAGGATATGAGCGGCAGGGACAGGATGATAAGGGGAACCAGGATTTAACAGATTTAAATGATCCACAAGATGTTCATTAATTTATACTGAGACACAAAACTTGCGTCCATACAAACATCCATATCTTGAAAATCTCTAAAATCCTTTAAATCCCGGTTCAACTCCTCGGATGAAACTGTATGATCGTCCCCTTCAAAAACTCCCTGTCCAAATGTGTATAGATCTCGGTAGTCGTGATACTCTCGTGCCCCAGCATTTCTTGTACCGCACGAAGGTCGGCGCCGCCTTCCACCAAATGCGTGGCAAATGAGTGGCGAAAAGTGTGCGGGCTGATAGTTTTCTTCAGCCCTATTGTTTCTGCCAGTTGCTTTATCAGCATAAAAATATAAACCCGGCTTAACCTGCGGCCGCGCTGGTTGAGGAAAACCATGTCCTCCTCGCCCTTTTTGATAGGAGTATGTACACGCGAATGCTCTATCCACAGCTTTAGTGCTTTTATAGCCTCACCACCTATAGGCACCAATCTTTCTTTACTGCCTTTGCCTGTTACTTTAATAAATTCTATGTCGAGATAGAGATTTGACAGTTTCAGCTCCGTCAATTCGGACACGCGCAAGCCACTGCCGTAAAGCACTTCCAAAATGGCTTTATTACGTTGACCATCGGGCCGTGACAGATCTATCGCGGCGATCAGCCGGTTAATATCTTCGTAGCTTAAGGTATCAGGTAGCTTCCGCTGTATTTTAGGCGCCTCCAGCAGTTCTGACGGGTCGCTTTGTATCAGGTCTTCCATCAGCAGGTATTTATAAAAAGATTTTATACCGGAGAGGATACGTGATTGGGAAGCGGGCATCATACCCAGTTCTATCACCCAAACGATGAAGTCGCGTAAGTCTGTTAAAGTGACGGTTTCGGGGCGAAGTTTTACGTGGCGCGATTCGGCAAACTGGTACAATTTATCAATATCCCGGCTGTAAGCCTCAATGGAATTGGGCGACAGCGATTTTTCCAGTTTTAGGTATGCCTGGAAACCTTTTATTGCTGACCGCCAATCCAATTGATTTTAGTTTTAATTTTTTATACTGTAAGTTTGACGTGATGAAGATACAAATTATCAATGGCCCAAATTTAAACTTGTTGGGCGTTCGCGAGAAATCTATTTACGGTAACAGCAGCTTTGAAGATTACCTAAATGAATTACGCAAACGTTTCCCCACCGTGCAGCTCGATTATTACCAGAGCAACGTTGAGGGCGAGCTCATCAACAAGATACACGAAGTTGGTTTCAGCTATGAAGGTATTGTATTGAATGCCGGTGCTTACACCCATACGTCCGTAGCCATTGCCGATGCCATTGCCGCTGTTAATACACCTGTAATAGAGGTACATATCTCTAATGTTTACAAGCGCGAGGATTTCAGGCACCATTCTATGCTGGCGGCGAGCTGCAAAGGGGTGATCGCCGGTTTTGGCATGGATTCGTACCGGCTGGCTATTGAAAACCTGATAAATACTTAATATTTACCTAAAGCGTTTTTAGTTTAAAATGCTAATTTTTGTGCATCATACTCAACCCTATGCGTAACCTATTCAGATACTTCCCCGCTTTTTTATTACTCGCAGCTTTCCTGTCGTTCAATACGGCCTTTGCGCAAACCAAAAACCTGAAAAAGGAAAGCAGCAAACGGGATATCGCCCGTAAAAAACTGCATTCCCGCGATTCGTTATTGCGTTCCATTACCAAATCCGACACTTCGATAAACGGCCTGCTACAAAGGGTTGAGCAATATGCCGCTACTTACAACCAGATATACAACAATCTTTCGCAAGGTTTGGATACTGCCGATGTTAGCCAGGCTTTACCGCCGGTTATTAAAAGGATAGACAAGATAGACAAACTGGCTAATACGCATAAATCCAGCACATTAAGGTATTTATTTGTCTTAAACGACAATCTCGATCATATACAGGATAAACTGGATGGCTGGCAATCAGATTTAACAGAGATCAATACCAAGCTGATACAAAACCAGACCGACCTGCTGAAATTCAGCAAGGATACCCTGATGAAGATAATTCCGGCTGACAGCATGATGCGCCGCACTTACTTTGCGCAACGTAAAGCGGTTTGGAAACTATGGCACAAATCAGATTCGATAAACAGATCCGACTTGCTGAAGCTAAATCTGCTGCAGGACAAGATCTCGATATCCTACAACAAAACGCTTGATGAAAGCGACCAGATAGATACCAAGATCAAAAACTTCGCGGTAAAAGCCATTGGCGGGGAATCTGATTATATCTGGAATACAGGGTTGGATTACGCTAATTTCCAATCGGCATTAAGCAGTACCGTTAAGCTTAACAATTTGCTGTTCGACTACTTTACCAAGAGCCAGGGCCCTACCCATTTGGCAGCTATAGCGTTTTTGGTGATCATTTTAGGATGGATATTTTATACCCGCAGCAGGGCGCTTAAAAACAACACCTCACCTGATACCACATTTGAACAGGCGCCATATATTTATAAAAAGCCACTGTCTTCATCGTTATTGGTTGTGGCCGCTATTGCGCCTTCTTTTTACAGCAACCCACCCGAAGTTTTTCTTGAGGTATTTTTCCTGCTCGCAATTGTCCTCACCTTATTCCTTATCAGGAAAAGCTCACCAACACTGACAAGATTTCTTACTGTGATGCTCGTGCTGGCTGTTATTTACGCCGTAAGTAACCTGTTTATCGAGATAGCCAATATCGACCGTTATGTGATATTGCTGTTAAGCGTTATCTCCATTTTTACAGCTTACAAGTTCTATAAATACGCGAAAGCAAACCCGGAAAATAATTTCCCGCAGACCGAAACAGTGTTAAAAGTATTTCTGACGCTGCAGGTATTATCGCTGATACTCAATATTACCGGCAGGTTCAGCCTGGCGAAGATAATTGGCATAACGGCCGTGTTTAACATGTGGCAATTGCTTATATTTTATATTGTTGTACAAGTATTGCTGGAGGGCTTATACCTGCAGTTCCAGGTAAAAAAAGGCGGCAACAGTTTTATTAACTGGATGGATTTCGAACTGGTGAAGAAGAAATTCAGGAATACATTTCTCCTCGCCGCTGCTTTCCTTTGGTTGTTTATCCTGCTACAGAATTTAAATATCGATGATTGGGCAGGTGATTATGTGAGCGACCTGCTCGGGAATCATTACAGTATAGGCGGCGCAAATGGCGCAACTTTCACCATCGGCGGCTTTATTATATTCATTCTTGTAATATGGTTATCATCATTAGTCTCACGTATTATCAGTTATTTATTTGATGTTTCGGCACAACGGGGTAACGATCTTTCGGTTCAGAAAAAGAAAAACCGTACCTCAACCCTTATTATACGCATGGCGGTATTCACCATTGGCTTTTTACTTGCCGTGGCTGCTTCGGGCTTTCCGCTGGATAAACTGACCATTATCATCAGCGCTTTTGGTGTAGGTATTGGCTTTGGTTTGCAGAATATTGTAAACAACCTGGTATCAGGGCTGATACTGGCTTTTGAAAAGCCTATTCAAATTGGCGATATTATAGAAGTGGGCGGTGCTTCGGGTACTATGACAACCATAGGTATCCGCTCAAGCAGGATCCTTACGGGCGATGGCTCGGAAATAATCATTCCGAATGGTGACCTGATCTCAAACCACGTAACTAACTGGACACTCAGCAACACCAATCGCCAGGTTTCGCTTATTATCCAGACAGCTTATGGCAGCGACATCGATAAAATAAAAGCCATCCTGAACGGTTTATTATCCGACAGGAAAGATATAATGGATAAACCTGTGCCATCCATCTTTGTAAATAATGTTACGGAAAGCTTTGTAGAGTTTAAAGTGTTTTTCTGGGTGGCAGATATCACCACAATGGCCTCGTTAAAAAGCAATATCCTTACTGATATTTACCGGGAATTTATGAAGAATAAGATCGATCTGCCTGCGCCTCAAAAGGATTTTTATCTGCATTTCCCGGAAGGTGCGCCGGTGCTGGGTGCCAGTCCGGAAGTTGGAAAAACCGAAATTCCGGAAGACGGAAAGTCCGGAAGTTCGGAAAAAGAAAAATAGCCGCTCTGTTTTTCACGTCCGGTCAATGGCTTCCACAATTATTCAAACCGGAAGTTATAAAGGTAAAGCGCTTTACTAACGTGCTTTGAACCGTTTACAGCTTCAATAATAGCTGTAGTTAAAAGCGCTACAGAGGCCCCTGTTAGAACGTATGCACCCGTTTTATTATGATGCGGATAGTAGGTACCAATGGTTTCATTAAAACCAGAGCCTATGGTATAGGAATAAGCCCCGTTCAATTTACTGTCGTGAGCAAAAGAAATTACCGCACCGCTCATTGCTAATCCGAAAGCACCGAACGAGACATAGCCCCATGTAAGATCACTTTTTGCCATGTGGTATTCGGCCGCCGAAGGAGTATAGCTCAATAACCGGGCTACAACTTCCTGGCGGGTGTATAACCTGCCACCAATAGTGTACAGATATCCATTGTGCCTGCCTTCAAGAGGGATAATTTTAATAATGCTGTCGGGCTGTGCTTGTTTAACCTGCTGGGCATGGCTTAATACTGTGCTAAATAAAAGCAGGAATAGAATTAATGATTGCTTTTTCATAAGGTTTTTTTGAAAGATTAATGAATATTATTTATACCGACAGACGGGAAATAATAGGTAAAGATTAACAGCGTACAGCGCTTGTTTTCGTAAATAGCTTGTTACCTTATCTATCTGAATCTTAAATGCGTGATAATGCCTTAATTAGCTATTATTTGTAACTAAACTTTTATATGAGGTGCATAAATTATCTGGTGGTAAAAGGGAGACTCCTACAGTTTGTCATACTGCATTGATACGACAAGGCAAGCTGATCAAGAAGCATAAGTTATTCAATGGTTGATGGGTCTTTTTCCGCAAAAAACTTCTCGTTAAAATTTACTAAAAACAATTCCTTCGTAGCACGGGTGCATGCCGTATAGAACCATCTCAAAAAATCGGTATTTACCATTTCATCGGTAAGATAGCCCTGGTCTACAAATACCGCATCCCATTGTCCGCCCTGTGCTTTGTGGCACGTGATTGCATAAGCGAATTTTATTTGCAGCGCATTGTAATAAGGGTTCATCTTTAATTCCTCATGCTTCAGGCGCTTGCTTTCAATATGCTCATAATCCTTCATCACTTCCAGGTAAAAGCGTTTCTGGTCTGTCGGACTAAGCGCCGGGGATTCGGAATAAAGCGTATCCATCAATATTTTGCAATCCAGCAGAGGGTCTTCGGCATAATCCGTTAATTCTAATTGCACGTCTGCAAAACGGAAGCCATAAATTTCCTCGAACCGGCGCACTTTACGTATTTTGGCGATATCGCCATTGGCAATAAAGCCAGTGCTGCTCTCTTCCCTATCCTGCAGCCAGAAATAATTGTTTTTTACCACCATTATCTGGTCGCCGCCGGTGAGTTCTTCCTCGCGCCATAAAATACGACCGCGTATCTGCCTGTTGTACAGATTGGCGTTTTTGTTAGAGCGGCAAATAATAAGGCTGTTTTCCTGCCCGTATTTATCATAAGCGTAATTAATGCCTTCTTCCAATTTATCGCTGCCCATCCGGAATACATCCTTATATCCCCTGGTCACGATCTGCGGGTAGCTTTCTTCCTGCTGCCTGATAATATCCCTAACCCTTGTTACATTGTACAAAATGCCAGAGTCCTTTTGCTGGCGTAATACATCGGTTAGTTCATAACCATAGATCTTCAGATCAAACTGTGCTTTCATTAGGCGTGCATCCAGTGCGGGGCTGTCGTCGCTGCCTACCGGTGGCAACTGCGCAGTATCGCCAACCAGCATTAGCTTGCAGTTCTTATCGTTGTAAACATATTTAACCAGGTCGTTCAGCAGTGTATCGAAGTTATTGCCGCTTAGCTCATCAGAGATCATGGATGCTTCATCCACTATAAACAGGGTATCTTCAGATAGGTTATCATTTATGCGGAAGGATTCATCCACATTCAGCGCCGATTTCTTACGGTAGATACGTTTGTGTATCGTAAATGCTTTCCGCTGCGAGTAACCCGACATTACTTTGGCCGCCCTGCCTGTAGGCGCCAGCAAAACATATTTGTAATTGTAATGCCGCAAAGCCTTTACCAATGCCCCTACAACCGTGGTTTTACCAGTACCGGCATAACCGCGCAGGATAAAGCAATCCCTCCCACTTCCGCTGTTCAGGAACTTGTCCAACCTACTAAACAGTTCCTGCTGCTGTGCGGTCGGTTGGTGCGGGAAAGCATTAAGAATATTGATTGACACTAATTACCCTGATTTATTCGAATTGCACGAATTTAGTGTAATTAGAATAATTTGTGCTATTCGTATAAATTCCATCTGTTCGTGTATTCTTTAAATTCGTGTAATTCGCTTAAATTCGTTTTTCTATTCGTGTTATTAATTACTTTTGCTGTACATGACCGACCACATATATAATTACCGCGATCCTGATATAGGCATTTACCAGGTGAATGATCAGTACACGCTGTTATTGCAGGTTTATGCCGAGTCGGTTTCTTATGCGCTTGTACATCAGAATAAGCTTATTGCCTGGTGTGAGGATTGCGATCATAAAGTACTCACCGAACCCGGCCAAACGCACGAGTTTCTGAATTACGAGTATAAAAATGTAGTTGTGGCGTTGCCTTCAACAGGGTTCACATTAGTGCCTAATGCTTTGTATGATGCCGGCCGGGCGGGAGCTATCGCACGTTTTCTGGATGTAAAATCGCGTGAGAAAGTTTTCACCCAGCCTTTAGATGATGAAAATCACATCGTATTCAAAGCGGCTGAGGCTGTAACCAAAAAGGCAGAAAAATTTGGGCTGCAAAATGTGGTGCATATTTCCAAAGGATGGTTGAAAGCGATAGAAGCCAATGACCCGCAATCGTATAACCTTTATCTCAATTTCGATAAAAAACTGGTAGAGGTTGCATGGTTTTCAGAAGGAAATCTTCGTTTCTATAACACTTTCACGTTTTATAACCCTGACGAACTGGTTTATTATACTGGTTTGGTTGCTAAAGAACTGCAATTAACACAACGTACCACCAACCTGGTAGTAAGCGGCGACATTAATGGCGATGATAAAAACGCAACCCGTTTAGCCGAGTTTTTTAACGGCGTGGATGAAACCAACCTGAAATTGCTTGAGCTGCCTGCCGAAATATTCCCGCACCAGGTATTGTCGCTAACTGCTTTATCGCTATGCGTATCATCGGAGGTGTTTTAAAGGGCCTGCGCCTTAATCCGCCAAAAAATCTTCCTGTACGCCCTACTACCGACCTGGCTAAAGAAGCGCTGTTTAACATCCTGCTCAATAAGATCGAGTTTGAAGGCATTAAAGTGCTCGACCTGTTTAGCGGAACCGGTAACATCTCGCTTGAGTTTGCCTCACGCGGCGCGGCAGAAGTAGTATCGGTTGATCGCAGCATCCAATGCGTTAATTACCTGAAAGATACTGCCCGTCAGCATAAGCTTGAGCAGATAAAAACTTACAAGGCAGATGTACTTAAATACCTTCAAATAGAAACTGAGCAGTACGACCTCATCTTTGCCGATCCGCCGTACGATATGAACCAGATCCCTGAACTGCCTAAACTCATTTTCGATAAAGATCTTTTACTTCCCGGCGGTTTATTGATCATTGAACACCAATCGATGCAAAATTTAAGCAATCACCCGGCTTTTGTGGAGCAGCGGAAATATGGGTATGTTTCGTTCTCGTTTTTTGAGGCTGGTAACTCTTCAAACTAAAAAACTTTCTACGAGTTAAATCCTGCTGCCTATATTTGTATAAATAAGCGCATCAGCATGAAAATCGCCCTTTTCCCCGGCTCGTTTGACCCTATAACCAAGGCTCACGTTGATATTGTGAAAAGATCCATCGGGTTATTTGATAAGATATATATCGGCATCGGTGTAAATAATTCAAAAAAAGGACTTTTGAGTATTGAAACACGTGAAAAAATGCTGCGTGCTGTTTTTGAAAATGAGCCTAAGATACACGTGATCGCTTATGAAGGGTTAACAGTAGATTTCTGCAAAAGTATTAATGCTGCTTACATGATCCGCGGGATACGCACCGTATCCGATTTTGAATACGAAAAAGCCATTGCGCAAATGAACCATTCGCTGGCGCCTGAAATTGAAAGCATTTTTATTGTAAGCAAGCCGGGTTATTCGTCCATCAGCTCAAGTATCGTGCGCGAAATAATGCGCTACAATGGTGATGTAGCCCAGTTTATTCCGAAAGAGGCGCTGGCTTTTCTTCAATAAGCTCTTCCTTTACCAGCACATCTATTATCGACGGGAAAGTATTTTCTGTTATAGCACCAACCAGGTTGGGCTTAAACCAGCGTACATCGGTAATGCCCTCTTCTACCTGCGGTTTTAGCTTTTCCTCTCCTTTATGTTTCATAGCAAACCAGTGCGTTTTTTTGAGCACCACTTCGCCTTTATTAATATAGGCATGATAGGTTTTGCAAATTTTTCCACCTAATTTATTCACCGTGATGCCGCACTCCTCTTCAACTTCACGCACAGCAGCAACTTTCACTTTTTCGTCCTTTTCTATCTTTCCTTTTGGCAAATCCCATTTATCATGGCGATAAATGAACAAATAATGGCCATTATCATTTTTTACTAAACCTCCTGCAGCTTCAATCAAAGGCACTTTTGCGATAACAGATTTGAGGTATTGTTTGGCATTATCACACTGTATATAGAAGAGTTTGCTGTGGTGTTTAAGTATCCAGGTATAAATTATTCGCAAGTCAAAGCTCTGTGCGTCAAGCTTTTCATAGGTCGCTACGCTTTTAGGCTCTGATTCTGTGATCAGTACCACTTTTTCGTTAATATAAATTCTGTATTTTTGAGCCATGTTCAATAATAATGAGGCCGAACAGAAGGTGGCCGAATTTCTGCTGCAAATTAAAGCAATAAAATTACAACCTAATAATCCATTTACATGGGCATCGGGTTGGAAATCGCCTATTTATTGCGATAACCGGATAACACTTTCTCATCCAACCGTGCGCACCTACATCCGTCAGCAATTAACAAAGCTGATACAGGAAAAGTTTGGCGCTGTAAGTTGTATTGCAGGTGTAGCTACTGCCGGGATACCGCAGGGTGTACTGGTGGCGCAGGAACTTGGACTTCCATTCATTTACGTGCGTTCAAAGCCGAAAGATCACGGCACCGGTAGCTTAATAGAGGGAGAACCGATGCCAGGCAAACGCGTGGTAGTGATAGAAGACCTGATCTCGACCGGTAAAAGCAGCCTTCAGGCTGTTGAGGCATTACGGGCTGCCGATTACAATGTAGCGGGCCTTGCCGCCATATTTAGCTATGGTTTTGATATAGCGACAGAAAATTTCAATGCCGCCAATTGCCCGTTCGTAACCTTATCAAACTATAATGCACTGATCAGCTATGCCGAACAAAACCAGTACATCACATCTGATAATGTGGATATACTGAAACAATGGCGCGAAAATCCGTCTGAATGGGGAAAATAGTTTGCTGTGTGCAGTTGGCCGTTAGCAATTAAACAGTCAAAGCAAACCGCAAACTTATAACTGCAAACTAATATGAGCATCTTCCAAAGTACAACTATAATCAACAAGCCATCTGCTGAGGTGTATGATTTTCTTGCCGATCTGCATAATCATCAGCAATTAATGGCAACAGATGATATTTCGGAATGGTCATCAACTACTGATAAGGCAAGTTTCAGCATCAGGGGCATGGTCACACTTTCTATCCAAACACAAGAGCTTATACCAAGCTCATTAGTACGCATTGTTGCAGTCGATAAACCACCATTCGACATTGAATTGAAATGGGAATTAACATCGGCTGAAAACGGCACAAAAGTGGCCTACACGATCACTGCCGCGTTGAATATGATGATGAAAATGGTTGCATCCGGCCCGCTCCAAAAGCTGGCCGATGAGGAAATAGCAAACCTAACAAAGCTGCTGAATTGAGGGGCGACAGCTAATTAAAAGGTGCGTTTACTACTTTTGTTCATCCCGTGCATAACTACCAAAACTCCGTTAATGATAATCAGGCTTAAAATTAATACTAACATAACTTTGAATTCTTCTCTGGTTAACTGTAGGTCTCTTAAATAATAACTAATTGGTATAAATCAAAGTTTGTACCAAACTTATAATTGGGGCTTTTTATAGGTTGTTTAACGGCTTACATACAAATTTGTTATATAAATGGCATTTTTATATGTGTGTATTTATCCACATATTAACATCCCAACAACCCGTTTCGTGTCGCCATTTCCACATCCGCCTACCGAATTCGAAGTTTTTAGCGTATTTTTGCAGAAAATTACACAGGGACAGCATGATCACGGTATCAAATCTATCTTTACGCTACGGCAAACGCACTTTATTTGAAGATGTAAACCTGAAATTCACACAGGGGAATTGTTATGGGATTATTGGGGCAAATGGTGCAGGAAAGTCTACATTTTTAAAAATACTGTCTGGCGAGGTTGATCAAACCAGCGGCACATATAGCTTCACTCCCGGCGAGCGTATGGCGGTACTAAATCAAAATCACTATGCTTTTGATGAATTCCCGGTAATTGAGACGGTGATGATGGGCCATAAGGAGATGTATGCCGTAATGAAAGAGAAGGACGCCATCTACCTGAAAGAAGATTTTACCGATGCCGATGGCGAACGCGCCGGCGAACTGGAAAACTTGTTTGCCGAGATGGATGGCTGGAACGCTGAAAGTAATGCCGCTACCCTACTAAGCAACCTCGGTATAAAAGAGGACCTGCATTACAAATTACTAAAAGAACTTGACGGTAACCAGAAAGTACGCGTGTTATTGGCGCAGGCGCTTTTCGGTAATCCCGATATATTGATCCTTGATGAGCCTACCAATGACCTGGACATCCATACCGTAGGCTGGCTGGAAGATTTCCTGGCAAGCTACGACGCTATTGTATTGGTTGTATCGCACGACAGGCACTTTCTTGATGCCGTTTGTACCCACATTGTGGATATTGACTTCGGTAAGATGACTATTTATACCGGTAACTATACATTCTGGTATCAATCGAGCCAGCTGGCATTGAAACAACGTGCTGAGCAGAATAAGAAATCGGAAGACAAGATCAAAGAATTGCAGGAATTCATCAGGCGGTTCAGCGCTAATGCCTCAAAGTCAAAACAGGCCACCAGTCGTAAAAAGGCTTTGGATAAGATCAACCTTGATGAGATCCAGCCTTCAAACCGTAAATATCCGGGTATTATATTCAACAACCTGGGCCGCGAAGCCGGCGACCAGATATTGCAGGTGGAGAACCTTTCTAAATCGCTTAACGGCGAAGTTTTATTTTCCAACATCAGCTTTACTGTAAACAAGGGTGACAAAATTGCTGTCATTTCGCAAAACAGTTTGGCTACTTCTGCCCTGTATGATATTCTTACCGGTCGCGACGCCGATTTTAAAGGCAGCTTTAAATGGGGAGTGACTATTAACATCGCCGATATTCCTATTGACAATGCCGAATACTTTAAAGGCAAAGATCTGAACCTGATCGACTGGCTGCGTGAATATTCACCCGGCGAAAAGGACGATCAGTTTATCCGCGGCTTTTTAGGCAGGATGCTATTCTCGGGTGAAGAAGTATTGAAAAAATCGACCGTTCTTTCGGGTGGTGAAAAAATGCGCTGCATGTTTAGCCGCATGATGCTGCAACAGGCCAACCTGTTAATATTTGACGAGCCAACTAACCACCTCGACCTGGAATCCATCACCGCATTAAACAACGGTTTGAAAGATTTCCGTGGCACTGTCCTCTTCACCTCGCGCGACCATGAGCTGGTTGAAACTGTGGCAACCCGTATTGTTGAATTAACACCTGGCGGTTACATTGACAAGCTGATGGATTACGACGAGTACATTAACAGCGAAGCAGTTGAAAAACAGCGCAGTGAACTATATGCTACGGCATAAAACTGATTGATATTTGTTTTGATTGTGTGATTTTTTAAATTTTCGGACTTTTCTGCATTGCAGGCTTTCCGACTTCGAAAAAAAATCCTTTTCTTTGCAACCCCAAACAAACGACTTGGTAGCTCAGCCGGTAGAGCAACTGACTCTTAATCAGTGGTCGAGAGTTCTCAATAACTTTTAGCTTTAAAAAGTACTTAAAACAGCCTTTTTACATTGGAATCAAGTAAAATGCTTGGAATAAAGATAAGAAAAATTCACCAGATAATCAAGCTTGATTTTGTTTAACTGACGCACTTAATGACGCAGTTTAGTGACGCATTTTCAGTTATAAATTCCTATTTTATCAAAGTCAAATACAGATTGCAATTCAGGAAGTTCATAATGCCATCTTTGAAGTCTATCTTGATTTAATTTTACTGCTTCCGAAACTTTTTCACGAAGCTCTTCTACTGTTTCAACGTTAAATAATAATTTCATGTTGTTAAAATGTCTAACAGAAACTAATTTATCAATCAAAGAAACATGATGTACGTGGTAGGCAGTAGTTTGAGGAAACCATTTCGACCAAAATGTACTAACAGTTTCCATACATGAAATATAATATAACAGTATGTCGTACTCCCGTAGTTTTTCAAATACATAATTGGAAATATCTGCTCTTTGTTTGATAAGGTCTGCCGTTAAATTAATTCTGTTCATCTGTAATCTATTATTACGCAATTCGTTTATTGATTCAGCAGCCTGATTAAAAATTCTATACGGTATTGGTATTGTGTTGCCGTCTTTTTCGTTATACACCAAAAAGGTATGCCTCAATAGTTGACTAAATTCTTTGTACTTATCTTTTTCAATCATTACTGCCATTGTATATAAAAACAATTCGTAATAAAATAATTTGAATTGGTCAGCTTTTATTGCCCCTTTAGTTAATCTTGGATATCCGGATGTGTCCTGATTAATAATGAATTCCACGAGTTTTTCAAAAAAACCTATAAATTTATTTAAATCGAAGTCGAATGAGTATGTGAATACCGTTTCAAGGAACTTTATAAAGTCATTTCTCAAATCTTTTAACCCTTCAAATTTTATTAAAAGTATTTCATCCATTGGTTTAGCTGCGGAAAATTCCGCATCTGTCAAGACAAATTCGCTTAGGGTCTTAATAAAAGAGCTGTAGTAATCATCAATGTATATCTGATAATTCTTTTTTTCATCTATTAAAGCCGATTTTATAGCTGCAATCTTGTGACTTGTAAATAAAAACGCTTGTTCTTCTTGTAAGATATAAGCCGGAGGCGAACCTAATGGTGGTTTCTTACTTGCTGGTCTTTCGTAAATATTTCTTAGTAATTTTTCATATTGTTCTTCAAATATATTTTCATTGCTTAAATCAATATATATCCTTGATTTTATAAATACTGGTACAAACTCTTTGCCATCAGAATCCCTTTCAAATATTACAGGAATGAACTTTTTTTGGTCGGCTTGATTATAGATATCTGTTGAAATTATTAAGCTTTCAGTACCAACGCCTCCTTCTCTGTTGTTGGCTTTATCGGTATAGTCTTTATTACAGATAATCAATACTCTATTGATATCCGTATCTGTAACCATTTGCTCCATAAATTGATATTTATCTTGCCCCTCTGATAGATTCCAGTCATCGAAAATAACATTAATGCCATCGCTACTGAGCCTTTCTGCCAATGATATAGCTTTTTGTTTGTTGACTATCGGTTTCCAACTGTAAGAGATAAATATTTTAGGCGTGTTTATCGAAGCTTCCATTACTAATATTATTAATAATTATAATAGTTTGTATTTACAAGAATGCGATTTGATTTTTAGCAATTAATATCGGTATATTCCTTAATTTCAAGAAGCTTATCAAAGCTAACCTATGGTGGCCATCAACAACGCTGATACTACCATCTGCGTAAAGATTTAAAATTATCGGGTAAACCTCATTTTTTGCTTCAATAAATTTCAGAAGTCGTATAATATCTTCTGGTTGCCGTCCAGTCCTCTCATCAAATAAATCATTATCAGGGTAGAGACTCTCAGCCAGCCATATTCTACCAATTAATGTTTGTACATCTATGTGACCAATCATGAAATCATCTATATTTATTGAACCTAAATCAGATTTTAATTTTGAGAAATCTATTTCGCTGACATTTTCAGTCCAATTAATACTGATATTTAAGTCCTTATCTTCAAGTCCTTTCTTAATACGTGGCAGGTTCTTTAATAATTCAATTTCTGCCATTGTATGTGTATTACCGTAGGCTACACGATAATAAAAATCATCATCAATTTCTGACATTTAATTCTATAATTACGTTTAGTTAACTATGTCATCAATAATAAAAGCCCCAAGATTTTCACTTGGGGCTTAATCAATTAGTTCAACTAAAACCGAGGTAAACTAAGCAGGTTATCCTTTAGTGTACTGTCAGGTCGGGTTTTAATGTACTCATGCCCAAGCGAACTTGTGGAATGAGTTACAGTAATGTTATACCCATCCCTAACTACGTGAAATTGATAATTCTGCTTTAACCAAGATACAATTTGTGCAACAATAGATTGAACCGTTGCGTTATCTTGGGTATTAACCCATTTAACATCCGTAATGTGTTCAACGGAAGTCCCACCCGAGGACATCCGGATATGTGTTATCTTATTCATATAATTAAATATATTTTTTGTTTTGCTATCAGATTCAAGTCGGTAGAGATAGCGTACAAACCGGATGAGTAAATGCAGTATTAAAGTTACTTTAAACACACTTGTTTGTTAAAGTAACTTTAATAACTTTGCATTAAATGAAACATAAAATCTGTTTGGTGGCAAACCGGCAGTAAATCACTCTCACCAAGTGATTTTTTGAATAGGTTGTTATTGACGTAACAACCTATTCTCTTTATGATGCCATCCCTCCTATATTAATGGTAAACATCCTATTGTGTAATTTCAATATCCTCATTTTTCTTTTTCTTTTTTGGCTTACGCATTTTTAACACATACATATCTCTTTCCTCATACAGCTGTTTTCGGATATCATAGATGATAGTGTAGTCCTTATAGTCAATCTCTAAATCTTCAAATAAATTACCAACGTTTAGGTAGTAATAATCACCAGCCTTAGATACCTTAGCCGTACCCTCCGAATTATCTTGCTCAATTAAATATATATTCTTTAGTGCCGTACCATTATCATCTGCAACTGCAACTCTGAAGAACTTCTTATTACTCAACTCCATAAAATCTATAGCCTCAACATTAAAACCAAGCCTACCAGATGCATGTACTGTAGCTTTTGGCTTAATTGGATTTGTGTCAATCTCTATAAATTTTAAATTTATCATAACTTTCAAATTCCTTGTATCAAAGGTAAGGAAATTAAAACCGGATATCCGAAAATTAATTTTCCACAAAATATTTGTATTGTCTGTGTAATAAAAATAGTTATCAACATTTTAAAATGTTAAATTCCATTTAAATACAAATAATTATGCAAATAATAACAATATAAAAAATATGGAATTTTAATCATGGTAAAAAATAGCACAATAAATTAGATAAGAAATGTACATAGAAGTGATGCATTTGGTGACGCACTTTGTACCTGACGCTTTTTAAAAACTTGGTTTACTTACTTTTCGTTTTTATTAGAAACTTTAAAAAAGCTTCATTTTATAGCTAAAAGATTAAAAAATTCCGCATATTTGCAACCCGTTTAAGACAGCCCGTCTTTACAACGACTTGGTAGCTCAGCCGGTAGAGCAACTGACTCTTAATCAGTGGGTCGAGAGTTCGAGCCTCTCCCAGGTCACTTGACGAGGCTGACGAGTTTTTTCTCGTTCAGCCTCGTTTTTTTATGTAGTAAATAATTGTTAATCTGTAACATACGGGCAACAACTTCGCTCAGCTTCGAGTTCAATGTTCAAGCCCATCAGATGTGTTTTTTTCCGGGTACATTGAACTCATAGAATTAAATTATCCATCTCTTCTATTGAAAAGTCCATTTAATTTTAATGATGCTAATAGTAGTTTTAAAAAACTTTTATTAACCTGATATTCCTGATCATGAAAAACGCCGCATTATTATTATTTGTATTATTTATCTTTTCATGCAAACAAAAAGCACAACCGGTTAAATTGTCTGGAAAATACATAGTTGTAGGGTTTAAGGTTAAAAACGACATGGAAAAAGATGGTCGCCGTTTAATTTCAGCGATCAACGGTATCGATTACGCTTTTAATTTTATCAATAGTAAATCGTTACAAATAAACCCAAAGCTGGGCATTACCTATTTTTCCGACTCGCTTTTTAAATACGAGATAACCGATAAAACACTTTATTTATTGGGTAAAAACGGGGAGCACTATATTCCTTACAGGCGCGACGGCAGCATATTGAATTTATATATCAACAAAAACGGTATAGACACCTTACAGATTGTCCCCGCAAAAACATCAGCACATTAAATCAGGCTGGTTTATAAAACGGATCCCTGAATTTGCCCGCTCCCGTGGGTATATAATTGTAAGCTGGGGCTTTTTAATGATAGTATCTTTCTATAAAATATCATCGTAATAATTAGTTGATATATCAACTAATTATTACCTTTGCATAATGAATAGCAAAGTTGACCATCCAATCCCCCCTTCGCTGGTAGCTCAAATTGGCGCCCTGTATCATAGAATGCATAAAGAATGTGATCAAATTTTCCGGGAGCACAACTTTCCGCTTCAGATGGATCAGATACCGGTTCTTATGGTGCTGTATTACTCAGGCGGTATGTCTCAAAAAGATGCCGGTACAGCCCTGGGGCGTGATAAAGCATCAATTAACAGAACAATATCAGTTTTACTCAAAAAAGGCCTGGTAAGAGTAATTCAGGATGTCTTTGATAAGCGAAAAACACGTGTAGAATTAACGGTAAGCGGCGAAAGCCTGGCAGTGCAGGCTGATGTTATTCTCGGAACATTTGACGCGGTGCTGTCTTCGGCGCTAACAGAAAAAGAAAGAAAAGAATTTAACAAAACAATGTGGAAATTAATGGAGGTAGTTACGCCCCACTAATGTAACAACTGATTTTATCGACGAAAAAACAATCAACAAAAATGAAAATGACCTTATTTTTGATGGGCATGCTATTGCCTGTATTTAGCTATTGCCAAAATGTTGACAGTGGTAGTATGCGCAGAAAACTCACTACTACAGCGCCACTGCTTGGCGGTGTCACCGTAACCAATATTGTGGCCCCGGTTGGCGCCAACGGAAATACATTTACTATACAACAGCCTGTTATAGATGTCGGTTTTCCTGTATATAAGGATTTTACAACACCCCACCCCTTTCTGATAAAAACGGGCATCCGGTACCAGGGCCTCTTTCTTTCAAACGAACCGTATATAGGCAGTAATGAATTTCAATCTATCACCATTCCCTTGTTGCTAAATTATTCGCTTCCCCGCTCCACCAGTATCTCTTTTGTAGGTTTGGCAACCATAGCCTCTGATCTTAAACAAAATATCAGCGCGGACGACATTCTCTATACTGTTGGTGTACGGATAGGCTTTCGACCAGGTAATTCTTTCAGGTACGGCATTACGCTTGCTTATATCAGCAACTACTCCGGCAAATTCCTGCTGCCGATACCAGATATCGACTGGACGATCAGCAACAAACTAAGCCTGACCGGCATTATACCTGCCAGGGCCTCATTAAAGTATAAGCTATCAGAAATACAGTCGCTGGGTATTACAGGATCACTCAACGGCAGCATGTACCGCCTGAACACGAATGCGAAAGGCCAATACATAAATTTGCAGCAAAACAGTGCGGGGTTCATTTATGACCTTAAACTTAGCCAGCGATGGAAATTGAACCTGATAGCAGGTCATACTTTTTCGCAAAGGCTGGAAACATTTAATATGGATCAAAAAGTACCATTTGACGGTTTTACTAAACTCAACGACCGGGTAGCCAACATCTTCTATCGGCAGAATTCATTCATATTTCAGGGTGGGTTTAGTTATGACTTTTAAAAAAATCAATAATTTAAGGCTACCCTGATGTAACTTCCCGAAAGTTCAACCATATTAAGGATTATTTTTTTTATTAAAGCCACAATTTTCTTACAATCATCAATAAAAGAGTTCGACATTGTACTTTTGGCACTAAAAGGAAAAGATCGTTTTAAACGAGATACTTTTTTATTTAAACATTTAACATTTGATTGTGCGCTATATAATACTCCTGTTTTTAGCAATATGGGCGACTGATTGCCTCGCAGCTACCGGTAAATGGGAAAGTAAAGTTACCGGTAATAGCATTGACTATACGCTAACCGAAGCCAAAGCACCGGTGAAGGATTTTGCCGGTAATTATGCAACAGTAGTTTACCTGGAAAAGCTAAACATTAAAAAAATCGGGCGAAACAGCAATGAGCAAGATGTAGCCTGGCTGTTAGCGCAGGGATATCGTGTTATCGAGCTCAATTATGCCGGCGATCAGCATGTTGTTTCACCAAACATTAATGCTGATATTATTGCTGTTAACCATTCCATTGCCGCCGGTAATTTTTGCGGGTGTAAAGATTGCTCGCATTATCAATCGTATGTATTGTTTGAAGGTTACCGCATAGCACGGAATGTGCCTTACTTTAAAGACGACCCGACGGTTTACAATACTCCCGCAGAATATACATCTGGCGACAGCCTGAATATGGATATCATTTACCCTGCGAATGCCGCTAAGGCTGTTCCGGTGATATTGTCATTTTCTTACAGCAACAGCTACGCTACTTACGATGCGGGCAAAAAGATGCTGACCGCAGAGAATAAAAACCAAAGATTAAAGCAGGAATATTCTTTGGCGTTATTTAACGATTCTTTTTTGGAGGGTGCGCCTGCTAACGGCATTGCCTGGGCCATTGCCGATCATCCGAAATATTGCCCCTGGGCGGACGGTAAACCTGTGAACGGACGGGCCGGCACCTATAAATCATACGAAACTAATCCTGATGCTGCGCGTAAAGTGAGGTCGGCAGTGCGTACGTTACGTAAAATGGGCAGCGAAATGGGGTTATCAGGCAAGATCGGGATCTTCGGGTTTTCCCGCGGTTCAACTGCCGGATCAATGGCCATTGGCGACAAAAAAGTACCTGATATTGAAAATACAGGTTTTAATATTGGCGTTTCCGACAAAGTACAAGCTGCAGCGCTTGGCCCGGGTGTGTTTGACTATACCCAAATATACAATACTATTGGTGACGGCGATGGAAACCTTGAAACCCGCTGTGTATGGGCCTGGGGCGAGTTAAGTAAAAACTATGCTAAATGGCAATCTATGGGGGCTGCTTACCTGGTGCAATCATCCGCTACGGCGCCGGTAATCTTCTTTTATAATACTGATGATGAGCATTATTACCAGGATCAGATAGCACATTTTAAAGCAAAATTAGATTCGCTGCATGTGCCAACCTCTACTCTTATTAATTATGGCAAAGGTCATGCAATCCCACAAACCAGCGCATCTTTAAATCAGCTTTATCAATTTTTCAGGCAATACCTCAAGCCGCCTGTAGTAAGCAAATGATATTGTCAGCTATGTAAGTTTTGGTCGCTCAACTATAAACGCGATACCCCCCTGAAGAACCGTATCGCGCCAAAAACGATGGCTCCCCAAAATATAAAGCCGATATGCGCTATAGTTAACATAATGCCGCCAACGCACCATAAAGCACCATATAACATATCCTTTTGAGCCCGGTTTACATTTGTCTTCCCAAATTCCCGTTCAAAACTGTCCGCAATATAGGTGGCGTTAGTTTCGTCCAGGCCACGCTCAATTAGCGTTGATTTAATTTCTTCAGTACTCATTCCTCTCTTGAAAAGCTGTGAGGCGAATCCATACATTTGCTTAATAAAAGCTTCCTGGTCGATCTGAGTTTCTTCCATTTTGAGGGTAAATAGGTTTATGATACCGGTTTAAATGTGAATACGATAAATATAATTATTAAAGACAAATTTTCAAAGCTATTCTCATTGTACACTTCTATGTAAAAATTCTAAAACTATTGGCCAAAAGAATTGGACTTAATTTGCAGCACAGCATTACCTTTGCGCCGATGACTTCTCCTTCGTTTAAATGGGTAGTGCTAACAACCAGCCTTGCGTTTGCTGTTGCACAGCTTGATGTTTCCATTGTTAACATTGCATTACCGCAGATTGCAACCGCTTACAATGCCCGCATCAGCACACTGCAATGGGTGATAGATGCTTATACCCTTGCTTATGCGGTGCTGATGTTATCAGCGGGAAATCTAAGCGACTTGCTCGATTCTAAGCGCGTTTTCCAATTGGGGATGATCATTTTTTGCATAGCTTCTGCAGGCTGTGGTTTGGCCCCTACTGCCACTATCCTGATCATATGCAGGGTGGTACAAGGCATCGGCGCCGCCACTATGATCCCCAGTTCGTTATCGCTGCTTAACCATGCGTTTGCCCACCAGCCGAAGGTGCGCACACGTGCAATTGGTTTGTGGACAGCAGCCGGAAGTGCGGCTATGGCGGCAGGGCCCACTATCGGTGGTTTGCTTATTGAATACATCAACTGGCGGTTTATTTTCTTTGTAAACATTCCTATCTGTATTGCCGGCTATTTATTCAGCTTTAAACTCCAGCCGGAGCATAAAACACATGGGCGGAAATTTGATTTTCCGGGCCAGCTAACCTGGATGCTTTCTGTTACCGCTTTGATCTCGGTGATTATAGAGGGCCCGCGGATCGGGTTTGATCATTTCCTGATCTGGGCAGGAATAGGAATATGTATTCTTGCTTTCGTTGTTTTTCTAATAATTGAAAAAAAAGCGCGGCACCCCATGATGCCCATGCATTTATTTAGCTCAAGATCATTCAACGCGTTATTGGTATTAGGGGCTGTGTTGAATTGCTCTTATTATGGTACAGTGTTTATTTTAAGCCTGTACCTGCAAAAAATACTGAATTACCATTCGCTGAAAGCAGGTTTCGCATTCCTGCCGCTTACTGTAGGGTTCGTAATTTCGAATGTATTCAGCAACAAGTTGATCAACAGCTTTGGTTTAAGAAAACCCATACTTTGGGGGCTTATCCTGTTTGCGATAGGTTTTGCAGGTTTATTTATCGCCAGGACAGATACACCTTACTGGCAGCTCTTCATCCCATTTCTCACCATTTCTATAGGTATGGGCATGGCAGTACCCGCTATGATCAATGGTATACTTTCCAGCGTCGACAAAAAGCTTTCAGGAACTGCCTCGGCTATATTGAATACTTCGAGGCAAACGGCGGGAGCAATTGGCGTGGCCATTTTCGGCGCCATGGCTGCAGGAAACAGCACCGCCATACTCAGCGGTATTTACAAGAGTGCTGTTGTATCAATTTTACTTGCTGTAGTGGCATTTATCCTGGTGGTGCGCGTAAAAACTATGGGGAAACAAGCGAATTAATACGATCAGGTGTTAATTTAACCTCGTAATTACATCGTAAATTCCCCTGATTCAAAGCAACCAGCCTATAAGCCTCTTTGGCATAAATTACATAACTGATCAAACATTAAGCTTTTTCATCTCAGACACAGCATGATCGACCGCGCGTGCGGTAAGCGCCATGTAGGTAAGCGATGGATTTTGACAGGCTGACGAGGTCATGCATGAACCATCGGTCACATACACATTTGTTGCATCCCAAACCTGGTTGTGCTTGTTAAGTACCGACGTTTTCGGATCATTACCCATGCGTGCCGTACCCATTTCATGTATGCCCGCGCCAAGGTAATAGCCATGATCATAAGTTTTCACATCCTTCAACCCGGCTACTTCCAGCATTTCCTGCGCATCGGCCATCATGTCAATACGCATTTTATGCTCGTTATCTTTTATTTCGGCATCAATTGCCAACACAGGCAGCCCCCATTTGTCTTTTTTGTTTTTATCGAGATACACGTGATTCTCGTGATATGGCAAGGTCTCGCC
>Ga0206937_10001_pt1 | contig 124154 bp, 82 predicted proteins | sample Alteio_BWOrgHeat_11_FD_152923 | JGI IMG/M metagenome (GOLD analysis project Ga0206937, IMG submission 152923) | Enriched cells from forest soil in Barre Woods Harvard Forest LTER site, Petersham, Massachusetts, United States -... | ecosystem: Environmental > Terrestrial > Soil > Temperate forest... | reverse complement strand
TATCTTTAATGTTCATCTCCGGTAAGCCGCGTACTTCTATTGCACGCGCGGCGCCGTTGCAAACCACATTGTCTACATAAAAATCCCTGAATTGCGGCGTGGCCTCTGTAATAGGAACAGCCGTAGCATCTGCATCTGCGCCATCATCGCCGGGGGATTTGCCCATGTAGTACATATCGAATAAGATTGCATTCGTTAAGATATCGCGCATGCTGATGTTCTTGATGTAGATATTTTCCACCACACCTCCGCGACCGCGGGTAGTCTTAAATCTTAAGCCCACATCGGTACCAATAAAACTGCAATCCGAAACAAAAATATTCCGTGCCCCGCCCGACATTTCACTGCCAATGACAAACCCGCCATGCGCACGATAAACAATGTCATTCCGCACGATCATATTCTCGGTGGGCTTCCCACGCTTGCGGCCTTCTTCATCACGGCCGGATTTTACGCAGATACCGTCGTCGCCAGCATCAAACGTGCTGTTCTCCAGCAATACGTTTTTGCATGATTCTACATCGATGCCGTCGCCGTTTTGCGCGTTCCATGGGTTGCGCACGTGTACATCGTTCAAAGTTAAGTCTTCGCATAGCAATGTATGTAGGTCCCACGCAGGAGAGTTTTGAAAAGTAACGCCGTCCAGCAATACCTTTTTGCAGTTGGTAAGCACCAACAGATTAGGGCGGAAGAAATCTTTTTCGGATTGAAAATCATTCAATGTTTTGCCGGATTGGATAATGCCCGCATTCGGATCTTTTAGCCCGGTCACGTAGCTTTGAGAGGGGTACCAGGCTTTGCCATTTTCGCTTACCACACCACCGGAAGCTACCAGTTTATTCCATTCCTGTTCGGTCAGGCGTTCCTTGCCGATAGCACGCCAAACCTCGCCGTGGCCATCTATAATCCCTTCGCCGGTTATGGCTATGTTAACCAGGTCAGTCCCTGAAACAGGCGATTGGTTACGCACCGCTGGATGTCCTTCATAATTGCCTTCAACCAACGCATACTGGCTTTTATCATCTGTCAACTGCAATAATGCAGCCCTGCTGATATGTAAATTCACATTGCTTTTTAAAACCACCGGACCGGTTAGCCAAAAGCCCTGTGGTACCAATACTACGCCGCCGCCTTTTGCGCTGCAAGCGTCGATAGCCTTATTAATAGCTTTGGTATTGAGTGTGATACCATCAGCTTTTGCCCCGAAATTGAGAATGTTGAAGGTGTCTTTTTTGAAAACAGGCCGACTTACATGCGGCAAATGCTGCCACGAATATTGTTGCGCTGAAACAGACCAAACACTACAGGAAGATAGAACCGCAACCGCAGTAATTTTTTTTAAACTAAACATTTTCAGATAATTAGTATGGGTTGCAGCCTGGTGGTTCAAGCTGGCTATTTAACAAAAATATATGCCGGCGCATGAATAATGAAGTATATGGGTAACTAAAACCACGCAAACGTTTTAGTGGGTCTGAACTCGAATTTATGGAATTAAGGAATTAATAGAATTTGGATAATTCTTAAAATTCATAAATTCGAGTTCAGATAAATGCGTTAGGGATTGCAGCGGATACCGGCCTGAGCCTAATGCCTGTGCAGTATGAGCGGATAGCCCGGCCGCAGGCAACGCCCAAATCATCCAAACGTAAAGTAATTCTTAGCATTATTATAGCTGATATCCTGTACGATCTTACCAATCCATTCAATATCATTCGGCAGCTCGCCATTCTCCACATCTTCAGCAAACAAATTGCAAAGCAAACGCCTAAAATACTCATGGCGCGGGTACGACATAAAGCTTCGCGAATCGGTGAGCATGCCTACCAGTTTGCTCAATAAGCCCATGCTGGAGAGCGCGTTGATCTGGTTTGTCATGCCTTGTTTTTGGTCGAGGAACCACCAGGCCGAGCCGAATTGCATTTTGCCGCTAACACTACCGTCGTTAAAGTTGCCGGTCATGGTGGCGAACAGTTCATTATCGCATGGATTGAGGTTATAGACTATGGTTTTGGCGAGCTGATTGGTGTTATCCAGCTTATTGAGGAAACGGGACAATGCCTGCGCCTGTTTAAAATCGCCTATGGAATCATAACCGGTATCCGGACCGAGCTCGCGGTGGGCGCGGGTATTATTGTTGCGTAACGCACCTAAGTGGTATTGCTGCACCCAGCCTTTTTCATGATCCCAAATAGCAAACATGTACAACATGGCCGATTTGAATTTCAGCGATTCCAGCGGCAACAGGTGTTCCCCGGAGCGGATCTTATCAAAGATGGTTGAGATTTCGTCATTAGTATAATCTTCAGCATAGATCTGCTCCAGGCCGTGATCGGATACGCTGCAGCCGTTTTCGGCAAAGTAATCATGGCGTTTTTTAAGCGCATCGAGGTAATCATTAAAGCTGGTGATGGATAGATTGCTCACGGCTTCCAATTTGGCAATGTATTGATTCAATGCTTCAGTATCGTCGGCATTCATGGCTTTATCCGGGCGGAAAGCCGGGTATACTTTCACCTTCCAGCCGCTATTCTTTATTGCCTGGTGATGTTCAAGATTATCTATCGGATCATCCGTAGTGCAGATCACCTCCACGTTCATCTTTTCGATCATGCTTTGCACACTGTATTCAGGTGTTTGCAATTTGGCGTTGCATTCGGCATAAATATTTTTAGCCGTATCGTATGATAGCAGGTCATGTATACCAAAATAACGCTGAAGCTCCAGGTGTGTCCAATGATATAACGGGTTGCGCAGAGTATACGGAACAGTTACGGCCCATTTCTCAAACTTTTCAGCGTCCGTTCCGCTGCCGGTTATGTATTTTTCGTTAATGCCATAGGCCCGCATAGCGCGCCATTTGTAATGGTCGCCGCGCAGCCAGATATCGGTTAAATTACTAAAGTTGATATTGGCGGCTATCTGTGCCGGGTCGAGGTGGCAGTGATAATCTATAATAGGCATTCCCTTGGCAAAATCGTGGTACAAACGCTCTGCGGTTTTGCTTTGCAGCAGGAAATTCTCGTCTAAAAAAGGTTTCATAATGTAATGATGTGGCAGTATTGCAAATCAAAAGTAGGGCAGGCGACTTTGCGGCACAAGTTTAGCGCTGTTATTATTTACGAAAACGTTTTATAAGATTTTTCGGGAACAAATCTCAGGGGCGTTTGGTCGAGTCGCGCATAAAGATCTGGGCAGGCATCACCACGGTCTCAAATTCCTCCACCGGGCGACGGGCTTCTATTAATTGGATCAGCATCTCGGTGGCTTTCTTACCCATCTCAAAACCCGGCTGAAAAACCTGCGAAAGCGGCGGGTTCAGCACATCGGCCAGTTGCGTGTTAGTAAAGCCAAGCAAGGCAATGTCAGTGGGGATCTTTACATGCATTCTATGCAGCAATGCAAGGGTAGTAGTGGTCACCCTGTCGGTAGCGGTAAAAATCGCGTCGGGCTTGTCGGGCGCGTCCAGCAACTCGTTCAAAGCCTGCTGTACCTCATCCACATCCTTACCGCCCTGCGGGCAATATTTAATATAGTGCTCCTTTACCGGGATGCCATTTTCCTCAAGGGCCTGTTCGTAACCTTTTAACCGCTCGGCAGTAATAGATACGTTGATGGAGCTGGTAAGATGTGCGATATTCCGATAACCTGCTTTTATCAGATTAGTAGTCGCCTCATAAGCGCCACGGAAGTTATCGGCAATTATTTTATGGGTATTGATCTCATTGCTCACCCTGTCGAAAAATACGATTGGCAACCCCTGGTCGTGTAGCCTTTTAAGGTGACTGATGTCCTTTGTTTCGGTAGATAACGAGATCAGCAGGCCATCGATAGCGCGGATAGTGAGCAGATCGGTATTGGATAACTCCAATTCATACGACTCATGCGTCTGCGTCATGATGATGTTGTAGCCCTTGCTATAGGCAACCGATTCCACACCGTTGATCACCTGCGAAAAGAAATTGTTATCGATGGTGGGAATGATGATGCCCAGCGCCTTGCTGTTGCCTTGCTTCAGGCTGCGGGCCATTGGGTTGGGCTGATAGTTATGTTTTTTTGCGCATTCCAGCACCAGTTTTTTGGTTTTCTCGCTGATCTCGTAACTGTCTTTCAGTGCTTTAGACACAGCTGAGGCAGAAATACCCAACTCCCTTGCAATATCCTTAATGGTAATCGCCCCGAATTTCATTTGATGCTATAATTTATGATAAACCAATAATCGCGGACACATTGGCAAAGTCCGATTGGTAAACATATGAAATTTAATAGAAAAATGGATTGAATTTTAACCACAGGGGACACAGAGATAGAAAGAACGCAGAGAAATACAGAGATTTTTTTATTCTGTGTTCTCTCTTTTCGCACCCGCCCGGTCAAGTGTCCACACTTGACTGCATACGTTTTTAAGCGTCCACGCTTACTTTAGTTATACGCAAGTGTGGACACTTGCAATCATATTTCAGTCAAGTGTGGACACTTGACCGGGCGGTTTGCCGGGATGTGCTTGACTTACACCCCGCCAAATATCGAAAACCCGCCATCCACGCAGATCATCGCACCAGTTACAAATTTTGATGCGTCGCTTAGCAGCCAAACCAAAGCACCTTTTAACTCGTCGGGATTGCCAAAACGCTTAAATGGTGTTTGTTTTATCACCAGTTCTCCACGCGGGGTATAACCGCCTTCGGGTTTGGTAAGCAGGTTGCGGTTTTGCTCGGTAAGGAAAAAGCCCGGCGCGAGGGCATTCATTCTTATTTTATCACCATATCGGCTAGCCAGCTCAACAGCAAACCATTGGTTATAGCAATCAACAGCGGCCTTACCCATGTTGTAGCCCAGCACTTTGGTAATGGCGCGTTTGGAGTTCATGGAGGAGATATTCACAATACTGCCGCCGCCTGATTGCGCAATAGCTTCGCCAAATACCTGGGTAGGGATCAACGTTCCCCACAAGTTCAAATCCATCACCTTGCGCATGCCGGCGATGTTCATTTTAAATATATCATCGTCATTTTGCAATACGCCTTCCGGCATGTTGCCGCCTGCAGCATTCACCAGTCCGTCTACGCGGCCAAAAGCATCTAATATTTTTGCTTTAGCAGCCTGCAGAGCATCTTCATCCATCACATCGGCAACTAAAGCAACTGCCCTGCCGCCGTTTTTGTTGATGGCATCGGCACGCTCTTCGGCTACCGCCTGGTTACGGCCCAAAATGCCTACTGCGCCGCCGGCTTCCACTATGCCATCAATAAATGATTTACCTAAAATACCTGTGCCGCCGGTCACTACGATCACCTTTCCGGCCAATGAGAATTCGTTTTCCAATTTTATGTGCTTTAATATTTGCCTTTTACCTTTCGCCTCATACCTTTAACCTTACTTCAAATCCTTTATCGCAATCGCATCCATGTCGGTGTAATCCAGGTTCTCGCCTGCCATGCCCCATATAAAGCTATAGCTTGCGGTGCCGCTGCCTGCATGTATACTCCACGGCGGCGAAACTACCGCGTCGTAATTGTCCATGGTGATATGGCGTGTTTCGTCGCCTTCGCCCATGTAATGGAATATCTTCTGGCCTTCTGGCACGTCAAAATAAAAGTAAGCTTCCATACGCCTGTCGTGCACGTGCGGCGGCATGGTGTTCCATACGCTTCCGTTGTGCAAAATAGTTAGCCCCATTACCAGCTGGCAGCTTTTTACGCCTTCCAGGTGAATGTATTTATTGATAGTGCGATGATTAGCCGTTTCGCTTGAGCCCAGGGTTACCTTTACCGCATCGGCGTTAGTAAGCAGGGTAGTGGGATAAGTTACATGTGCAGGGCACGACAGCATATAAAACACAGCTGGGGAGTTCGAATCCTTGCTGGAAAACGTTACCGATTTTGTGCCTTTGCCAATATATAAGCAATCTAGTTTTTTCAGGTCGAATGATTTACCGTCAGCTGTAATCGCACCATCACCGCCAACGTTGATGATACCGATCTCGCGTCTTTCCAGGAAGTACTCCGCACGCAGGTTAGGGTAGTTCGGCAATTCCAGATGTTGGGTAACCGGGTTGGCAAAACCAACGATCATCCTGTCGTAAAGCGTATAGGTGCAGTTGATTTGATCTGGCTGAACCTGTTTATCGATCAGGAAGCGTTCGCGGATCTTGGCGGTCTGGTAACTTTTAAAATCGTCGGGATGTACAGCGTGGATTGTTCTCATAATGTTATTATTGCAATTTTACAAAGGTTTGCGCTACAATCGGAATTTATTATAGACTGATTTACTTAAACGTTAAAGTAAAAATTAAGTGATTGGTTACCTAATTTAAACGCTTACCTTGTATTATTGACATTGTAAACCAACCAGTATGAAAGTTTCGAATATAGTTAAAACAGCGGGTGTATTAGTAGCATTTGCGATGATAGGAAATAAAGCCGCGGCACAAACCGACTCAGCAAAAACGGCCGAAGAGTGGGTGAAAAGCCGCGCATGGGCGCATGGACTGAACATTAATGTTTACCCGGACATCAACGCGCTGGAATTTTATCGACAGTATAATAAGGCAAAAGATGTTTGGGATAAGGCATTCGCTTACCTGGCCGACAGTAAAAAACTCGACACCCTTAAGCCAGGTATGTACCCGATAGATGGCAAGGAAGCCTATGCCAGCATAACCGAAGGCCCGGAAAAAACTGAAGAAACAGCCAAATGGGAAGCGCATCGTAAATACATCGACTTGCAATACGTGATACGCGGCAAAGAAAGGATAGGTGTTGCCCCTGTAACCTCAGCCACCGTTACCAAACCTTACGACGAGGCAAAAGACAGCGGCAATTTTACTACCGATGGTAAGTATTACATCGCCACGCCTGAAGAGTTTTACCTGTTCTTCCCGTCAGAAGCGCATCGCCCTAATTTGCATGTTGAGGGGTTTGATATTGTGAAAAAGATGGTGATCAAAATAAAGGTTGTTGAGTAGTCAGAACTCGAATTAGAAGAAAGAATTCCCAGAATTCAATTAATTCTTTCAATTCCAAAAACTCGAGTTCAGACATCAACTACACTTCGATTACCTGCCGTTTGCGGGTTAATATTTTAATGATCGTCCAGGCAATAATATAAGCCAGGGCGCTAATGATGAACATAATGAGATAGGCAATTTTAGGATCGGAATGATAATGGGTATTGAGTATGCCGGATAATTTTTGGATAATTACACCGCCTAAACCACCCGCAAGGCCACCTATACCGATTACAGAACCGACAGCTTTTTTAGGGAACATATCTGAAACGGTGGTAAACAAATTTGCCGACCATGCCTGGTGTGCTGCTGCACCTATACAAATAACGGCTACAGCAAGGGTGGCGGCATAGTTACCAAATATTTCTTTATTGCCAAAGTATTGCGTGAGTAACAAAAACAACGGGCATAATGCAATTATAAGCATAGCATTCATCCTGGCTTTATAAACAGGCATACCGTTGTTGATCATTCTCCTGGATAAGTTACCACCCATGGTACTGCCTACTATGGATATGGTGTATACTATAAATGTTGGCCATTTGATCTCGTGCATATTCATGCCGAATTGCTTTTTCAGGTAATCGGGCAACCAGAATAGCAGGAACCACCAAACACCGTCTGTAAGAAATTTTCCCCAGAAAAACGCCCAGGTTTGCGGGTAACGGAGCAGCTTAGCCCATGAAACTTTTTCGCGAACGGTAACGTCTTCCGACGGAGCTACATGAGCAACAAGGTCGTCCTCATGTATATAATCAAGTTCTTCCTGGCTTACAAATTTGCATTTATGTGTAGGGTTATACAGTATAAACCAGAATATCAGCCATAAAAAACCTATCGAACCGGTTAAAATGTAGGCCAGTTTCCAGCCTTCTGCCTCGCCCCAGTGAATAAGGCACCATGGTACAAAAATAGCGGCTATCATAGCACCGATATTGGAGCCACTGTTAAAAATACCAGTAGCCAGCGCGCGTTCTTTTTTGGGGAACCATTCGGCAACTGTTTTTATAGATGCCGGAAAGTTACCGGCTTCGCCTACACCAAACAAGCTTCTTACAACAGCATGTACAGCAACCGAGCTTCCTGCAAATGCATTTAACACCCCAAAAACAGACCAGATAATTAGCGATAACGCTAAACCCACTTTAGTGCCGATCCTGTCGATCACCAAACCGGCTATAATACTTACGCCAGCGTAAAAAAAGGTGAAAAGCGCCGTTACATCGGAATATTGATTATCAGTCCATCCGAAACCGCCTTTAGCAATAGGTGTGCAGAAATAATCCTTCACGTAACCGATAACACTGCGGTCCATGTAGTTTATCGTGGTGGAAAAAAGCAGCAGCGAAGCCACAACCCACCTGTAATTTCCCACCTTATTGTCTGTCATGATCTCTTTGTAATAGGTTTATCGCGCTGCCTGCACCAGTTTTAATGCTTCCTGCGTATCCAAATATAACTGATTATACGAGCCTGATGATAATATATCCTTTGTGATCAGTTTGCTGCCCATACCTACAGCGCAAACCCCCGATTTAAACCAGCTCCGGATATTTTCCAACGTAAGCTCAACGCCACCTGTAGGCATAAAAAGCTGACCGGGAAAAAGTTCCTTAATAGCGCTTACAAAACCCGGCCCTAAAATATTAGCAGGAAAAAGCTTAATTAACGCAGCTTTATTTTCCTGCGCGAGGTGGATTTCGGTCGGCGTCATACAACCGGGGCACCATAGCATATTGTGCTGCTGGGCAATGCGCGCCACATCCGGGTTAACGATAGGCGCGATGATAAAATCAGCTCCGGCTGCAATAAAATCCTCTGCGTGCTGCACCGTTTTTATGGTGCCTATGCCTAATACCAGCTCGTGCATTTCATCCTGCTGGGCCTTCTTCAACACCTTGAAGTTCTCCAAAGCCGCGGCACCGCGATTGGTATATTCAATAACGCGAATACCTGCTTTGTACAGCGTGCGGGTAGTTTCGAGGCTTACTTCGGCGCTTTCGTTATAGAACAGCGGCAAAATGCCCTGGCTGATGATGTTGTCTAATATTTTGTAACCTGTGCTCATCTTTCGGTGTGGCTGTTTTTAATTTCCTCAACGGTGCGGTTGGTCGCATCGCCGTCAATAAATAATTTATCGAATGCTGCCTTTGTGGCAAATTGCAATGTTTCCGCAGGCGAATGCCCATTATAAAAACCATAGATCAACCCGGCCATAAAGCAATCGCCGCTGCCTACTTTGTTCACTATTTTGCCTGCGGTGTGGTCTTTGGTATTATAATGCTCGCCGCCGGTATATAAGGCCGTATAATAATTCATGCTGCCATCCTTATCAAATCTGAAAGTGTTGGCAACTACCTTGCACTTAGGATATTTCTCAGCGATATATTCAGAGGTTTTTACGGCAGCCTGTAAATAGTTATCTTTTTGATCGATTTCAACAATATTTTCCTCTACCGGTATTCCAAGCATAACATCCGATGCCCAGATATTGCCCATTACAACATCGCAGTGTTCAACCAAAGCAGGTATCACTTCGTGAGGCGCTTTGCCATATTTCCATAGTTTGGAGCGGTAATTCAGATCGATAGAGGTGATGATCCCTCTTTGAGACGCAGCGATCAGTGCCTCCTCGCATACATCAGCCACATTTTGGTTCAGGGCAGGGCAGATGGCACTCAGGTGCAGCCAGCTCACCTCTGCAAAAACTTTGTCCCAATCGATCATGCCCGGCTTTAAGTCGGCAAACGACGAGCCGGCACGGTCATATATCAGTGAGTCGTTCTTTATGTCTGCGCCTTTGGCTAAATAATACAATCCTATCCTGTTGCCATGGCGGTAAATATCGCCGGCATCTATGCCTTTCGCCTTTATATATTCTACAATTTCGTCAGTAAGATAGTTATCAGGCAACGCGGTGTAATAGCGCGCAGGTACATCCCAAAGCGCCAGCGCGGTAGCTACGTTCAGCTCAGCGCCGCCAACAAAAATAGGCACCTGGTTTTGCGCCAGCCATTCGCCGCTGCTATCCAGCCCCAGCCTGAACAAAAGTTCGCCGAAACATAATACCCGGCCGCTATCGCGCTTGTTTAGAGTTTGTTTATTCATTGGCAGTTCACAAAGGAAAGCATTTAAAGCGTGATTTTAAATGCCTTTCGTCGATGTCAAAAATAAGCGGGCAAAGGCTTTGTTTGGAAATTGTAAAGCTATTATTTACTTAATCGTTGAAGTAAACAAGATACTATCCAATCATGTGATTCGACGGTTAATATCGTATATTTCAAAATATTTTTATCCTGTTGGCAGGTTATAATGATATAAATGCTACCGATGCCAAAATAGTATAAGAAAGAGCCAAAAAAGTAAATATTTATACGCTTTTAAACCGCGTACTTTACCGACTGTGAAAACCAATTTATAAAACCATATTAGCTGTAAATTAATATGAGAAGTCTGAAAATTATGCTCTTTGCTGTTTCGGCTATGGCTTTATCCGGATGTATTATGGATGTTCCGAAATTCCCCCAAAAAGGCACTTTTGCTTACGATCTCGACTTTCTAAAGCAGCACGATAGTGTGCTGGTGTTGAAAAACAATGAAGGCAGCGGCCAGATCATCGTTTCGCCAAAATACCAGGCAAAGGTTTTTACTTCAACGGCGGAAGGAGACAACGGCAAAAGTTTCGGTTGGATCAATTACAAAACATTCGACCTGGAAACACCCGATGCGCACATGAACGCGTTTGGCGGTGAAGACAGATTATGGCTTGGGCCGGAGGGCAGCAAATTTGCTCTGTTCTTTAAGCCCGGCACCCAAATGGTGTTCGATAACTGGCATACACCAGCCGCAGTGGATAAAGAAAGCTGGAAACTCGATTCATCGACCACAAAAAAAGTGACGCTAAGTAAAACCACCCAAATGCAGAACTATGCAGGTACGGTAATGGATATTAAACTGAACCGCAGCATACAGATACTGGAAAATGCCGATATCCAACAAACACTCGGTATTACGATCGATACATCCGTTAAGGCGGTTGGCTATGCTACGGTAAACGGTATTATCAACGCCGGTAAACAGGCCTGGGATAAAAAAACCGGTGCGCCATGTTTATGGAATTTAGATATGTTCAATCCATCGCCGTCGGTTACCATCGTAATTCCTTATCAACAAAACACAACAGGCGAGGTTGCCACAACTGATTACTTCGGACAAATACCACCCGACCGTGTAAAATTCCAGAATGGTACCTTGTATTATAAAGCCGATGGCAAACAACGTGGCAAATTGGGCGTACCACCAAACAGGTTGAAACAGTACGCAGGTAGCTATGATGCTGCGAATAATGTACTCACCCTGATTACTTACAATTTCGATCCCAACGCCACATACCTGAACCAGGAATGGCGAACCGATAAAGACCCGTTTAAAGGTGACGCGGTAAATGCCTATAACGATGGCCCGCTGGCAACAGGCGGGCAGATGGGGCCATTTTATGAGATCGAAAGCGTATCACCAGCGGCATTCCTTAAGCCCGGCGAAACGCTTACGCATAAACACAGCGTGTTCCATTTTACAGGTAGCAAGGATGCGTTAAATGTTATCGCGACAAAAACTTTGGGTGTTGGATTAAACGTTATACAGACAGCTTTTAAATAATCTATATTAGCATACTAATTATATAACCACATGCCAAAAGATAAAAAGCTGTTTGCTGTAGCCCTGATTACCTCGCTGTTCTTCATATGGGGATTCGCGCTGAATCTTAATCCCATCCTTATCCCGCATCTGAAAAAGGCATTTCAGCTGACTACACGACAATCGTCATTAGTTGACGTTTCCGCCTATTTCGCTTATTTCCTGCTGCCTATACCTGCTGCCCAGTTTATGAAGCGTTTTGGGTATAAAGGGGGAATATTATTTGGACTGGTATTGGTTGCCATAGGTATGTTCCTGTTTTACCCTGCAGCGGGGGCGATGAATTACCCTTTTTTCCTTGTAGCATTATTTATTATGTTTAGTGGCTCGGCGTTTCTTGAAACTGCTGCTAACCCATACATCACAGTTTTAGGAGATCCTGCGGGAGCTACAACCCGCATTAACCTGGCACAATCATTTAATGGGTTAGCTGCTGTGTCTGCCGGATTCGTAGGACGCACTTTTATTCTTTCGGGTATTACTTTGTCCGACAAACAGGAAGCTGCTATGTCGCCAGATAAATTACACGCATATCTGACACATGAAGCATCATCTGTTCAAATGCCATTTTTGATTACCGGGCTTGGTGTTCTTATCGTAGCAATACTCATTTATTTTACTTCTCTTCCGCAGATAAAAGAAGAGGGTGAGGGTGAAGATGTTCACGAGCGTAAGCCTTTTTTTGAGCGAATGTTGAGCTTATTCTCTGAGAAAGAATTGATGGCAGGTGTTTTAGCACAATTTTTTTATGTGGGTGCACAAGCTTGCATTTGGGGCTTTTTTGTGCTATTTGCCGAAAAGGTTGCTAATATGGATGAAAAATCTGCTTCGTTTTTTCTTATCAGCGGCTCGGCATGTTTTATGGGAGGAAGATTTGTGGGTACATTGCTGATGAAAATCTTCAACCCCGTAAAACTACTCACTGTTTATGCCTTGCTGAATGTATTGCTTACTGTTTTGGCGGTTATTCTTCACGGTAATTTCCCTGTTTACGCACTGCTGGGCGTAGATTTCTTTATGTCGATCATGTTCCCGACCATCTTCTCATTGAGCATACGCGGATTAGGTAAAAAGACAAAAGAAGGCTCATCATTGGTGATTATGTCCATTGTTGGCGGTGCAGTATGCGCTTATGTTCTTGGAATAGTAGCAGATGTCAGCAACATCCAGATTGCTTACCTGGTACCGGCATTTTGTTTCCTTTATATATTCGTTTATGCTTTTAAACGGGTAAAAACTACTGAGCTGAAAGTCGCTGCGGCGCATTAAATATATCAATACAAATACTTATGGATTTAGGACTGAAAGATAAAGTGATCATCATAACGGGCGGTGCAAAGGGTATAGGCCTCGGTGTGGCAAAAGTGCTGGCAAATGAAGGCGCCGTCCCGGTTATCGTAGGCAGAAAGGCAGAAGATAACTTAAAGGCAATAGCTGAAATAGAAGCTGAAGGTGGCAAAGCAGCCCACGTGGTTGCCGAGCTTACCGAACCCGATGATTGCAAAAAGGCGGTTGATGGAGTGCTGGCTGAATTTGGTAAAATAGACGGCCTGGTAAACAACGCCGGTGTAAACGACGGGGTAGGATTGGAAAGTGGCGATTATGACCGTTTCATCGCATCGCTGCACAAGAATATGGTACATTATTACCTGATGGCGCACCACTCGCTGGACGCTTTGAAGGAATCAAAAGGCGTTATCCTCAACATTACTTCAAAAACTGCAGATACCGGCCAGGGTAATACTTCAGCTTACGCTGCATCAAACGGCGGCCGTAATGCGCTTACCCGCGAGTGGGCGGTTGAGCTGCTCAAATATGGCATCCGTGTAAATGCCATTGTGGTGGCCGAATGTTGGACGCCGCTTTACGAAAATTGGATAAAAACATTGCCAAACCCGGAAGAAAAGTTGCAGGAAATAGAATCAAATATTCCACTGGGCAATCGTATGACCACTGTAGAGGAAATAGCGAACATGACAGCCTTTCTGCTGTCTGGTCGTTCAAGTCACACTACCGGTCAGCTGATCTATGTGGACGGTGGTTATGTGCATTTGGATAGATCTTTGGCAAATGCATAAGCCTGTCTGAACGGCAAAGCCCTTATGAGCACCATTTAGAAAAATAAAATAGGCGAATAATCTCCCCGGTAGGAGAGACTTTTTGATAAAATTTACAAAATATATAAAGCCCTTCCTGCCGGGAAGGGTTTGGAAGGGGCTTATGCGCATCGATTCACATCAACATTTTTGGATATTCGATCCGGTTAGAGATAGCTGGATAGATGAAAGTATGGCCGCTATTCAGCGGGATTTTTTGCCTGCTGATCTTAAACCGATACTTGATAAACACCAGATTGACGGTTGTGTGGCTGTGCAGGCCGATCAATCAGATATCGAAACCAGGTTCCTTCTGCAACATGCTGCGAAAAATGATTTTATAAAAGCCATTGTCGGTTGGGTCGATCTGCGGGCCGGGAATATTGAAGAACAGCTTACGGATTACAGTCAGTTTGAAAAATTGAAAGGGTTTCGCCATGTGTTGCAGGGTGATCCTGACAGGGCATTGATGCTGAAACCGGCTTTCATGCACGGTATAAAAGAACTGGAAAGATATAATTTCACCTATGATATTCTTATTTTTCCTGACCAGCTGGTTTATGCCGAAGAGTTGGTCGGGGCATTTCCCAACCAAAAATTCGTGATCGATCATATCGCCAAACCCTATATTAAAAAGCAGGAGATTGCGGATTGGGAAAAGGATGTAGCAGCTATTGCCCAATATGAGAATGTTTGGTGCAAAGTGTCCGGAATGGTTACCGAAGCCGAATGGCAAAACTGGCAGGAAGCTGATTTTACACCTTATCTGGATGTCGTTTTTAAAGCCTTCGGTACAAAACGCCTGATGTTTGGCTCTGATTGGCCGGTTTGCAACGTGGCGGGTGGGTATGACAGGATGATCAGTATTGTTGAAAATTATACATCAAAACTTTCTGTTGACGAGTATACTGATTTCTGGGGAAATAATGCTGTAGAATTTTATAACATTTAGTAAGTCGCCTGCTATTAATTTACGAAGTTTCCAAAACGTCGTAAATTTAAAAATTGTGAGATTTTGCGTAATGAAATGGAGGCTTTCTCTCTTAAAGAAGAGAAACAATACCCGGCTTTATGCTAAGATGCTACAATAATTGGCTAACAAAATCAATATAACGATCTTTTTATAAGCGAATTTAGTAGTGCCAATTTACGCTTAAATTCTATTAGCATGCTGTTTAAAAAGATCTCGTTTTCTCTTGTCTTGTTGTTCGTTTTTGCAGTATCCAAAGCACAGGATATTTCCGATTACAACGTAGTTTGGAACAGTCAAAGCAAAAACTCATCCGAGTCCATGCCGCTTGGCGGTGGTGACATAGGCTGCAATGTTTGGGTGGAGAATAACGACCTGATCTTCTATATCGCGCGCAGCGGAACATTCGATGAAAACAATTCCCTGCTGAAATTGGGTCGCGTACGAATCAGCTTGTCAACCAATCCCTTTAAAAGTAATTTCAGGCAGGAACTGAAATTGAAAGAAGGCTATATTGAAATAAAAGGTGACAACAATACGGTTGTGAAGCTTTGGGTGGAAGTTTTCAAGCCCGTTATCCACTTAGAAATTACCAGCGGACAAAAATTCATAGCCAAAGCTATTTTCGAAGACTGGCGCACTGCCGATCGCTCCCTTTCGCCGGATGAGCGCCATCAATCTTACAGTTTTAACCTCACCACGCCGGAAAAAATGCCGCTATTTACGCGGAAAGATACTATCGACCCGCATCACTCAGATATTATCTGGTATCACAAAGATCGTGACGATGAGATGGTGATCGATAAAGAAGCCATCCAGCAACATCTGAGCTCGGTAAAGGAGCAACTTTGGAACCCGCTAAAGAGCCTGATTTTCGGCGGTGAGATGGTTGCGAATGGAATGGCATTCACAGGTACTATCGACAGTACCTATATTACTACCAAATATCGGGGTTGGGTGTATCAAAATACGAGCCCGGTTATCCATCAAAACATCGATATCGTACTGCATACAGCACACACCCCAACAAATGCAGGTTGGATAAAAGGCTTGCAGCAGGAAGTGGTTCAATCTCCGGGCAATAGTCAGAAATGGGCGAAGAATACACAATGGTGGGCGCAATATTGGAGTCATAGCCACATCTACATTAACACAGCTAAAGACCACACTACCGATAAAGGCTGGGAGATCGGCCGCAATTATAATGTGTTCCGCTACCAGCTAGCTTGTAATGCCTTTGGCGAATTTCCAACCAAGTTCAATGGAGGCCTGTTTACTTTTGATGCCGATTTTGTAAAAGGAGAATACAAAGGCGGCAAAGTTACACCTGATTTTCGTCGCTGGGGCGGTGGCAGCTTTACCGCGCAGAACCAGCGTTTGGTTTACTGGCCGATGCTCAAAAGCGGCGATTTTAGTATGATGAAGCCGCAGTTTGAGTTCTACCGTCGCTCGTTAGGCAATGCCGAGCTGCGCACCAAAGTTTATTGGGGACATGATGGCGCCTCGTTCACCGAGCAGGTGGAAAACTTCGGTCTGCCTGCCGGGCATACTTACGAAAAGCTTTGGGGAAATACTACGCTCAGGCCGCGCTCGGATTCTTCCAGTATGCGTACACTGGTCAACCTGAAAGGTGAGAAAAAGACTTTCCTTGATTATGGCGATCTGACCAATATCTATGTGATCGACCATTATGACGGTGAACTGGAATTTTCAAAAATGATGCTGGATTACCAGTTGTTCACCGGAGCCGATATCAGCCAATACCTGCCATTTATTGAAAGCAGTATCAGATTTCATGACGAGCATTTTCAGTACTGGTCGCAAAAGCTGAACGGTTACCCGCTGGATGCTAATGGCAAACTGATCATGTATCCCGGCACCGGGCTCGAAACTTATAAAAGCGCTACCAACGCAACATCTACTATAGCGGCGATGAAGTCGGTTTTGGAAGAGATGCTAGCCTTGCCTGCAAAGTATGGTACTGCCAAACAGCGTGCTTATTGGAAAGCCGTTTTAAATCGCCTGCCCGAAATCGCCACCCGCCAGCTCAACGGTTTTAAGGTCATCTCGCCGGCGCAATCGTGGGGTGCGTTGAATAATATCGAACTACCACAATTGTACCCTGTTTTCCCGTACGGATTGTATGGCGTTGGTTTGCCTGACCTGCAATTAGCTATCGATACCTGGCACCATGGCGCAGATAAAAAGGGACAGTACGGGATAGTTAGCTGGCACCAGGACCCTATATTCGCAGCACGCCTGGGATTGACGGGGGAGGCGAAAGACCTGGTGACAAAAAAGCTTTCAAATTCAACATTTCGCTATTTTACCTTTTGGGGCCCGGGCCTCGATTGGGCGCCTGACCATAACTGGGGCGGCAGCGGCATGATCGCTTTGCAGGAAATGGCGATGCAAACAGTTGGCAAAAAAATATACCTGATGCCTGCCTGGCCAAAAGATTGGGATGCGGATATAAAACTGCATGCACCATACAACACCACTGTTGAAGCGACCATAAAAAATGGTAAATTAGCAAAACTTAAAGTCACCCCGCTTAGCCGGGCAAAAGACGTTGTCGTGATGCCTGTGCAAGAGTGATATTGACGATTTTGAGAAGAATATATTCCTAATACATGAAGGTTGGTTTATTTATACCGTGTTATGTCGATCAGTTTTATCCTAACGCGGCCATAGCCACGTTACAGTTGTTGGAGAAGTTGGGTGTGGAAGTTGGCTATCCGCTTAATCAAACCTGTTGCGGCCAGCCTATGGCCAATTCAGGCTATGAACACCTGGCCGGCGGTTGTAATGAGTTATTCGCGGATAACTTTAGAGATTTTGACTACATTGTGTGCCCATCCGGTAGCTGCACATTGCATATTAAGCATCACCTGCACACCAAAGACGAAGCGGAAGCTGCGCAAATCAGGCACCGTGTTTATGAACTGACAGAATTTCTTACTGATATACTAAAAGTTGAAAAGCTGGAAGCCAGTTTCCCGCATAAAGTTGGCCTGCACCAAAGCTGTCACGGGCAGCGTGGCCTGCATACATCGCAAATGACAGAACTGGTTGCTGAAGATTTTTCCAAACCACGTAAGTTGCTTAACATGGTAAAGGGCCTTGAAATAATGCCTTTAAGCCGACCAGATGAATGTTGTGGTTTTGGCGGTACGTTTTGCGTGGCAGAAGAAGCCGTATCATCAAAAATGGGAGAGGACAGGGTGGCCGATCATCTTGAACACGGCGTAGAATATATTACCGCCGGCGATCTTTCATGCCTGATGCATATGGAAGGTATTCTGCACCGCCAGGGAAGTAAAGTTGGGGTGATACACATTGCCGAAATTTTAAACGCAAACGGGAATTAAGCAAATGAAAGATCACGCGGAACTGGCAGAGATTTTCAATAAAGACGAGCAGCGTGTCGATTGGCATGACGAAACCCTGTGGTGGATAAGGGCCAAGCGCGATATAGCCGTACACAAACTTCCCGAATGGGAAGAGTTACGCGAAGCCGCTTCGCAGATCAAGGTCAATGTGCTCTCTAATCTCTCGCAATACTTAAAGCAGTTTGAAAAAAATGCGCAAGCAAACGGCATTGTGGTACACTGGGCGAAAGATGCCGGGGAGCACAATCGCATTGTTCACCTGCTGCTAAAAGAGCAAGGTATCGACAAAATGGTGAAGAGCAAATCCATGCTCACCGAAGAATGCCATCTTAACGAATACCTGAAAGCGCAGGGTATCAATGTCATCGACTCTGACCTGGGCGAACGCATTGTACAATTGGCTGAAGAAATGCCAAGTCATATCGTATTGCCCTGCATTCACAAAAAGAAAGAGGAAATAGGCGAACTGTTCCATCAGCATCTTGGTACACCCGCAGGCAATGCCGATCCGCAATTTTTGACTGAGACTGCACGTCAGCACTTGCGCGATACCTTCCTCACGCGCAGAGCTGCACTAACAGGAGTAAACTTCGCGATAGCAGAAACCGGGGAGTTTGTGGTATGCACCAACGAAGGTAATGCCGATATGGGTGCGCACCTGTCAGATATTCACATCGCCAGTATGGGTATTGAAAAACTCATCCCGGAACGGAAACATTTGGGGATATTCCTGCGACTGCTTACCCGCAGCGCTACCGGTCAGCCCATCACCACCTATTCAAGCCACTTTAAAAAGCCACGAGAAGGCCAGCAAATGCATATTATCCTGGTTGATAATGGGAGATCAGTACAGTTGGGCAGGGAAGATTTCCGCAATTCGTTGAAATGTATCCGGTGCGGGGCCTGTATGAATACCTGTCCGGTTTATCGCCGCAGCGGCGGGCATAGCTATCATTATGCTATATCGGGACCGATCGGGTCTATCCTCGCGCCAAACCTCGATATGGAAAAGTATGCCGATTTGCCTTTTGCATCAACACTATGCGGATCATGCAGTAACGTTTGCCCGGTAAAGATTGATATACATGACCAGCTGTATAAATGGCGGCAGGTGCTGGTACAAAAAGGGTATTCGCCCAAAACGAAAACGGCCAGCATGAAGGCAATGGCCTGGGTACTGGAATCGCCCGGGAGGTACAGGGCAGCGGGTAAAGCGGCACGGGTAACTATGAAGCTGGCGCCATTTGCGGTGAACAATAAGCTCAATCCATGGTACAAACACCGTGATATGCCGGCAGTGCCAAAGCAGTCGTTCAACGAATGGTATCAAACCAATCGAAAAGATAAAATATAAATATGTTTAGCAGCAGAGATGAAATTTTAGCAGCGGTAGAACGTAACCAACCGTCTTTTACAGAGTTGCCGGATATTACTGCTTTTAAGGGCGATAGCAACAAATCAGTTGACCGTTTTACTGAAATTCTTAGCGCTATCGGCGGCAAAGTCATCCCGGTAAAATCAATAGATGAAATCCGTAATCACGTTGCAAAAAACATGCAGCAAGGTGGCCGCAATATTACTACAGTGCCATTACTGGGCGACATAATGGAGCATGTTTATAGAAAGGATTCCAACCCGCATTCATTACAGGATGTAGATAATGCCGTCATCGAAGCACACTTTGGTGTGGCTGAAAATGGTGCGGTATGGGTTACCGAAGAGATATTAATGCTGCGTGTATTGCCCTTTATTTGCCAGCATCTGGCTGTGATCGTAAATGCAAATGATATTGTACCAACCATGCATGAGGCGTATGAGCGTATCGGCAATACCAATTACGATTTCGGTACTTTTATCGCAGGCCCATCTAAAACAGCAGATATTGAGCAGTCATTAGTTTTAGGCGCACATGGTCCGCGCAGTATGACAATATTTTTGATGAGCTAATTATAATGTGCTTTACTGTACGCTATAATCCCAGTCATCAGTACGGAAGGACGATACCGGTAAACCATCTGTGCCAAACAGATCGCCAACAACAAAATCTTTAAAAGCATAGCGTACTGCTACCGGCTCTTTCACCTGTTCGCTGCTTACCACAACCGTGCTGCCGTTAATAACGGCCCTTGCCGGGTAAAAATGCTTGTCAGCGCCGGAGATCTCAAACGTGGTAATATCTTTCAAAAAGGAAGTTAGCCCGTTATAGGAATTCTTGAACTTTACAGTTATTGCGCTTCCTTTCACCGAAAACGAATCGTATTGCGGGCTTTGATAACCAAAACCTTCCATGCCATAGGTCTTCGCTAATGCGAGATAAGCTAAACGCTGCCCAACCTGTTCTTTATGTGGCGGATGGATGGTAGATTGTTCGCCGATATCTAATGTTACTGCCATGCCTGAATTAGGGATCTTATCTTCATCCAGTCGCTGCGTTTCCCTTAAAAATGCCGAATTGTATTTGCCGCCTTTGTTATATGGTGGTAGCTGCGCGTAGTCATAAGGCGCAATTTGCACATAATAGAAGGGGAAATTACCGATGCCCCATTTGGCGCGCAGGTCTTTTACAAACGTGGTAAAAAGCGAATCATATTGTGCAGGAAACTCATAGTTTGACTCGCCCTGATACCAGATAGCGCCTTTAATACCATAGCCGATAACACCATGCAGCATGGCATTGTACAGGGTTGTAGGCGTGCGGCTCACTTCTTTTATCGAATCTGTTGGGCCAGGAATTTTGATTTCCGGAAAGGGCTTTAACACATTAGCATCCATCCAAGCCTGTACGGATGAGCCGGCATAAGCGCAGCAGATCAACCCTACCGGAACATTCAGCATCTTATTCAGCAATCTGCCATAATAATAGCCTACAGCGCTGAATTTAGCGACGCTTGCGGGTGATGCTTCCTGCCATTGACTTGGTTTGATGTCGGTTTGCAAAGTTGTCCTTGAGCCACGTGGCACATTAAATAAGCGTATGTTTTTATTAGCCGATTCCAGTATCGCCTCATTAGAGTTCAATATCGGCTGACTTTTATAACCTTTTACCGGGATCTCCATGTTCGATTGCCCGGCGCATAACCATACTTCGCCGATCAGCACATTTTTCAGTGTCACCGGCTTGCCATCGTTTACAGTTAATTCATAAGGCCCGCCTGCAACAGGCGTGGCAACTTTCAGCATGAACTTACCATCGGCGTCCGCTATAGCTTTATATACTTTCTTATCCCATGATGTTTGTATGCTGATGCTTGTTCCAGCCTTATCCCATCCCCATACGGGTACGGAAGATTGCTGTTGCAGCACCATGTTGTCGGTAAATAGACCGGCGAGCTTTACCTGGGCGCTTGTAGTGAGCGAAAAGGCTGATATACACAAAATTGTTACAAAAAGACGGACTCCTGATTTCATTTTAATATCGGTTTTATTGGCGTTTTACAGTGCCGAAGCTTGGATTAGAACCATCTTCGATATGCTTTACACCAAATGTATAGCATCTTTTTATGTGTTTTAGCTGATGGGATAAGATTGTACAATCATTGGATAATCCGTTTCAATCAAACGGGTAAAAAGCGGGTAATTTTACTTTATATCAAACCAATTAAACTTAAAAATCAAATGAAAAAGAGATACATCGTTTTGGCATGTTTTGCTGCAATGTCGGTTTCCTTAAAATCATTCGCGCAAACAGATAATAAAGCAGCGGCCAGTACGCAGCCCGCTAAAAAAGACAAGAATGATCCTTCTGTAAGAGCAGATCAATTTGTAAGTGTGCTTAACTTAACCGATACTGTGAAGGCAGGACGTGTAAAAGCCGTAATTGCTGCCCATATGGCTGCAGTACGCGACTGGCACAATAGCCATCCTGGTACATTGGTGCCGGAAGGTATCGATCCGATCAATGGCAAGGTTTTCAGTGCATTGCAGCGCCAATTCATTATTGATTCTACTATCCCAAAAACAGTGCATGAAGCATTGATGGCCGGTTTACGTAAAGATTTGACGGAAGACCAGGTAAATGCGATCCTTGATAAATATACCATCGGCAAATACCAGTTTACGTTTAACGGTTACAAATCAATCGTTCCCGACATGACGCAGGCAGACCAGGATTTTATCACCAAGGAGTTGGCACAGGCGCGTGAAGAGTCGGTAGATTATAAGGATGTGAAGAACGAAATGTCGAATATATTTAAGATCCATAAAACTCGTATTGAAGATTATTTTTATGGCAGCGGCCGTAACTGGAAAACCATGTACAAAACGTATGTTGACAAAGTTTTGGCTGCAAAAAAAGCCGGCGACAAAACTGCTGCACCGGCTGAGAACTAACCAAATAAAAATTATAGAAAAATCAAATTATTGTATGATGCGGGGCTGAAAAGTATTTCAGCTCGATAATATCTGAAGGTAAAGTTTTGTTGTTCCATGAGTGGTGAATAGCTATCGCAGTCCCGACTGCGGTAGCTTGTGCCATTGAAGCGGCAAATACCTCCAGTTGGGGGAAAGCCGCCGCCAGCAGGTTCATATAAACGGCATTCTTGCCAAATCCACCGTCTACAAAAATCCTTTTCACATTCGGGCTCAATATTCTTGACGTTGAAAAGAGCTGCTGCTCCATAATGTCTATAATGAGCTGATGATAAGCCTCTGTATAGTTCTCAAACACATGCAGATTCCTTGAAGCAAACGCCGATTGCTGTAATGAAACAGGCTGGCGGGATTCGTCCTTTTTTAGCTTTTGGACAACATCGGCATCATATTCAATATGTTTGAAAACGGATGTGTTGATATCGAAATGCGATGCGATCTTTTTAGTTTGGATCTCATGTTCATTCCCCGCAAAAAGCCTTGAAGCTTTTACAGGAGAACCTTTGTATTGCATATAGCACAAGCAATCGTTCTCAAGGTCATCTTCCGTTACTGCGGAGGTATTAAATGGATTGAGGCTGATACACCATGTACCTGTACTGATGAGCACAAACGGCTCGGTAAAATTCACCAGATAGGGGATAAGTGCAGCAGAACTGTCGTGCAGACCAACACCAACCAGTTTTCCGTTAGCCGCATCATTGCCCTGCAATACGCCGTCAGACGGTACAATCGGCGCAAGCTTTTCCGCAATGCCTTCCTGGTAAACCCAGGTGTGATAATCGTTCTTTTCAAAGTCCCACAAGCCTGTGTGGCAGCCAATACTGGTAATATCGGTATAAGGCTTACCGGTAAGCAGGTAGCTCATATACTGCGGCAGATGCAGGCTGTATTTTATTTTTGCAAAGAGTTCCGGCTTCTGATATTTCAACCGGTAAAGTTGCATCCCGGAATTGAGGTTACCCAATACCGGCGATGATGTTTCCTTCGCCCACAAACCTTCGCCGCCATAAGTTTTATAGAACTGTTCGCATAATTCTTTCGGAAACTCTTTCAGGTAATTATACAGCGGCGCAACAGGTTTGCCATCCTCGCCTAAATGCACAAAGCTTGCGCCGTAGGTGGAAAAGTTAATGGCGCGAATCTCGTATTCGGCCATCCGGAACACTTCGCGCAACGAATCAAAAACGGATAACTCAAGGCTGTCCAGGTTTTCACATGGATCGCCGTCCTCATCAACCGTCTCGATAAATTTTGCCGCTTTTTCGTATACAATGCGGTAATGCTCATCAAAAAGGAAAAGCTTTTTATTGGTTTTACCTACGTCAAATATGGCAATTACAGGTATGCTCATGGTATTATAAAACTCAGGTTCAGGACAGACTATAGTCCTGTTGCAACTGTGTTAGTTCCTCTTTCCTTTATCAAATTATCCCTAACCTGTAATTTCCTATAAGCATCAACCGGGCTTAAAGCGCCGCCATTACGGAAACCGGCTTCAGCTACCAACGGACGTACATCTGTACGATAGGCCTGCTGCAGGATCTCCTGGGCAAGAACCACATCGTTATGTTGCTGTGCGGCTTGCAATGCGGCCTTGTCAACTAATAATGCCTGTGCATAGGCGATCTTGATCGCCTGTACAGATTGTAGCAGATCCTCAATAGGGTCTTTTACGTTGTGCGATGCATCGATCATCCAGCCGATAGAAGTAGCATGGTTCATGCCGCGTGCGTCCATGCCTTCAACCAGTTCGTTAAAGATCAGGAACAGCTGGTATGGATTGATGCTGCCAACGGTCAGGTCGTCGTCGCCGTATTTAGAGTCATTGAAATGGAAACCGGCCAATTTGCCTTCCATTAATAATAAAGAGACGATCTGCTCGATATTAGCGCCTTGTAGATGATGGCCTAAATCTACCAATGTGCTTGCTTTTGATCCTAATTTGGAAGCTAAAAGGTATGATTGGCCCCAATCGCCAATTGTGGTCGAATAGAAGTTTGGTTCATACGGTTTGTATTCCACCCAAACCTTCCAATCGTCAGGCAATGCGGCGTAGATCTCCTGTAAGCTTTCCAAGGTGTTCTGGAAGGCTGTACGGAAGTTCAATTGACCAGGAAAGTTTGACCCATCAGACAGCCAAACTGACAATGCTTTTGAATCCAGTTGCTGGCCGTACTTTATTACTTCAATATTGTGCTCGACTGCTTGTTTACGAACAGCTTTGTCCACATGATGCAACGAGCCGAATTTGTAACTCAGCTTCTGATCTTTCTGATCCTGGAAAGTGTTGGAATTCACCGCATCGAAATGCAAGCCTAACTGCGCAGCCAGCGCTTTTATCGAAGCCGCATTTTCAGGAATATCCCATGGAATATGCAGGGAGATGGAATTGCTCGATTTATTCAGCGCATGGATAACGCCTACGTCTTCAATCTTCTCTTCCAGGCTCCCCGGTTCGCCTGCGCCCGAAAAACGGCCGAAACGCGTACCGCCGGTACCCAAAGCCCAGCTTGGAATGGCAACGTTAAACGCCATCAGCTTTTTCATCACATCGTCAAGCTGCGCCACATCGGCAGCAACAAACTCGAACTGGTTTTTATGTTTATTGAGCGACTGTTGGTTCAGTTCGTCAACTTTATATTTTTCTATCTGCATAATGGTTCATAGTTAATGGTTCATAGATCATGGTAGGAAGTTCACAGTCAATAGTTCATAGTTCGTAGGCAGTCTACCACCCATGAACTATGAACCATGATCTATGAACTAACGAACGAACGCCGCTGCAACGCCGCCATCCACGTTGATCACGTTTCCGGTTGATTTGTTTAGCAGGCCGCCCGTGATGGCGAAACATGCGTTGGCGATATCAATCGGCAGGATCACTTCGTTCAACAAGGTACGTTTTGCGTAATAAGCAGGCAATTCTGCTACTGTTATGCCATAAGCCTTGGCACGGCCTTCGGCCCATCCGCCAGCCCAGATATTACTGTCGCTGATCACAGCGTCAGGATTCACCGCATTTACGCGGATGCTGTCAGCGCCAAGCTCGGCAGCATTCAGTCGGGTAAGGTGCAGTTGTGCTGCTTTAGCGCTACCGTAACCTGCATTGTTCGGGCCGCTTACCAGTGCGTTTTTGCTTACGATGTTGATTACGTCGCCACCGATAGCCTGTTTCTTCATCACGGCAACGGTAGCCTGGGTTACCAGGAACTGGCCTTTTACCAATACATTGTATAACAAGTCCCAGTCTTTTTCAGTATGATCGGCAATAGTTTTGGAGATCGACAAACCGGCATTATTCACTACCAGATCGACACCGCCAAAGGCCAGTATTGCGGTAGCAATAGCTTCCTGTATCTGTGCGCCATTGGTCACGTCAAGTTGAGCAGTAGCGTAAGAATCTTTGCCAAACGATGCTTTAAATTCGTCGCCTGCGCCTTCCAAGCGCTCCAGGTTCATGTCGTTCAGGATCACAACAGCGCCTTCTTCAACAAATTTTTTGGCGATAGCTTTACCGATACCACCTGCGCTGCCGGTGATCAATGCAATACGGCCCGATAAAGCTTTTGGCTTAGGCATGCGCGATAATTTCGCTTCTTCCAGCAACCAGTATTCAATATCAAATGCTTCCTGGCGCGGCAGAGAAGTGTATTCAGAAACCGCTTCAGCGCCCTTCATTACGTTGATGGCGTTGATATAAAATTCAGCGGCAACGCGTGCGGTTTGCTTGTCTTTTGCAAAAGTGAACATCCCTACGCCCGGGTACAAAATAACAACAGGATTGGCATCGCGGATAGCGGGGCTGTTCGGGTGTTTGCAGGTGTTATAATAATCCTCGTACATTTTGCGATAAGCCTCAAATGCAGGGGTTAACCTGGCTTTTATCGCTTCTACATCGCTCAGATCTTCACCGGCTTCCAACTCTAATACCAACGGACTGATCTTGGTGCGCAGGAAGTGGTCGGGGCAACTGGTGCCCATTGGTGCGAGACGCTCAAGGTCGTTTGAATTAGTATATTCCAATACCCGTGCATCGTCAGTAAAATGACCGATCATGCGAACATTTGATGAGCAGAAACCGCGCAGGATAGGGGCTAAAGCAACCGCTTGTTTTTTACGGTCGGCCTCAGGCAGGCTTTCTATTTTCTGTCCGCCGAAAATCGGGCCTTTTTTGCCATAGTTTTTTTCAAGGTAATCGGCACATTTTTCAATTACTTCGAGGGTGTTGATGTAGCTGTCATAAGCGGTATCGCCCCAGGTAAACAAACCGTGCGAACCGAGGAAAATACCGCGGATATTTGGGCTTGCGTCCAAACACGCTTTCAGCTGCAAACCAAGGTCGAAACCAGGGCGCTGCCAGTCAACCCAGCCTAAAGTGCCTTCAAAAAGTTCTTCAACTATCTTTTTGCCATCCTTTGCTGCCGCGATTGCGATAGCCGCATCAGGGTGCAGGTGGTCGATATGTTTAAATGGCAGGAAACCATGCAAAGGCGTATCGATAGACGGCGCTTTTGAATTCAGATCGAATATGCTGTGGTTGAAAAGTTCCACCATCTCATCTTCGAATTCGATGCCCCGGTAAACATTCTTCAAACTACGCAGGCGGTCGACATACAAAGCTGCCAGGCCACTTTTTTTCAGTGTGCCGATATCGCCACCTGAACCTTTTATCCACATTACTTCTACTTCCTTGCCTGTTAATGGGTCTTTGTCTATGACTTTGCAGGAAGTATTGCCGCCGCCATAATTGGTGAGGCGTAGATCAGCGCCCAGCAGGTTTGAGCGGTATATTAAAAGGGCTACCTGATCGTCGCCTAATTCGGTGGCTTTGGTATCGTCCCATAGGTAGCTTACGTGTTTAAAATGTGTTGTTGTAACAGACATATTTATTGAATTGTTGTATTATCGGATTAATGAATTATTGATGTTAGTGATTTGTGATCAGTAATGTTAATGCTTGTTTTCGCTTTTGCTTGTTCATCGGCTTTTATCGAATTACCGTGGCCAACTATCAATACCGAAATAATAATGACCGCGATACCTGCTACAACCGTAATAAGCGCCTTTGTGCTTACGCCTTTCCATTCCTTTAAAACGAGCCCCCAGGCATTAGCGACCAGGATAATGAAGGCCATGTGCAGTATCCACGAGCTGGCGCCATTGCCCAGCCTGCTTTCGCCCATCCCATAAAAAAAGAACTGAAGGAACCAGGTTGTACCGGCCAATGCTGCGAAAATGTAGTTCTTTAATAAAGGTGTTTTTTTGTCGGTATAATCGCCAAAAGTTTTGTTTCGTGCGTTCAGTATCATGCACCAGATAAAGTTAGTGGTTAAGCCGCCCCAAAGTATGATGATATAAACCACATTGTTCTGATATAGGAAGTGTCCCTGCCCGGGATGATTTGCCATCCATACGGTATCGGCAACGTCAGCCATATGTTTACCTGCCTCCAAACCAAAATTGAAACAGGCGCTTAGTATGCCCGAAACAATTGCAACAAATATACCCAACCCAAAACGGTAGTCTTTGTTATCGGCTACATCGGCCTGGCCGGCTTCCAACTCTTTCTCCTTCATCATACCCGCCCTGCCGCATATAATAATACCGACGATACATACTGCGATGCCGATCAACACAAACTGGCCCCAGTGCGAAGTGAACAGATCGGTAATGGTGTCCTTACCAGCTTGCGGGAAAAAGTTATAATATACTGACGGTATCAGCGAACCGAATACCGCGCACAAACCCAATATGATAGTACTGCCTAAGGATACACCCAAATAGCGTACGCCCAAGCCATAAGTGAGGCCGCCAATGCCCCAAAGCAGTCCAAACAAATAGGTATAAAAAAGTATCCCGCCATTTGTTGCGGCAATGATCTCGGTAAAATGCGGTATAGTCAGCCAGGCTGCCAGCGGCGGCACGATGAGCCAGGAGAACAATCCGCCCACAATCCAGTAGCTTTCCCATGCCCAGCCTTTTACCTTTTTGTAGGGGATGTAGAAGCTTCCTGAGGCGAACCCGCCGATGAAGTGAAATATGACACCAAATATTACTTGCATTCTCTATTTGTTTATAATGGTGCTACAATAATAGGCAGGATAGCGGTATAAACTGTCCTTCACTGTCCTGCAATTTATATTCAACCTTTCACCTTTCCACTTAAACGTTGTAGGTAAATTCTCAATTTTATCTTTACTTAGCCTTTTATTTGCGCCAGTGCAGTCAGCTAACCGTTGAAATGAAGAATTATCTAAAGATTATAAACCTGGATGAATATTCCATTACCCCTAAGTACTTACAGATCAGCAATGCTTTCTTAAAAGGGATTGAGGAAGGAAAAGTTCAGAAAGATGATGTGTTGCCTTCAATTAACGACCTGAGCACGGCGCTTGACGTTTCGCGCAATACAATAGAACGCGCTTATAAGGAGCTGAAAAAGTTCAGGGTACTGGCTTCGGTTACCGGTAAGGGCTATTTTATTACCAATACGCATTTCGACCAGCAGGTGAAAGTGCTGTTGCTTTTCAATAAGCTGAGCAGCCATAAAAAGATCATTTACGACGCCTTTGCCAAAACGCTCGGCAACCAGGCCGCGATAGATTTTTACATCTATAATAACGATTTTCATGTTTTTCGTAAGCTGCTTACCGAAAAAATGGATCAGTATGAAAAAATCGCTATCATCCCGCATTTTATCGACAGCGCCGAAAACGTAACGCAGGCTATCGACGAAGTATCAAAAGAAAAACTGGTATTGGTTGATAAACTATTGGAGGATGTATCAGGCGAATTTGCCGCCGTTTATGAGGATTTTGAACAGGATATTTTTTACGCACTGGAGCAATTACTTGATGTATTAAAGAAGTATCATACCATCAAGATCATTTTTCCAGAGAATAGCTATTACTCAAAAAGCATACTCGTCGGCTTTCAAAATTTTTGCAATAAATATGGTTTTGTACATGCTATTGTAGCCGATATGGGTAGTGAGGTATTACAAAAAGGAACCACCTACATCAACCTGATGGAAGACGACCTGGTTACGCTTGTGGAAAAGATAGTTTCAGGACCGATGAAAATAGGGGAAGATATTGGCGTGATATCCTATAACGAAACACCAATAAAAAAGATCATACTCAACGGCATCACTACTATATCAACCGATTTTGAGATGATGGGCAGCGTGGCTGCAGAACTTATCCTCGGTCATTCAAAAGAGCACAGGCGCATTCCTTTCAGCGTTATACGGCGTGCATCTGTATAAACACCCATTTATTGTTATATAAACAATTAATAAGTGTTATAGCATTGCGTATTTATTTCAATTTTTTTTAGGTTTGTCTTCATGCACAAATATTCCAAGCAAAGCCGGCTGCTATTGGCTGTAGATTGTATTGTTTTTGGTTTCGATGGTGAGACGTTAAAGCTATTGCTTATCCGTAGGGATTTTGAGCCTGAAAAAGGTAATTGGAGCCTTATGGGTGGTTTTGTGCAGGACAAGGAAAGCCTCGACCAGGCGGCAAACCGCATCCTGAAACAGCTTACCGGGCTGGAAGGCGTGTATCTTGAACAATTATTCACTTATGGTGATCCGGACCGCGACCCGATGGAACGCACCGTATCAGTTGCCTATTTTGCGCTGCTGGATATTAACCAGTATCAGAACCAGTTAAGCACTGATTACCATGCAGAATGGTTCCCATTAAAAAAAACGCCTAAGCTAATCTTCGACCACCAGGAAATGGTTGAGCAGGCTAAAAAACGCATCCGTTATAAAGCCGCATTGCACCCGATCTTATTTGAGTTATTGCCCTCGAAATTTACCATTCCGCAACTGCAAACGCTGTATGAGGCGGTTTTTAACGCCACTATCGATAAGCGAAATTTTAGCCGTCGCATACTCGCTACAGGCCTTTTGGTAAAATTGGCAGAGAAAGACAAAGCCGGTTCAAAACGCGGTGCATTCTATTACAGGCTTAACCGCGAGAACTACTACGCCGCCTTCCAGGCATTCATGAATTTTATTCCAAATCCAGACCAACTGCGGTAATTCCTTAAACTGAAAATAATTTCGGTAAAACATTTTGAGTTCTGAAATAATAATTGTTATTTCGACAATCATTATAAACTTATGTATTCTGATTCTTTGGTAATAGGTCTGGACTATGGTTCGGATTCAGTACGTGCGGTACTTGTCGACGCGGCAAACGGCAAACAGATTGCCTCGTCAGTTTTTAATTATCCCCGCTGGCAACAGGGTTTGTATTGCGATGCAGCACAAAACCGCTTTCGCCAACACCCGCTCGATTATATAGAGGGGCTGGAGTATACCATCAAAAGCTGCATCAGTCAGGTCGAGGGTGCGGATGTAGCCAAATCGATAAAAGCCATAGCAGTCGACACTACCGGTTCTACGCCTGTTGCCGTAAACAAGCAGGGCACCCCACTGGCGCTTTTAAAAGAATTTGAGCAGGAGCCGGATGCGATGTTCGTACTGTGGAAAGACCATACTTCGGTAAAAGAAGCTGCAGAAATAAACGAGCATGCTAAAAAGTTCGATATCAACTACCTCCAATATGTTGGCGGCATCTATTCATCAGAATGGTTTTGGGCCAAACTGCTGCGCACACTGCGGGTAAATGAAAAAGTTAGAGATGCCTGCTACTCGTGGGTGGAGCATTGCGATTGGATACCTTTCCTGCTTACAGGCGGTAAAAATGTGCACGAAATGCTTCGCGGAAGATGCTCGGCTGGCCATAAAGGGCTTTGGTCCGAAGAATACGGCGGCCTGCCTCCTGAAGAATTCTTCTCTTCGCTTGATCCGCTATTGAGCGGTTTCAGGGAGCGATTGTACAAAGATACTTATACATCCGACCAGTCTGCCGGCACGTTGAGTGCCGAATGGGCTGAAAAATTAGGTTTAAGTACGGATGTAGTGGTTAGCGTTGGCGCTTTTGATGCGCACATGGGCGCTGTTGGAGGACAGATAGAACCTTACCACCTGAGCAAGGTGATGGGTACTTCAACCTGCGATATTTTAGTTGCGCCCAATGCGGATATGCAAGGTAAACTGGTAAAAGGTATCTGCGGTCAGGTGGATGGCTCGGTCATCCCCGGTATGGCTGGCTTGGAAGCAGGACAGTCTGCTTTTGGCGATACTTATGCCTGGTTCAAAAAGCTCATAGCGTGGCCATTGCAGGAATTACTTCCGCAAACCAAACTGATCGATGCGGAAACCGCCGAAAAGCTGAAAGAAGAAATATCCGACAAAATTATAGTTGAACTAAGCCGTCAGGCTGATCTGTTACCGTTGGACGAAAATGCTGAAGTGGCTGTAGACTGGCTGAACGGCCGTCGTACACCGGATGCCAACCAATTATTAAAAGGTGGCATTACCGGGTTAAGCCTTGGTAGTGATGCGCCGCGGGTTTTCCGCGCATTGGCCGAAAGTACCTGTTTTGGCGCAAAAACAATTGTCGACAGGTTTATTAGTGAAGGTGTGCTGGTTGAAGGTATTATCGGCATCGGCGGCGTAGCGAAGAAATCTGCCTACATCATGCAAATGATGGCCGATATATTGGAGATGCCTATTCGCATTCATCCATTTGAGCATACCTGTGCTTTAGGCGCGGCAATGTTTGCGGCTACAACGGCCGGCATTTATCCAAAAGTTGAGGATGCCATGACCGCGATGGGCGGCGATTTTGAAAAAACCTATTATCCAAACACTGACCGTGCTGCACTATATGCCATCCGCTACGCAAAATACAAGCAACTGGCGGCTTATGTGGAAGAACATACCGAAAGCATGGAATAAAAACTAAAGCAAATGAGTAAATACGAACATATTAAAGAAGCTGCTTACCTGGCAAATATGCAGTTGCCAAAGCTGGATCTGGTGCTGTTCACTTTTGGCAATGTGAGCGAGGTGGACAGGAGCCAGGGCGTTTTCGCCATAAAACCAAGCGGTGTGCCTTATGAAAACCTTTCGCCGAACGATATGGTGGTGGTTGATTTTGAAAATAACATTGTAGAAGGGACGTTGCGGCCATCGTCAGACACCAAAACCCATGCAGTGCTTTACAAGGAATGTGAAGGGATAGGCGGGATTTGCCATACACACTCTACTTACGCAACAGCCTGGGCGCAATCGCATCGCGATATCCCGATCTACGGTACCACGCATGCAGATTACAATATTGTCGATATTCCCTGCGCAGCGCCGATGAGCGATGAAATGATAAAAGGCCATTATGAGCACCAAACCGGCTACCAGATATTGAATTGTCTGCGCGAACGCGGCATCAATTATAAAGAGTTGGAGATGATACTGGTGGGAAATCATGCGCCGTTTACCTGGGGCAAAAACGCCGACAAAGCGGTACACAACAGCGCGGTACTGGAAACTATTGCAAAGCTGGCTTTCCTAACTGAGCAAATCAACCCGCATGTACAGCGATTGAAGGAGTCGCTGCAAAGAAAACATCACGAGCGTAAGCACGGGCCGGATTCATACTACGGCCAGTGATAGGCTAGCTAAAAGGTGAGAAAAGATATAAACGACTAAAAAATACATTCAATGATAGATCTGAAAAAATTCGAGGTTTGGTTTGTTACCGGCAGCCAGGACCTTTACGGCGAAGATACTTTAAAACAGGTTGCCGAACATTCGCAACAAATTGTTCGCTCATTTAACGAGGCCGCGCAGATACCGGTACAGGTGGTGTTTAAGCCAACTGTAAAATCGACGGAAGAAATTCGCAGTGTGATGCAGGATGCTAATTCAGCTAAAAACTGTATCGGCATCATTGCGTGGATGCATACCTTTTCGCCTGCCAAAATGTGGATCGGTGGGCTGAGTATTATGCAAAAACCTTTACTGCAATTGCACACCCAGTTTAACCGTGATATCCCATGGGAAACCATCGACATGGATTTCATGAACCTTAACCAAAGCGCCCACGGCGACCGCGAGTTTGGATTTATCCTCTCGCGAATGCGCAAAAACCGCAAGGTAGTTGTTGGCCATTGGCAGGATCCGGAAGTGCTGTCGCAAATCGGCGGCTGGACTCGTGTAACAGCAGGCTGGGCTGATTGGCAGGGTGCACGTTTTGTACGTTTTGGCGATAACATGCGCTTTGTTGCGGTTACCGATGGTGATAAAGTGGAAGCTGAAAAACAGTTTGGCTTCTCGGTAAACACCTATGGCGTCGGCGACCTGGTAAAAGTGATCAATGGCTTTAGTGATGCTGAGGTTGATAAGCTTACCGCCGAATATGAAGAGAAATATGCAGTAGTAGATCCACTGCGTAAAGGCGGTGCGCAATATAGCTCACTGCGTGATGCGGCTAAGATAGAATTAGGCATAGAAGCTTTCCTGAAAGACGGTAATTTCAAAGGCTACAGTGATACTTTCGAAGACCTGCATGGTATGACGCAACTCCCGGGTATTGCCTCACAGCGTTTGATGGGCAAAGGTTACGGTTTTGCCGGTGAAGGCGATTGGAAGACCGCTGCACTGGTACGCGCCATGAAGGTTATGGGGAGTGGACTTAAAGGCGGCAACGCTTTTATGGAAGATTACACCTATCATTTCGATCCTTCAAACCCGCTGGTTTTGGGCTCGCACATGCTAGAAGTTGACGAATCATTGGCTGATGGAAAGGCAAAATGCGAGATCCATCCGCTGGGGATCGGCGGTAAAGCAGATCCGGTACGTTTGGTATTTAACGTGGCCGGCGGCCACGCTTTGAACGCCTCAATCGTAGATATGGGTAATCGTTTTCGCCTAATAGTGAACACGGTAGAGGCTGTTGCGCCTGAGCACGACCTACCTAAACTACCTGTAGCGCGTGTGTTATGGAAACCTTATCCGGATATGAAAACCGGTTGCGCCGCATGGATACTGGCAGGTGGTGCACATCATACCTGCTATAGTCAAAATTTATTTGCAGAAAATATGGAAGATTTTGCAGATATTGCGGGTATCGAGTATATCCTAATAGACCAGGACACCAAAATTCGTGAATTGAAAAATGAACTGCGTTGGAATGACGCGGCTTTCAAATAAAGGCTCTTTATTTTTAATTTTAAATCCAGGGCGTCAGCGAGATATCGCAGGCGCCTTTTTTTATGTCTGAACTCGAATTGGAAGAATTTTATGAATGATCAGAATGCAGAAATTGAATTCTATAAATTCTTTTAATTCCTTAAAATTCGAGTTCAGACAATTGCAGCTTGCCAGCCGGCGTAGTATTGATCTGCTTTGGATTTGTATTGGTTTGAAGCAACTATCTGTTTCTGTCCAAACAAGCCTTTTATCTCATTCAAATCTTTAAAAATCCCTGCCTTTAACCCAGCCAGCAACGCAGCGCCTAAAGCGGAAATGTCTGCGATATTATTAGTGACGATCCGGCAATCCATCTGCCCGGCTAAAAATTCCAGTACAAATTTATTGGCTGTCATGCCGCCATGGACCATTAGCTCATTCAACTGCAAGTTGGAGTCGGCCTGCATGGCGATAACCACATCCTTTATTTGATAGGCGATAGATTCCAGTGCTGCCCGTACGACATGATTTTTGTTGCAATCGAAGGTTAATCCACTGATACTCGCTTTCCTGGCCATATCCCAATGTGGGGCACCCAAACCGCTAAACGCAGGTATAAGGTAAACACCATTGTTGTCTTCGACAGCAGTCGCCATGGCTTCGGTTTGTCGGGCATCGCTGATAATGCCGAGCTCATTTTTCAGCCATTCAATGGTTGCTCCGCAGGTTACGATCACGCCCTCGAAGGCATAGTGCGTCTCCTGTTCGGTACTCCAGCAAATGGTAGTCACCATGCCGTTGCCGGATGCTTTAGGTTGGCTGCCGATGTTCATTAGTATAGAACAACCGGTGCCCATTGTTGCCTTGGCAATGCCTTCGCTGTAACAGCCCTCGCCAAAAGCGGCGGCATGCGAGTCGCCGATCATGGCGGTAATAGAGATCGTTTCGCTTAAAATGCCATCCAGATCCGTATCGCCATAATAAGCTGATGATGGTTTTAATCCAGGCAGATTAATATTCGCCAGGCCGAATTTTTCCAGCAATTCTTTGTCCCATTGCAACGTATGCAGGTTAAAGAACAGCGTACGTGAGGCGTTGGTATAATCTGTTAAATATTGCCTGCCATTGGTTAGTTTATACAGTAACCAGGTATCGATATTGCCGAAATATGCTTTGCCGGCATCGATAGCGTGTTTTATTTCAGGCTTATTCCGGTAAAGCCAGATTAGCTTGGTGCCTGAAAAATAAGGATCGATGATTAAACCGGTTTTGGCGGTTATTTCTGCTTCAATGCCTGATGCTTTTAACTCCCGGCAAACTTCAACCGAACGCTTACATTGCCAAACCACCGCATTATGTAAGGGCTTGCCATTCTCATCCCAAATTACAAAAGTCTCGCGCTGGTTAGATATGCCGAGGGTGAGGATATCATTTGTATCACCACCGTTTTGTTTAAATTGATCGATACAGCCCTGTGCAGAAGCTAAAACATTGGCGAATATTTCCCCGGGGTCTTGTTCTACAAAGCCGCCTTCATGATAGTAGGTTTTAAGCGGTTCCGAATAGCGGGCAACCACCTGCGCTTTGTTGTCAAAAATGATGGTTTTGGTGCTGCTGGTGCCCTGGTCAATTGCCAGGATGTATCGGTTACTCATCTGCTACTCGTTTTTTGAATTGGCTTTATCGATCATCACTGCAAGTAAGATCACCGCACCCTTAACCACCTGCTGCCAGAAAGGCGAAACGTTCATCAGCACCAGTCCGTTGTTCAGCACACCAATGATCACCGCACCAAGCACTGTACCCATGATGGTCCCGCGACCGCCCGAAAGCGACGTGCCGCCGATCACCACTGCGGCAATAGAGTCCAGCTCATAACTGATACCTGCATTCGGCTGAGCTGAATCCAGTCGAGAGGTCACCAAAATGCCGCCAATCGCCGCCAGCAATCCTGCAATGGCATAAACGGTCAACTTGACTTTATTGATGTTGATACCCGATAGCTTCGATGCACTTTCATTGCCGCCGATGGCGTAGATATAACGCCCCAGGACCGTTTTTTTAGTGATGACAACCGCAATTATCACCACTATGCCCGAGATCCATACAGGCAACGGAATGCCTAAAAACCAGCCTGTTCCGATATAATCGAAACTGTCGCCAAGATTTGAAATGGGAAAACCTTTAGTCCATAACATGGTTAAGCCACGGGCAATGGTCAACATGGCTAAAGTTGCCACGAAAGGCGGTACTTTAAACCGCGTGATCGTCCAGCCATTAAACAGGCCGAGTAATGAACCTACGATCAATCCCACCAATATCGCGCCCAAAAGCGTAAAACCGATATATAAATTGCTTGATTGAATAGGGATGCCATTCTTTAGCAAGCCGGCTGTAATTGCGCCGCATAGGGCCAATACAGAACCCACTGAAAGGTCGATGCCGGCAATGAGGATCACCAGTGTCATGCCTACGGAAATGCAGATATTTACCGAGATCTGCCGCATTACGTTCCAGGTATTATCTACCGTGAGGAATTTATCAGAGACGATGCTGAGCACAATGCAAAGCAACACAAGCGCGATGAGCGATTGAAATTTTACCAGTGATGTGCGATAATTTGCCAAATCCATTCGTTATAAGTTAAATAGCGCCGGGAATAGCCGCTTTCAGTATATTATCTTCAGTTGCGTCGCTTATGTTCATTTCGGCCCTGATGGCGCCATCGGCCATCACGAGTACGCGGTCGGATATGGCCAGTATCTCCGGCAATTCCGACGATACCATAATGATGCCCATGCCTTCCGCCGCCAGTTCGATGATCAGTTTGTAAATTTCATTTTTAGCATTGATGTCGATACCACGGGTAGGCTCGTCCAGCATCAATACCTTTGGTTTGGTAGCAAGGCACTTGGCTAATACCACCTTTTGCTGGTTGCCGCCGCTCAGATTTTTTACCGTTTGCCCGGCTGATGAGCATTTGATCTTCAGCGCGTTTACATATTTTTCGGCCAGTTTTTGCTCTTTGCCTTTATCCAGCACGCCCAGGCTTTTAGTCTCCTGCAGGTTACTCAGGCTGATGTTGTTCTTGATATCCATATTCAGCACCAGGCCGTGTTTCTTCCGGTCTTCCGGTACCAACACAATACCTGAATTGATAGCTTCGGTAGCCGAACGTATATTCAACTCCGTATTTTCGATGCTGATCTTGCCCGTCATCAAACCCGGATGCACACCCAGTAATGTTTCCATCAGTTCCGTACGGCCTGCGCCCATCAACCCGAAAATACCCAGCACTTCGCCGCTATATAGGTCAAACGATATGTTATCAAGTGTCTTTTTATTTTTGTCGCCTGCTTTGACGAGGCATACGTCTTTTACACTCAGCAGTAGTTTTTTAGCAACTTGCCCTTGCCCTTCACCTTTGCGGGCGATATTGATCTCGCGACCAACCATCTTATGGATGAGCTGATCCTGCGTCATACCCGCCATGCTGCCGTTTTCTATCTTCCGGCCATCACGCATCACTACGTAATCGTCGGCTATTTTAAACAGCTCGTTGAGCTTGTGGGAAATATAAACGATTGCTTTATTTTCACTTTTCAACTCAGCAATGATCCCGAATAATACCTCAACCTCGCTTTCGGTAATAGCGGAAGTAGGTTCGTCCATAATGATCATTTCGGCATCGCAAAGTAAGGCTTTGGCAATTTCAACCACCTGTTGCTGGCCAACACGCAGATCGGCAACCAGGCTATCCGGATCGACGTTAAGTCGCAATTTTATCAGCAACTCCGTGGTTTTTGCCCGCATCGCTTTGCGATTAAGCATTCCGAAAGCATTGGTGATCTCCCGGCCTAAAAACAGGTTTTCAGTTATGCTGAGATAGGGGACGAGGTTCAATTCCTGGTGTATGATGGCTATACCCGCATTCTGCGCATCGATAGGGTTTTTGAACTTTACGGTTTCACCTTTAAAAACGATCCGGCCTTCGTATTCGTCATACACGCCCGAAAGTATTTTCATCAGGGTTGATTTTCCCGCGCCGTTCTCACCAAGGATGGCAGTAACACGCCCGGCCAGCAGTTCCATGCTCACATTCTCCAGCGCCACAACGCCTGAAAATTTTTTGCCTATGTTTTCTGCTACCAACATGCCGGTTACCTTTTAATTTTCAGGTAAAAAGGAATTACCTCAACGCTATCGGTATTCAGATGCTGGCGGTTCAACTCAAAAGCCCCAGCGTATTCTATCTGGTCGCCTTTCTTTACCGAACTTTTAAACGGCGGCAATACTTTGCTACGAATGATCTTGTTGAGCTCGGATGAAACATTATTCAGATCGCCCGAATTGGTGAAATCGTTAATGTTGATTATACCCGGTGCATCGCGTAGTGCATTGCCAAATACATATTCGGTAGCGATGCGGATGTTTTGATGTGCAGGAGTAGTGATATACACATCGGCTTCGTCTAAACCGGTAATTATGCCGCTGCCTTTGGTTATAAAATAGCGGATGTTACCAATATCCATTGCGTGCGAAAACTTATCGAATGTAGCTGATGGATTAGTCTTGATAAGGTTAAGGAGGGTATCGGTCGACGGCATTTTGCCTATAGATGGTATTAGTTTTTGGTCGAGGTAATTTTGGGCGTACTCGGTTGCGTTGAAGCTTTTGTTGGCTGCATTTACATCGCTCAGCTTTTTAAAATACACCGAATTATAAGCCAGCAACAGGCATATAATTGTGACAACCGCATATTTTACCAGTTTCTTTGCCATGCCTGATTATTTTTTGCCAAATGCTATATAATCGCCAATGTTATTGTTGGTCACCAGTTCCGCAGCGACCTGTATCTTTCGCGGGAAATCACGTTTGCCTTTAAAATATTCGTCGGCGTAGTTTGCGGCTGTTTGCGCCATCACTTTTGGGAACTGCATGCAGGTAGCGGAAATCTTTTTGTCCTTAATAGCTTCGATCACATCAGATGCGCCATCAAAACCAAACACTTTCACGTGCTCCGCTTTGCCTGCACCAACCAATGCCTGGTAAGCACCGCTGGCCATAGCATCGTTGCCGCAAAATACCGCGTCGATGTCCGGGTGCGCCTGCAGGATAGACTCCATTACTTCCATGGCTTTATTGCGATCGAAATCAGCGCTTTGCTGCGCTACCATTTTCAAACCGGGATAATAATCCACCAAACTGTGAAATCCTTTGGAGCGGTTCCATGTATTATTGTCGGCCACAATGCCGAGGATCTCTACATAATTGCCTTTTTTGTGAAGCGTTTGAACGAAGTATTTGGCGAGATCAACACAACCAGAATAGCTGTCGGACAAGATCTGCGACGTAGCCGCATTGGGTGAGTTCACTTCCCTGTCCATACAAAAAACAGGTACACCGGCTTTTTTCGCTTTCACTACGTTTGCTACTGATCCGTTGGCATCTGTAGGATTAAACAAAATAGCGTTATAGCCCGATGCAATGGCGTTATCGAAGTTATCGCTCTCCAAAGCGGTGTTGTTTTGAGAATCGAAGATCTTGGCATCATAACCCAAACTTTCAGCCTGTGCGGCAGCTGTTTGTGCGAGAAAAACGAACCAGGGATTGTTTAGGGTAGAAACGATCACCGCCATTTTTTTGCGCGAGCCGCCGTTGCGATCCTTACACGCAGTGATCGTCAATAGCAACAGGAAAATTATGCCCAGGCGTTTCATCCCTATGGTGGTTTAATAATCGGTTATATGGTTTTCAGCATCCCGGTCACCGCAGCAGAGATACCCTCTGCCGATATGCCGTAATGGTTCAATATCTCAACCTGCGAGCCGGTAACGGTATATTCATCCGGTATGCCCATTATCTTAAATGGTTTACTGTAGCCGTGCTGTATTAATAAAGAAGCGCACGCTTCACCCAGGCCGCCATTCACGCTGTGTTCTTCAACAGTTACGATGGCCCCTGTTTTTTCGGCTAAGGCTAGCACCAGTTCATTATCCAGCGGCTTGATGGTATGCATGCTCACTACAGTTGCTTCAATACCGTTCTCTGCCAGCAATTCAGCGGCTTTCAATGCCGGGTAAACAGTTTCGCCGTTGGCGATGATGGCAATATCTGCACCCTCGCGTATTACGCGGCCTTTGCCTAATTCAAATTTGTTATTTGGGTCTTCCGTTAGCAATGGCATCGGTTTTTTGCCGAAGCGCAGGTAGACCGGCTTGTTATATTTTACGGCGAATTTTACCGCCTCGCTGGTTTCATAATTATCAGCAGGAACTATGATACTGATATTGTTGATGGCGCGTAGCACTGCAAAATCATGCAGGCTGTGATGCGTTGTTCCCAAAGCGCCGTAACTCACACCAGCGCTTATGCCCACCAACCTTACCGGGTTATCAGAATACGCCACATCATTTTTGATCTGCTCCAAAGCCCTTGCTGTTAAAAAGCAGGCAGGGGATACGGCAAACGATTTTTTACCTGCCGAGGCCAGCCCGGCAGCAACGCCAACCAGATTCTGCTCGGCAATGCCGATCTCCACGATCTGCGCAGGCAATTCCTGTCCGTAAGTAACCAATTTACCCGATCCGCGTGAATCGCTGGTTATGGCTACGATGTTCCTGTCGGCCTTTGCCAGTTCAAGCAAAGTGGCCGCGAATACGTCCTGGTTTGGTTTGCCGTTGGCGGCGCCGGTTTCTGTAACTGCTCCCACAATTAATTCAATACAAGGTTATCCAATTCGTTAATGGCGGTTTCATATTGTTCCTTGTCGGGGACGCCATGGTGCCATTTTACACTATTTTCCATAAAGCTTACGCCTTTGCCTTTGATCGTATGAGCGATCACGAGGTTAGGCTTGCCCGGTTCGAAAGGCATGCTTTCAAAAACTTCTTTCAACGCTTTTACATCATTGCCATCAACATGCTTTACTGCCCAGCCAAAACTTTCAAACTTTTCATCCAGCGGATCGGTATTGCATACGTCAGCTGTTGGGCCGGTTATTTGCAGGGTGTTTTTATCTACAATGGCGCAAAGGTTATCCAGCTTATAATGTGAAGCTGTCAATGCGGCCTCCCAGTTAGAGCCTTCCGGCAATTCACCATCACCCATCAGCGTATAAACTTTAAAATCTTTTTTATCCAGCTTTGCGGCAATGGCTGTGCCCACAGCTATCGGCAAACCATGCCCCAATGCCCCGGTATTTTGCTCAACGCCATGTACTTTTTTAGTCGGGTGACCTATGTAATGCGATTTATATTTGCAAAGCGTATTCAGGTCGTCCTCCGGGAAAAAGCCTTTATCAGCTAATACCACAAACAAAGCTTCCACGCAATGACCTTTGCTCTGGATGTACCTGTCCCTGTCGGGCGAAGTGAAATTTTCCGGACCGACATTCATCACCTCGTTATACAACACGTTCAGCACATCAATGCACGACAAGCTGCCGCCCGTATGCCCGGCCTTTGCGCCGACAATGTATTTCAGTATCTTTTTGCGATAGGTTACCGACTTTTCTTTCAATTCTTTTTCAGTCATCGCCATAAATTTTAATGGTGGTAAACTTCCCAGTCCATGTAATTGCCCAATGCTTCTTTCAATACAGCGGCAGATTTAGAGGCGTTCATTACCACGTGGTGTTCAAAGCCGTTGCGGCAAACGTATTGCATCAGGCCCTGCAGGTCGGGTATTTGCGCAACGGCGCGGTTACCGAAAGTGTTCAGTGCATCGTCGGTCAGCTCGCCTTCACCGATGTAAACTTTAATGATTCCTTTAGGGTCGTCGGTGCTGATACGTCCGTAAGTCAACGGCGATGCAGGCGTGCGGCCGTCCAGTGCGCCGTAAGTATTTTCAACGCCAACGGTTGTGCCGAGGATAGGGGCGTTGCTGATCTCGATATCCGGCAGGAATGATTTTGCCCAGTTACCACAGTGGAACAGCACGCATTTATTCTCGTCGTCGGCATAGTTATTATTCCAATCTACCAGCGCACTTGGTGAACCGGAGGCCAGCTGCATGGCATACATGGTAAGCGTACCGGTAACATCCACCTCGCACGCGCTTGGCAGCATGTTTTCGCTCATTATGCTCATGCTGGTACACACGTTGCAGCCGAAATTCTGCTGAAGCGATGTCCAGCATTGTATGGCCGTTGCATCCAGTGCGTGGTCTTCCATAAACTGGTTGAGTACCACGTCGAGTTTGGCGATCTGGATCAGCGCCTCATCCGGCGTTTTTCCTTTTGGCGCGTAGGCTAATATTTTATCGAGATGCGCTTTAACGGCGGCATCATCTTTTGTGAGTTTGTTGGCGTTGCCGAGGATTTCAGATAGATCGACTGTCGTTACTGATATACCGTTACGCTGTAGTATCTTCTCGCTGTAGCGGACTGTATTGAAAGCGCCCGGCCTGGCGCCGACTGCGCCGATACGTACTTTGCGCAGGCCTTTTACCACACGGCAAACGGCCAGGAAGTTTTTTAGCTCGCCTTCAAATTCCGGTTGTGATGGATGGATCACGTGGGCGGCTGTCAGTGTATATTTTATACCGAATTGATACAGGTTATTGCAAACTGATATCTTGCCGCACCATGAATCACGGCGACGGGCAACATCGAGTTTATTCAGATCGTCAGGGTAAGCCTGGATCAACACAGGGACTTTCAGGCCTGATAATTGAATGGTTTCGGCTACGCCTTTTTCATCGCCGAAGTTTGGCAGGATAACCAGTATGCCGCTTATCTCGTCCTGGTGTTTCCTGAACAGTTCAGCGCAACGCTGCGCATCTTTAAAAGTTTCTACGCCGCCAAGTTTCGACTGGCTTTCATCCAGCATGATGGGGTTGAGGTTTAGCTTATCGAACAGTGCGAGGATATCCGCCCGTGCTTCAGATACCAGCCTGTCGGGGAAAAAATCGCGATTGCCTATGATAACGCCTAAACTTACCTTGTTATTCATTTGGGTATATATTGCTTATTATGGTTTATACAGAAGGATAATTAAGCGGGATGAAGCCCCGGCGTAACTATCATGTTATGAACCAAAACTATCGCAATAAGCAGGCTTTTTGTAATGATAGGTTATCATGATATTATAATATATTATCATGGATAACTGATGTGAATTAGAAAAGTGTGGAAATATTCATAATAACGGAGGGTGAGTAGTTGATTGGGTTGATTAAGTGAGTAGTTGGTTAGGACATGTTTTTTTAACTACTCACTTAATCAACCGCTCACTTAATTAACCAATTCCTTTAACTACTGACTCAATCAACCACTCACCTAATCAACTTCTTTCTTAGTTTCGCGCCAGCCACTGTAAAGCAATTTTTTGCTGATATTGGGTTTAGGGAAGAAAAGGCTGGCGATATATCCCACTACGATTACCACCAAATGGCTATAAACGCCTAGCATCAGTTTATTTTGCTTAAAGTTATAAATACCCAGGTCAAGCAATATGTATTTTTCTTTACCAATACCAATTTTTGTTGAAGTAAGAAATGCCCAGGCGGTGAACAATATGCAGGCGATAATGCCAATAGTTACCCCTTGTTTATTCGCCCGCGAGCTGAATAAGCCCAGCAAAAATATCCCAGCAATACCACCTGAAAAGATCGCATAAAGCGTAAACACGATATCTAAAACGCCACCTTCGCCGGCTGTGAGATACAAAGCAGCTATGAGCAATGAGGCTATTCCCGCGAATAATACGATCCATCTGCCAACGCGCAAGCTTGCCGCATCTGAAGCATGCGGATAAAAGCGTTTGTAATAATCCTGCACACCGACAGCCGCCAGGCAATTGAGGTCGGCGCCCAAACTACATACACCTGCCGAAACCAGCGAAGCGATGATTAAACCAACAACTCCCGTAGGCAAATTACTGACAATAAAGTGCGGGAATATGGCATCAGCACGAATGCCTGCCGGCAATGGATTTTGCCTGTAATAAACAAAAAGGGCAGTGCCGATAAACATGAACAATGCCCAAACGGGCACCAATAAAAACACACCCATCAACGACGCACGGATGGCAGACTTGTCGGTCTTAGCGGTAAGGTAACGCTGTACAATGGTTTGGTCTGTACCATACTTTTGTACGCCATAAAATAGGCCATTCAGCGCCATTACGATAAAAGTAAGCTTGGTAAGGTTCAAAGTATAAGGCCCAAAACCTGTGTGATGGTTTGCTTTTGCGATATGCCAAACCTCGGCGGGACCGCCTTTTACGCTATATAGGATAAATACCAGACAGGCGACACCGCATCCGAAAAGCATAAAGCCCTGTATCACATCAAGCCAGATCACCGCCTCAATGCCACCAAGCAATGCAAGAATAATGATGACTACGCCAATGATGGCAATGATCACCAGCGTATTTACCCCCGTCATATTTGAAAGTGCCAGCGCCAGCAGGAAGAACACCGTACCCATTTTTGAAAAATGCGTGAGCACAAAGCCGAGCGAGCTGTAATATCGTGCAAACAGGCCGAAGCGCTTTTCGAAGTATTCATAAGTGCTCAGCCCGATCACCCTGCGATACAGCGGCACGATGAACCAGATCATGGAGATCAGCACGATGGGCACCATCAGCCCCTGCACCAATAATATCCAATTGGAAGTATAACCTTCACCGGGGTAGGCAAGGAAGGTTACACTACTGATGAGTGTGGAGAGGATAGAAAAACCGATGGCCCATGAAGGGATCTTACCATTGGCTGCGAAGTATTCCTGTGTTGAGTTTTGTTTGCGCGCAAAACGCAGCCCGAAGTACACCGTCATCAGCAAAAATGCGGCGATAATTAGATAGTCGGGAATTTGCAGGTGCGCGCTGCCCATAGTTTCGGTAGTGGTTTATTAAAACGTCCAGGTATTTGCCGGCCAGTCGTAGCTGCCGGGTTTAAGCGTTAAAAGCAGGTCGCTGTTTGCGACATTCATCTTAATAACGCCCGCACCGGGTTCGCTGACAGGGAAAAACCTGTTAAAATTCAATTGGTTTATAATTGCGGCGGCAGTTGATCCGCCTTCTATCAAAAGCTCTTTTATTAGTGTTTTTTGTAAAACCACGGCAACTACCATGGCCTTTTTCTCCCGAAGATCAGCAGCAGTGACCTTGCTGTTGGCCGTCATGGATTCATCAATGGCAATAATAGCTTTTTTATTTCTTTCCAATAAAGATACGATCTCATCCGCCCAGGTTTCAAAACCCGTTTCGGTAGCGTACGAGATGATATGATAAGGCATGTAGCTTACCGGGCCTGCCTCCGTTTTTATCTGCTTTATTTTCGAGCGGCTTTTATCATGCGTGGTTCCGCAAACGAATAACGCGGGTTCCTGTAAAGGTTCGTCGCTGTTTTGATTTGCGTTTTGTAACTGCCTGTCTTCCAGTAAGGCAATGAACAAACCTGCACCTCCTGCCAGAAGCGTATCATCATTTGCTTTTTTTATCCAGGCTGAAAGTTCATGATGTGTTGCTGTTTCACCAACAATAATGCCTGTTGAGGGTAATTCTTCACCGTGTGTAAGTACCGTAATGTCACTTTCATCAACCCTCAACATTTCATGCGGATGAGGGCCTTTTACCGGGAACTCCGGATCATGCATGAAAGGCGTTTCGTGTATCAAACGATCGTTTACATAATACTTGCCGCCGGTTAACTTACGACCGAAACCAGGATTGGCAGGAACCAACAATGCTTTGCTTTTGCCCAATATTTGTAAATGCAGGTTAAGCTCGGGAATGATATGCCCGCGCATTACCGAATCAATTTTCTTAAAAATTACGGATGGATTGATGTCGCGGATCGCTTCTGAAACTGCCTTTGTTATTTCCAACGCCTGTTTTTCGGGCATTGAGCGAGTGTCAGTAGAAATAATAAGCAGATCGGCTGACGAAGTCTTAGGGATATGCGTAACGATCTCAGCCTTCAAACCATACCGAAGCCCAATGCCGCCGATTTCGGCAGCGCCGGTGAGATCGTCAGCAATAACTACGATCATTAAACGATAATTTGCTTCCGGTACCTGCTCAGCTGCACTGCCGATTCAATAGCCAGGATCATAGCATCAGGGCTGGCAATGCCTTTGCCTGCGATCTCAAACGTCGTACCATGGTCGACAGAAGTACGTATGATCGGCAAGCCCAGTGTAATATTCACACCCTTAACGCTCGACATTTGCTGTTTCTCAGCATCCCACTTGAAGCCTGCAAGCTTAAATGGAATATGCCCCTGGTCGTGGTACATGGCTACTACACCGCCATAAGCCCCGGTTGCGGCTTTTGCAAACAGGGTATCCGGCGGGATCGGGCCTTCAACATTATAGCCTCTTGCCAGTGCTTCTTCCACTGCAGGTAATATTTCAAATTCGTCTTCGGTGCCGAACAATCCGCTATCGCCGGCATGCGGGTTTAAGCCTGCCACACCGATCTTCAGGTTGGTTTCGCCAAGGCTGATCAAGCCATTGTAAAGCAGTTCAATTACTTCCAGTATGCGTTCCTTTTTCACCAGGTCGCATGCCTGGCGCAGCGATACGTGAGTTGATACGTGGATCACCTTCAGGTTATCCTCAACCAGCAGCATGGCATATTTTTTTATGCCTGTAAAGTGCGCGTAGATTTCGGTATGCCCGGCGAAATGGTGCCCGGCTTCGTTGATGGATTTTTTATTGATAGGCCCGGTAACGGTAGCATCTATCTCGCCCATCATGGCCAGCTCGATTACTTTCTTTACCGATTGGAAAGCTGCATCGCCAGCCATTGCAGACACCTGTCCGAACACCAGCTTATTTAATTTGACATTATGCAGATCGTAAACATCGATCACTCCGTACTGAAATTTAGCATCGGATACTTTTTGGATAGGATTGATGTTTGCTTTCAGGCGCAGCTTTTTAATGATGTCTTTAAATACATCAGCATCGCCAACCAACAAGGGTGCGCAGATCTCATAAATATCCTTGTCAAGCAGGGCTTTTACCGCTATTTCGGGGCCTATACTTGCAGGGTCGCCCATGGTTATCCCAACAACAGGTTTATCAAACATTTGCATCACTCCTTACCAGTAAATTATTCTTTTCAATAACGTGTTTCAAATTCTTTATCACTTTTTGTTTTTCTTCGTCGTGCATAGGGTACAGCGGTGGCATTACATATTCTTCACAGATCCCCAACTCATGCATGCACACTTTTAATGCCCAGAGCGATTCGCCCAGTAACTTTCCTTTTTGATAAACATCGCCCAAATGGTCGGAGATCTTTTGCAGGCGGTGTGCCAGTTCATGGTCGCCGGCCTTAACTGCCGTATACAATTCAGAATATAACTGTGGATTGATGTTTCCGGTGCTTGGGATCAGCCCATCGCTGCCATTGATCAAGGCATCTGCTGATTTTGGCGCCCAACCCAGGAAATGACAAAAGTCTGCGCGGCTGCCCCATAATTCAAGCGACTCTTTCAATCTTTCCTCGCTGCGTTCCGAATCTTTTGTGCCAATGAATCTTTCGTTATGGCTTAATTTTTCGATCACTTCCAGCGGTATCGACATGCGGGTTGTGGTAGGAATGTTATAGATGATGATCGGCCCAGGAACCTGTAATGCCAATTGCTCAAAATAGGTAAGCATCTGGCTTTCCGAAAGCACATAATATGATGGCAGGGTAGCTGCAACAGCATCCGCTCCGCAATCAAACACAGTATTCGCCAGCTTTACTGATTCCTCGAAGCAATTGGCCGAAATACCCACATATAGCCTGTCTCCAGGGTGCTTCAGTTTGCAGGCTGTTAAAACGTAATCTTGTTTAAGCTTAAAAGGTAGCGACGCTGATTCGCCTGTGGTGCCATTGATAAAGGGCATCACGTTGTGTTTATGAAAAATCGCGAACATCCGCTCCAGCGCGCGATGATCGAGCTTAAAATCTTTCGTAAGCGGTGTAACAGCCGGAACGACAATGCCGTTGAATTTCTGTTTATTGGTCATAAGCTGTTAATACGCTTCGTTATAAATGTTTATAGCATCCTCTTCGGAGATATGCCTGGGGTTGTTTTTTAATAATCGCTGTATCTTCAGGGCATCCTTGGCCATCGCCGGGATCGCATCCTGCGGGATGTTCACTTCGCGCAACATAGCGGGTATGCCGCAATCGGCTATCAGCTCACGCACTTTTTCAATGCCTTTTTTTGCTGTTGCCAAATCATCGGACTCCCTTGTGCAGCCTAATGCTATGGCTACATCCGCATAGCGTGCAGGTGCGGCTTCCATGTTAAATTCCATCACAAACGGCAATAACAGCGCGTTTGATAAACCATGAGCCAGATGAAAGGTGCTTCCTAATGGGTAGGAAAGCGCATGTACGCCCGCCGTATTTACCGGACCGAGGCAAAAGCCCCCTAACAGACTGCCCATGGCAACCTGGCTGCGGGCATATTCATTTTTGCCATTCTTTACTGCTTTCACCAGGTTGGCTGCGATCAGTCGCATACCTTCAAAGGCATACATATCTATAAATGGTTGTGCGAACTTGTTGGTATAAGCCTCGAGGCAATGTGTTAAAGCATCGAGCCCTGTGGCTGCGGTAATTGCAGGCGGGAGGCTGATGGTAAGCAACGGATCGACATAAACAATATCGGGCACCAAATATGGGCTGATAATACCTTTCTTTTGGTTGTCTGCATCATCCACCAAAATTGCGTTTGGCGAAACTTCGCTGCCCGTGCCGGATGTTGCGGGTACACAAACCAGCTTTACATTGCGGCCCTTTAACAAGCCCGAACCCACTATCTCGACAAGTGGCTGGTCATTATCTACCTGTGCGGCAATAAGCTTGGCAATATCCAATACACTGCCGCCGCCAATACCGATCACTACGTCAGGGTTGGCTATTTTGGCATCCTGTAAAAGTTCGTCGAAATCTGCAAATGTCGGCTCCTGTATAATGCTGGTGTCCAGTGTTACTGCAATTCCGCTTGCGATAAGTTGTTTGATAAAATCGTCCAGTCGCTCCAGTAGCGGGTCAATGGTTACGATGAATGCGCGCTTACATTTTGTCGCAGCAATTTCTGCCGGTAACGATTGCAGTGAACCATTGCCGAATACCAGCTTCCCGGGGAAATTTACAGACAAAAGTGGGGTAGAAGTTAGCGTCATGCGTTACTCAAAAATCAAAAATTTCAGCTTAAACATACTTGAACATCACCGGATGAAGCTTGCTATGATTTATGCCGTAATAATATTTGTATTTAGATTTATTGTAACAAAAGTATTGTGATACCCCTCAGTCTTGTTGTATTAAATAAGCAAGTAATTGTATGATATTATCATCAGTATATTTTAATTAATAATTATCTCAATCATACTGCAATTTGCCTGTTATATTTTTTTATCCCACATATATAATATGCTGCTTTCAATAATGGCTGATATTTAGCTTTATACGCCTCTTTTATAATTGATTACGATAACGATTAAGTAAATATTTGCGCTGATATGCTTGTTATGGACGAACCGGCAGGATACTTTTGTGTTAAGTCAAGATATTATAATCATCGTGTAAGACCATGACGGTGATATGATCATAAGCATTTATATTTATTGGATATTGTTTAAAAAGATAGCATATGTCGGCAGTTAAAACATTAGGGCAATTTATTATTGAGAGACAAGTAGACTTTCCCTTTGCGAAAGGTGAATTGTCGCGTTTACTGCGGGACCTCGGTATCGCGGCCAAAATCGTGAACCGGGAGATCAACAAAGCCGGGCTGGTTGATATACTCGGTGAAGCCGGTACAACCAACGTGCAAGGCGAGGGACAGAAGAAACTTGACGTGTATGCCAATGAGCAATTTATTGCTGCGCTGAAATGTGGCGGCGAGTGCTGCATCGTGGTTTCGGAAGAGAACGATGAACATATTTATATCGATTCGGAAATATCAAAGGACGCAAAGTATATTGTGGCTATCGATCCGCTTGACGGTTCATCGAACATTGATGTGAACGTTGGCGTGGGAACTATTTTCTCTATTTATCGCCGTAAATCAATCGTCGGTAAAGCTACTATTGAAGATGTGCTGCAAAACGGTTCAGAGCAAGTTGCCGCTGGATATATTATCTATGGCTCATCAACCATGCTGGTTTACACCACCGGCAAAGGGGTTAATGGCTTTACGCTTGATCCGTCAATTGGTGAATTTTGCCTTTCGCACCCGGACATGAAGATCCCTAAAGATGGGGTGATTTATTCTATCAATGAAGGCTATTACAGCCATTTCCCTGATGGTGTAAAAAAATATATCAAATACTGCCAGGTGGAGGACGAAGCGACCAACAGGCCGTATACTTCGCGGTACACCGGCTCAATGGTTGCCGACCTGCACCGCAATATGATAAAGGGCGGTATATTTATTTATCCCCGTACGGCAGGTTCGAGAAAAGGAAAGCTGCGTTTGGTTTATGAATGTAACCCAATGGCTTACATTATCGAACAGGCAGGAGGGATGGCATCAGATGGTTATGGCCGAATCCTGGACCTGGAAGTAACCGAATTGCACCAGCGCTCGCCCATCTTTATCGGTTCGGAAAATATGGTATTGAAAGCTAAAGAATTTATGGCCGCTTTTTCGCCCCAGAATACGATAAAAACCTTTGAGGGTATGGTTAAGATACAATAGTGAGTGTTGTATATTATAGTCAGTTTAACAAAAAGCCCGGCTGCATTTGCAGACCGGGTTTAATTTTTATGCCTAATTGATAGCGATGGGTTTCAAACCCATCGCTATTTTTATAAGACTTATTTATAACCAACCGGTGTAACTGTATCCACAGGCACCAGGCTGTTCAGGTAAACTTCTATATTGGTGTAACCACCGCTATTTTTAGCAATTTTGCTGGCATCATTAGGATCATTTGGATTAAGGCCATGTTTGATCTCATAAGCATCCGGCATGCCATCGTGGTCGGTGTCTTTATAAGGCACGCCTTTGTATTCAGGATAGCCGCCAACCTGGTTGATATCGGTGATGATACCTTTTTTGTACGATGAATCCGGCAAACGGTGTTTAACCCATTGCTTGCCGTTGCTGTTTTCAAAACCCGGAACGTAATATATTTTACCTGTTTTCACTTCCTCAACAATATGTTGATCGAACGAATCGCGTACAGGTAAGGTACAGCCAACATTTTTCAACACCCAGTCATGCGCTGCCTGTGTAGGGATAATAGTCACCGGCGCATGCGGGAATGGTTTGTTTACACGGATACTATCAGTGTAACGACCGGCATCGGGCATCTCACCAATTTGCACACCGCCGTCCCAGTTATCCTTGGTTACTTTTTCATTGCCTTCCATAATGTTCCCGCTAACATATACACGGCCATACCAGCCCTTTGTACCCGGCGAACGGCCCGGTTCCGGCTTAATAATTCTATGACCAACAGGTTTTGCCATATCGGTAATAGGGCCCGGTTTGTAATAGTTGTTGATGAAGTTGAACAGCGAGCGGTCGTCGCCGCCGTCAGCACTGCGGTCCCACCAGTTAAAGATCACGTTGTTGAAGAAGCCAAAATCGCCGAACATACCTACAGAAGGGTTACGGCTGATGTTATCGGCCCAAAGATCGCGCATAAAGGTGCTGTTCAAACCGCCCAGCGTACTGCCGAAAGCGTGATTGTAAGTATCCAGCCCTTTAGCATATATGCAGTTTTGCATCGTAATATTTACAGTTGGCAACTTATCGCCTGTTTTTAAGCCGTCATGATAGTACACGTGGCGATACATCGACATTACCTCATCGCAACCCCAGCTACCCGAAACGTGGTCGATCATAATATTGCCTATCGGGTTACCACCAAATGCATCGTCGCGACGGGTTACATCGGTTGAACCTCTGCGGAAACGCACAAACCTTACGATCACATCATGCGTATCCACCCAAACAGATTCGCCGGCAAAACAAATACCATCGCCGGGAGCGCTCTGGCCTTCAATAGTAATATATGGCGCGCGGATGCTCACCGGTTTACTGAGGTGGATAATACCCGCAACGTTGAACACTACTATACGCGCACCCCCCTGCTCGCATGCATCGCGGAAACTGCCCGGGCCGAAATCATTCAGATTGGTAACTTCTATTACCCTGCCGCCACGGCCGCCAAATGTGTACATGCCGCCGCCTTCAGCGCCCGGAAATGCCGGGATCCTGGCCTGCGGAAGATCCGATGGTTTGGCTGCCCATGGAATATATGGCTTACCCTCTTTTTTGTTTTCGATCATCGCGATAGCAAATACAGAATCAGAGCGTTTTTGCTCAACTTTCTCGGCCGAATCTGATTTTGCCTGCATGGCGGGCGGTACGCGCGGGTATTGTGCACTTGCCTTTTGATATGCACAAATAGTACAAATAAGAGCGATCAGTCCAATAAGGTTTTTTTTCATTTTAGTATGTATAAATGGTTTTTAAACTGATAGATCCGGGTGGTAGATTTGTATCTAATTCGTTACAAATCAAGTATATCCGGGATATTATCAGTTTTCAAAGATGCATAGGCGACAGAGCCATTTTGTGTATGATTTTTTCTGTCTTTTGTAGGATATTAGCGTATATGACCCGGATGCTTGGAGATTAGGGATAAATACCTATAAATTTACCCTGTATTATTATAAACCGCACCATATTTACTTCATGAACACACTGGTATGCAATACTCCTGGCAGTTTTGAGTACAAAATTGCCGATAAACCGGAACTGTTAAAAGATACGGCCATCATCAAAATCAGGCGCATTGGCATTTGCGGCACCGATCTGCATGCCTACCGCGGAACACAGCCGTATTTTAGCTATCCGCGCATCCTTGGACATGAACTGGCAGGCGAATTAATGGAGTTTGATAACGCCCCGGGATTCTCCGTTGGCGAAGCCGTTACCTTTATTCCGTATTTTAATTGCGGAACCTGCATAGCTTGCCGCTCAGAAAAACCGAACTGCTGCAGCAGCATACAGGTTTGCGGTGTACATATTGACGGCGGCATGGTGGAGTATCTGCGTGTGCCGACATATTCCTTAGTTCATGGTGAAGGCTTAAGCTATGATGAACTGGCACTGATAGAACCTTTAGCCATTGGTGCACATGGTGTACGGCGTGCAGATGTTAAAAAAGACGAATTTGTAGTGGTGATAGGCGCCGGCCCGATAGGTTTAGGCACGATAGAATTTGCAAGAATAGCCGGCGGTAAAGTGATAGTAATAGATGTAAGCGACGGGCGTTTACAATTCTGTCAAGATAATTTAAAGATAGAACACACTATTAATCCTGCTAAGGAAAACGCTGTTGAAAAAGTAAGGGAGATCACCAATGGCGACATGGCCAGTGTGGTGATCGACGCAACCGGCAATCTGAACGCGATAAATGGCGGCATCAACTACCTGGCGCACGGCGGGCGTTATGTGTTGATCGGTTTACAGAAAGAGGCGTTTAGCTTTAGTCACCCCGAGTTTCATAAACGGGAATCGACATTAATGAGCAGTCGTAATGCGACCCGTGATGATTTTGAATACGTGATCGATTGTATGAAGAAAGGACTGGTGAATGCGAAGAATTACATTACGCATCAAACTTCATTCGATAAAATAAAAGATGAATTTGAGGGCTGGCTCGACCCGGTAAATGGTGTGATAAAGGCAATGGTTAAAGTAGATTGAGTATGAAGATCAGGATAATTATACCGGCATTACTGCTATGCGCCATTGTGCAATTAAGCAATGCGCAAAAAGCTGTGCTTACCACTGTAAAGCTGAAAACCTATGTCGATTATTTCAATTCGATCGATACTGAGACTATCAAGAATTATGTACCCAACGCCGGCGCCTATAAATGGATGGCTGATAATGTGCCGTTATTTGAATGCCCGGACTCGGCCATCGAAAAGATCTATTATTACCGCTGGTGGACATTCAGGAAGCACCTGGTGAAAACGCCTGATGGCTATGTGTTTACAGAATTTATTACCAACGTAGCCTGGGCCGGGGAGTACAATACGGTAAGCAGTGCCATCGGTCACCAGGTAAACGAAGGCCGCTGGTTGCATGATCCTGAATATATTAAGGGTTACATCAACTTTTGGTTATTTGATGATCCTAAACAAGCCAAACCGCACCTGCATAATTTCAGCAGTTGGCTGCAGGATGCCGTATATGGATTTTACGAGGTTAATCCGGACAAAGCTTTCATACAAAAAGTACTCCCCGCGTTAAATAACGATTACACTCAATGGGAAACAGAAAAACAGTTGCCTAATAAACTTTTCTGGCAATTTGATGTACGCGATGCGATGGAAGAATCCATCAGCGGAGGCCGCAAGGTGAAGAATATGCGCCTGCCTTTAAATAGCTACATGTATGGCAATGCTGTTGCGCTTAATAAAATGGCCACGCTTGTGGGTGACGATACTTTGCAGCAAAAATATCAGCTAAAGGCCACTCAACTTAAAAAGCTGGTACAGGACAGCCTTTGGGATGATAGCGCGAAGTTCTTCGAAGTAAAACATCCCGATGGCAAATTTGCCGGTGCCCGTGAGGAGCTGGGTTTCATCCCGTGGTATTTTAACTTACCGGATGATAACGCGAAATATGCCGAACAATGGGAGCAACTGACCGACCCAAAAGGCTTTAACGCACCTTGGGGCATTACAACTGCCGAAAGAAGACACCCCTTATTCCGTACCCATGGTAACGGGCATAGTTGTGAATGGGATGGCGCAGTTTGGCCGTTCGCTACTACCCAAACACTTAAAGGCTTAGCCAACCTGCTCACCAATTACAAAAACCACGACGGTATGTCGGCGAAAGTCTGGTACGATGAATTCCACAAATATGCCATGTCGCACATCAGGCACGGCATACCTTATTTAGGCGAATACCAGGATGAAAAAACAGGTTTCTGGTTGAAAGGCGACAACTCACCGCGCAGCAGCTATTACAATCACTCAGGTTTTTGCGACCTGGTGATCAACGACCTGGTAGGCTTAAAACCGCGGATTGATAACATATTGGAAGTTTTCCCGCTGGTGCCACAAGGCCAATGGGCATGGTTCTGCTTGGATAAAGTGACCTATCATGGCCATAATTTGACTATATTTTGGGATAAAACAGGCACAAAATACCATCATGGTTCAGGCTTCTTTATTTACTCGGATGGTAAGCAGATATATCATGATAATCAGCTTGTTAAGGTAAATGTGCCACTTATATAAGTGTAGCAAAGTGTAGCATTTCCGTAGCATCTGCATGTGTAAAGCGTAGCATTATGTAGCGTTGTGTAGCAGCGCTGCTTTAAAGATAACATCGTACAATCAATTGAAAAATATTGGCAGGATTTATCCATAAGGTAAAGATAGATTTGGTTGTTACTGTAATCAGTAAGCCTAAGTTCAATTATAAGCGATAATCAATACTTGCAAATCTTTTCATGAACGTGCTGTGTAAACCGGTATTCCTAAAATTTAGCTTCCTGCTATGTTTTTGTTTTGTTGTTTCTCAAACCTGTATGGCTTTTAAAATCAAACCATCCGGCAAGATCAACATCGTCATTTCTTCCACTGCCCATGCCCGGATCAAATACGGCGCTGAAAAGCTTGTGCAGGAATTAAACATGAATGGCTACGCGGCTACGATCATTCATCCACCAGGAAAAACCACAGGCGCCAACATTTGGGTTGGTTTACTTTCTGATCCTATCATAAAAAAGCAGCTCACCGCAAATCATATTCACCTCAGCAAAACTCCCGGAAAGGAGGGTTTTGCAATCAATTCAGCTCAAAGTGGCATCATCATAGCCGGTTATGACAATTCCGGGGCGCTTTATGGCTGCCTGGAACTCGCTGATCAATTAAAAGAAAAGCACTCGCTTCCCGCAAATATCAACATAACCGATCAACCCGAAATGGTGATGCGCGGCACCTGTATCGGCGTGCAGAAACCCGCACTGTTGCCCGGCCGCAGCACCTATGAATATCCTTATACACCAGAAAATTTCCCATGGTTTTATGATAAGGCGCTGTGGATCAAATATCTCGATTCACTTGCCGAAAATCGTTATAACTCTTTGTACCTGTGGAATGGCCACCCGTTTGCATCGCTGGTAAAAGTGAAGGAATATCCTTATGCGCTCGAAGTTAGCGAAGAGACTTATCAAAAGAACGTGGAAATGTACAATTTCCTTACTCGCGAGGCCGACAAACGCGGCATCTGGATCATCCAGGGATTCTACAATATTATCGTATCCAAGCCTTTTGCCGAGTATAATCACCTCAAAACGCAGGACCGTAACCGCCACATCGTACCCATTATTGCCGATTACACCCGCAAATCTATCGCCGAATTTGTAAAGCAATACCCAAATGTCGGCCTGATGCTTACGTTGGGCGAAGCCATGGAAGGCGAAGGGCAGGACGATATCGATTGGTTCACCAAAACTATTATCCCCGGAGTAAAGGATGGCTTGCAGGCGCTTGGCCGCACGGATGAGCCGCCAATCATTCTGCGCTCGCATGATACCAATGCGCCGGAGGATATGAAATATGCGCTGCCGCTTTATAAAAACCTGTACACCATGACCAAATACAACGGCGAGGCGCTAACCACCTACACACCGCGCGGCCCCTGGGCACAGTTGCACCGTACCTTGGCCGAGATTGGCACGGTAGAAATTGAAAATGTGCACATCCTCGCCAACCTCGAACCTTTCCGCTACGGCTCGGATGATTTTATACAGAAATGTGTACAGGCTATGCACACCGCTGATGAATCGAACGGTTTGCACCTGTATCCGCAGGCTTCCTATTGGGATTGGCCATATACCGCCGATAAAACACAGCCCCGCGAGCTGGAAATGGATCGCGACTGGATCTGGTACAAGGAATGGGCCCGCTATGCCTGGAATTGCCACCGCGACAGGGAAAATGAAGTGAAATATTGGTCGGAAGAATTGGCTAATAAATATGGCTGTACCCCGCAACAGGGAAGAGATATCCTGGAAGCTTATGAGCAATCAGGCGAAGTATCGCCAAAGATCCTGCGTCGTTTCGGCATCACCGATGGCAACCGCCAAACCATGACGCTGGGTATGCTGATGAACCAATTGGTCGACCCTGAAAAATATGGCGCTATCGCTTTGCTGTATAATTCCGAAGCGCCTGAAGGCGAAACCATAACCGAGTACGCCGCCAAGGAATGGAACCATCAGCCGCACATCGGTGAAACGCCAATAAAGGTGATCGATGATATTATTGAAGAAGGCCAAAAGGCTGTTCAATCCATTGATAAGGCACAAGGCAATATCACGAAAGATAAAGAAGAATTCGATCGTCTCCGTAATGATATGAATTGTTACAACGTGATGGCGAATTGCTATGCGCATAAAGTAAATGCGGCGTTGCTGGTGCTGCGCTATAAATATTCGAACAATATAGCCGACCTGGACAAAGCCGTTCCCGAACTGCAAACCAGTTTAGATTACTATAAAAAGCTGGTCGACCTGACCAAAGACACCTACCTGTATGCCAACAGCATGCAAACCAAACAGCGCAAGATTCCTGTCGGTGGCAACGATGGCAAAAATAAAACATGGGCCGAATTGCTGCATATCTATCAAAACGAGGTAACAAATTTCAAGAAGAATATCGATTCGCTGAAATCGCCGCAGGCAGTAGCCAAACAGGCTGAAAAGATCCATCTTACTGATGCAGCGGTACAAATAAGCGGACAGCAACTTTATAAACTCGCTGCCAATAACAATGTGTACACCGACTCGGCAGGCGCGATCAAAAAAGTCGCCCCCGAACTTGATGGTTTGCAGGGAATTAAACTCAGCAAATCGTCGCAGGAAAAGGATGGCACAACCATCAGCTTCACCAACACAAAACCTGTAAAAGTTTTGGTGGGATATTTCGTCAGTAAACAGCCTCAATATTTACAAGAACCGCAGCTCGAGAACGATGCCAGCGCCAACGACTATGGCCAGGCCGATGTGAAGATCGCCAATGCCATACAGGTTGACGGATTGCCGCCGGTTAACGTGCACACGTTTTCATTTAAACCCGGCAGCAATACGCTTACATTAGGCAAAGGCGCTTGTTTAATTTTAGGTTTTGTTGATGACGATGCCCGTGTTCCGGTTTATGATGCCGGTTTAAGCAACGAAGGCAACATCAGGGATATGCGCTGGCTTTTTAATTGATGGCGATGGAAGGCGAAGCAAGATTATTTGAAAGATTGAAAAGAAGCGCCGGCCAGTGCGATTCCCTCCCTTGGGAGGGGGAAGGGAGGGGTTTATGCCCGGATTCTCAAAAGATGGGTTTTGTGCGATATGCGGCATTTTTTTTTGATCCCCTCTCGAGAGGGGGTGCGCAGGGAAGTGTGGCAGCAGGGGTGTGTTTGATAAAGCGATCATTTGCCTGGCTTATAAACACACCCCCGCGTTTGCGCTCAAGGCTTGCACACCCCCTCTCGAGAGGGGATCAAAATGCGAATTTGATATATGAAACTGTATTTACATTACTTAAACGTTTCCTCTTATCGGGTATTTTTGCACTTGCAATAGTGTTAGGAATCCATCAACCCACCTCCGCTCAAACCATCCGCCAGGAAATATCACTCAACAGCAACTGGCTAACGATTAAAGACGAAAAAGACAGCGCCGCATACACTGGCTTCGAAAAACTCACCTTCAACGATAAAAGCTGGCTGCAAGTTGACGTTCCACATAACTGGGACAACTACTACGGTTACCGCCGCCTTAAACATGGCAACCTGCACGGTTATGCCTGGTATCGCAGGTCATTCAACATCGCTCAAAAAAGCACAACAAAAAGATATTTCTTATACTTCGAAGGCGTAGGTTCATATGCCACGGTCTGGCTCAATGGCGTAAAGATCGGCTACCATGTTGGCGGTCGAACCACTTTTACCATCGACGCTACAAAAGCCATCAAAACAGGTGCAAATTTGCTTTGCGTACGCGCCGATCATCCTGCATTTATCAAGGATCTGCCCTGGGTTTGCGGCGGCTGCTCGGACGATCCCGGTTTTTCAGAAGGCTCGCAGCCGATGGGGATTTTCAGACCTGTACATCTGATCGTTACCAATCCCGTGAGGATACAACCTTTTGGCGTTCATATCTGGAATGATACCACGGTTTCCGAAAGATCGGCGACGCTGAACCTCGAAACGGAAGTAAAGAATAATGATAGCAAGCCATGCTCGGTAACGATAGTAAACGAACTGTTCGATGCAAAAGGAAAAGTAGTCGCGCAAACAAAATCACAAGCTAATTTAGGTGCGAATGCTGAGATTGTGGCCAAGCAGGAGATTTCAAACATAAGCCATGTGCATTTATGGTCGTTAACCGATCCGTACTTGTACACTGTTTCAACACAAGTCATCATCAACGGAAAAATAGTTGATAAAACAAAAACACCTTACGGTATCCGCTGGATCAGCTGGCCGATAGGCAGAAATAATGGAGATGGCCGTTTTTACTTGAACGGTAAACCGGTTTTCATCAATGGCATAGCCGAATATGAGCATTTAATGGGCAACAGCCAGGCCTTTAGCAATGCAGAGATCAGGGCGAGGGTAATGCAATTACGCGCTGCAGGTTTCAATGCTTTCCGCGATGCGCACCAGCCGCATAATCTCGAATATCAAAAATATTGGGATCAGCTCGGCATACTTTGGTGGCCGCAGTATACGGCGCACATCTGGTATGATACGCCGCAATTCAGGGAGAATTTTAAAGCTTTATTGAGGGATTGGATCAAAGAGCGCCGCAACAGTCCGTCAGTTATCCTGTGGGGATTGCAAAACGAAAGCCGCCTGCCGGAAGATTTTGCCAAGGAATGCTCGGACATCATCCGCAGTCTCGACCCGACTGCTTCATCGCAACGTAAGATCACTACCTGCAATGGTGGCAGAGGTACGGATTGGGACGTGCCGCAAAACTGGTCGGGTACCTATGGCGGCGACCCGCTGAAATATGGCGGCGACCTGCAAAAGGAATTATTGGTTGGTGAGTATGGCGGCTGGCGCAGTCTCGACTTGCATACCAGCGGCTCGTTCCTGCAAACCAGCATTTTAAGCGAAGACCGGATGACGCAGTTGCTGGAAGAAAAAGTGCATTTGGCGGATTCGGTAAAGAACAGCGTTGCCGGGCAATTTGCATGGCTGCTGTATTCGCACGAAAATCCCGGTCGTACGCAGGGCGGCGAGGGGCAGCGTGAGCTCGACCGTGTTGGTCCGGTAAATTATAAGGGACTTTTCACCGTTTGGGGACAACCAACGGATGCCTTTTATATGTACCGCGCCAATTATGCTGATAAGATAAAAGAGCCGATGGTGTACATCGTGTCGCATACCTGGCCAAACCGGTGGTTAAAAGCGGGCAAAAAAGACAGCATCACCGTTTATTCCAATTGCGATTCGGTGGAATTGGATCCGTTTGGCACCATAAAAACAAGGAAAGGTGTAGGCACACATTTTCAATGGGATAATGTGGATGTTAAAACCAATATATTATACGCCAAAGGTTATGTAAACGGCAAAATTGTAGCGCAGGATTATATTGTGCTTAACAATTTACCGGCTGCACCGCGGCCTCCTATGATCATCAAAAATGAAGCGCTACTGAAACCTATCGCAGGCTATAATTACTTATACCGGGTGAATTGCGGCGGTTCGGATTATACCGATAAGCAAGGGCACTTATGGATGGCAGATGTACATAAAACAAGCGGAAAAACCTGGGGTTCATTATCATGGACGGATGATTTCCCCGGTATGCCGGCTTTTTTCGCCAGCCAGCAGCGCAGTTTCGATGAGATCAGATCAACCGACGACCAGCAACTATTTCAAACCTATCGTTTCGGTACAAATAAGCTGAAATATCAATTCCCGGTACCGGACGGCGATTACAAAGTAGAGCTATACTTTACCGAACCATGGTATGGTATTGGCGGCGGCATGGATTGCACAGGCTGGCGCCTGTTTGATGTGGCGGTGAATGGCAAAACAGCGATAAAAGACCTTGATATCTGGAAAGAAGCAGGCACTGATAATGCATTGAAAAAAACTATAAACGTACACGTCACTGGTGGTCAGCTGGAAATCTCATTCCCGCACGTAGCAGCAGGTGAGGCAATCATTTCAGCCATCGCGATCAGCACAACTGATAAAAAAGCCGTTGCTGCGCAGCCTTCGGAGAATTCGATAAAAGATTTAAGAACTACAGGCAACAATTGGAAAATAGAATCATGGATGGATATCGGGCAAAAAGCTTATACCGATGCTGATGTGCTGTTCAATGATCTGCCGCCTGTTTTATATGGGGCTGATTGGATAAAGCCGCCCCATCATTTGTCTGCACAAGATGAAGGCGGCAGTTTTGTAGTTCCCGTTGCTGCTGATGTGTTTATAGGGATTAATGCTAAAGAAGCAGATCGCCCTGCCTGGTTAAAAGAATATCAGCCGACCGGGTTAACCATACAAACCAACGAAAACAGTGGTACGCTGTTGCCGTTATACAAAAAACGTTTTACAGCAAATCAAACCGTTAATATGGGCGCATCGGCAAATGGCAATGGTTACATCGTGGCAGTTTTGCCGGTCACTACGCTTGAGCCTGCAACCGATCTGAAACGAAGTGTGAACTATGGTGTTGCCAATGCTATTTTGCAGGGTAATGGTGTTGCGCTGGATACGGTAGGCAATAAAAAAGTAGTTCGTTTTACAGCAAATACAGGTGGCGTTGCTAGTTTTACGGCTGCTCCCGGTGTAGCGGATACCTACACTTTCCGGTTCAAATATTTAAATAGCAGCGAAAAAACGCTTTCTGCCAAACTCCAGTTACAAGATCCGAATGGTGTGATCCTTAAAACGGAAACATTAAGCTTTAAACCTGTGCTGAAAGGGAAATCGGGCACCATAAACATTACAACCAATGGCAACATCAACGCCGGGAATTATAAATTGATCTTGACGGCAACGGATGCTAATGGATTGATATTAACCGGGTTTGAAATGCAATAAATGAATTAAAAATCGATGAAAAAGATATTCGCCTGCTTGTTGTTGATTTTACCGGTGCAGCTGTTTGCACAGAGTTTGCAGGTTACTGATCTGCAATGCGAATACGCCAGCAACCCGGCAGGAGTTGAAGCTGCATCGCCAAAATTAAGTTGGAAGCTAAAGGCGAATGGGCATGATGTAATGCAAACTTCGTATCACATCCTGGTTGCAGATAATCAGTCTGATCTGGATAAGAACAGTGGCAATCTCTGGGATTCAAAAAAGATCACTTCTTCCGCCTCCATTCAAATCACCTACAAAGGCAAACCGCTCGAATCTGCCAAAACTTATTACTGGAAAGTGATGGTTTGGGATAACCATACCCGCGTTTCGCAATGGAGCAGTGCAGCGCAATGGCAAATGGGCCTGTTAAACTCTACCAACTGGCAGGGCGCTAAATGGATAGCCTACGCGCAAATGCCCGATAGCATGCGCATGGTGCCATTCCCCGGTAACCGCGGGCCGAAAGGCTTGCCGCCGGTAAACGATGTGCTGCCATTGCTGCGCAAAACATTTACGATCAGCAAAAAAGTTAAAAAAGCCACACTTTACATCTGCGGTCTGGGTCATTTCGATATGAGCCTGAACGGAGCAAAGGTCGGCGATCACTTCCTCGACCCGGGATGGGTGCAATATGATAAACAAGCATTGTATGTGCCGTTTGATATCACCCCAAAACTTCAGCAAGGCCAAAATACCATCGGCGTAATGCTGGGCAATGGCTTTTACTTTATCCCCCGCGATAAACGCTACCGCAAAATGACCGGCGCTTACGGCTATCCAAAAATGATCTGCCGCCTGTTAATTGAATATACCGACGGCACAACAGGCGGCCTCGTAAGCGACGAAAGCTGGAAAACTGCACCCGGCCCGGTAATATTTACCAGCATTTACGGGGGCGAAGATTACAATGCCAACCTGGAGCAGCCGGGATGGAACACCAATAACTTTAACGATGCACAATGGCAAAATGCAGTGATCGTAAAAGGCCCGCCGCAATTGGATGCACAGGCCGCCGATCCCTTGAAAGTGATGCAGGAATTTACACCCGTAAGCAAAAAGCAAATCTCGCCGGCGGAATGGGTTTACGATCTGGGTCAGAATGCTTCAGGTATACCTGAAATCACCGTTCAGGGCAAAAAAGGCGATACCGTACGCATTACTCCTGCAGAAATACTTCATCCCGACGGCACTGCTAATCAAAACGGCTCAGGTAAGCCACATTATTATAATTACATTTTAAAGGGCGGCCGTCCCGAAACCTGGCATCCGCAATTCACCTATTACGGGTTCAGGTATTTACAGGTTGATGGTGGTATCCCTCAAGGTGAAACAAATGCGGGCAATCTGCCTGTAATTTTAAATATCAAAGGCCTTCATACACGCAATGCTGCGGATAGCGTGGGCAGTTTCGAGTGCTCATCTGAACTGTTCAATCGTGTTTACAAACTGATCAACTGGTCTATCAAAAGCAACCTCGCCAGCTTGTTTACTGATTGCCCGCATCGCGAAAAGCTGGGCTGGCTGGAAGAAGCGCACCTGGTGGGCAACTCGCTGCATTACAATTTTGATACGCATCGTTTGGCGTTGAAATGCATTAACGATATGCGCTACGCGCAAACCCCCGAAGGTTTGATACCCGAGATAGCGCCTGAGTTCACCAAATTCGGCGATCCTTTCCGCGATTCGCCGGAGTGGGGGAGCAATGCCATTATCCTGCCGTGGTATGTTTATCAATGGTATGGCGATAAGGAGGTTTTGGCGGACAACTATGATATGATGACGCGCTACCTTGCTTATCTCGGTACAAAAGCAAACGCCAATATCCTCACACAAGGCCTTGGCGACTGGTACGACCTTGGCCCGAAAGCACCGGGTTTTTCGCAACTGACGCCTAAGGGACTAACCGCTACTGCATTTTATTATTACGACCTGCGCATAGCGGTGCGTATCGCCCGTCTGTTAGGTAAAACGTCTGATGCCGAAGCCTATGAAAAGCTGTCTGCAGGCGTGAAGCAGGCTTACAACAAGATGTTCTTCAACCAGCAAACGGGGCAATACGGCACCGGCAGTCAAACATCCAACGCCATTTCCGTTTATATGGGTTTAGCTGGACCGCTTAACAAACAGGCAGTTACTGATAATATCGTAAAAGACCTCCGCGATCATAACAATGCGCTTACCTCCGGTGATATCGGGTTTAAATACCTGTTAAAATCACTGGAAGATGGCGGGCGCTCTGATGTGATCTTCGATATGAACAGCCGTACGGATGTACCGGGTTATGGCTACCAGGTAACGCATGGCGCAACTTCGCTTACCGAATCCTGGGCGATGGGCGGCGCTTCGCAAGACCATTTTATGCTGGGCGAACTGATGGAATGGTTTTATGAAGGGTTGGCCGGCATCAGGCAGGCCACGGGTGGTGTCGCTTTCAACAAGATCGAGATCAAACCGGAATTGGTTGGCGATATTACATTTGCTAAAGCAAGCTATAACTCGCCGTATGGTGTGATCGTTAGCGACTGGAAAAAAGCCAACGGCAAATTTGAATTAACTGTTCAAATCCCCGCGAATACTACCGCAACCATCTGCCTGCCGTCAAAAAAAGGTTCTAAAGTTACTGAGGATGGAAAATCAGTTTCAGCTGTGAATTATACAGATGGCAGGGCACTCATCAAAACAGGTTCAGGTATTTATCATTTTGTTTCAATCTATTAAATATCGATATGAAGTTTAAAAATATACTATCGGCTATCCTCCTGACAATCACATTAATCGGGTCGGCATTTGCACAATCGGATGTAAATAAAGTGCCCGATAACGTGATGCAGGATGTTTATAACCAGGTGAAAACGCCTTATAAATATGGGATGGTGATCGTCCCCGAAGACAATTCTAAAAAGGTGGATTGCCCGACCGTTTTCCGCAAAAGCGGTAAGTGGTTTATGAGTTATTTGGTTTTCAATGGCCGGGGATATGAAACATGGCTGGCAAAAAGCGATGACCTGTTGCATTGGTCGACAGAAGGCCATATGCTGTCATTCTCCGATACTACCGATTGGGACAATAACCAGAAAGCGGGTTATGTAGGGCTGGAAGACTTGAAATGGGGCGGCTCATACGAGCTGCAGAAATACGATGGCAAATACTGGATGTCGTACTTCGGCGGGCACGAGCGTGGTTATGAAAAGGGTAAACTGGCTATTAGCCTTGCCTATACAAGTGATGATCCGTCAAAACCGCATGAATGGAAACGATTAGGCCATTATGTGTTGTCGCCGGAGGATTCAACCGTTAGCTGGTGGGATAACCATATTCAATATAAGGAAACTGTCATCTGGGATAAATCAAAACTCACCGGGCATCCCTTCCTGATGTATTACAATGCCAATGGCGATAGTGTGGATAAAAAGCGCGGCGCCGAGCGTATCGGTCTGGCAACTTCCGACGATATGGTGCATTGGACACGCTACGGCAAAGATCCGGTGCTAAACCATGGCCCCGGTATCACCGGCGACCCATGGATCCAGAAAATAGGCAATGTTTACGTAATGTTTTACTTCGGAGCTTTCTGGAAAACTGGTCCGGGTGGTGTATTTAACCGCTTTGCCTGCTCCTACGACCTGGTGCATTGGACGGATTGGAATGGCGAAAAGCTCATTCAGTCGTCAGAGCCATTTGATAACGAATTTGCGCATAAATCATGCGTCATCTACTGGAAAGGTACGGTTTACCATTTCTATTGCGCGGTTGATAAATCACAGCAACGTGGCATCGCGGTAGCAACATCAAAAGACATAGGCAAAAGCAGCGTGAATTTTGTAGCGCCGCCGGTTAAGAAAAAATAGAGAGATGATGCGGCGAATTGTAACCATATTTCTTTTTAGCACCTGCATCTGTTTGCATGCGTCCGCGCAGCGCATAGTCAATTTCGATGATAACTGGCGCTTTATGCTGGGCGATGACAGCCTTGCCAAAAATCCCGGTTATAATGATACGAAATGGCGTAAGCTTGATCTTCCGCACGACTGGAGCATAGAAGGTAATTTCAGCGAAAAAAACACAACCACACAAGCTGAAGGCGGTTTACCCGCAGGTATTGGCTGGTACCGGAAAACGTTTACACTAGCCTATGATACCAAATTGCAAAAAGAGGTATTTATTAATTTTGATGGCGTTTATCACAACAGCGAGGTTTGGATAAATGGTCATTATCTGGGCAAACGGCCTAATGGGTATGTGTCCTTCAGCTATTATCTTACGCCTTACCTCAACTTCAATGCAAAAAATACGATAACTGTGAGGGTTGATAACTCAGACCAGCCAAACTCCCGCTGGTATAGCGGTTCGGGCATTTACCGCAATGTGTGGCTGAGTTATGAATTTCCGGTTCATTTAAAAAAATGGGGCACGTTTATCACTACGCCAACTGTCACCGATAAAGCTGCAACAGTACACATCAGCACTTCGGTTGAAAACGCTCCTGAACCGATCCCATTAGAGATCACGATATTGGATGAAGCAAGAAATATTGTAGCCAAAGATACTTCATCAATAAAAGGGTCGGCTGATCGTGAGCTCATCATAAAGAACCCGGAGTTGTGGTCAGTTGATCATCCGCACCTGTACTCTGTCATAGTGCAATTATTGGCAGGTGGCAAGACCTTGTACAGTGAAACTTATAAGATTGGCATTCGTTCATTTCAGTTCGACGCGCAAAAAGGCTTTTTCCTTAACGGCAAAAGCATGAAGATAAAAGGCGTTTGCCTGCATCATGACGAAGGCGCTCTGGGTGCTGCAGTAAATACCCGCGCGATCGAAAGGCAACTGCAATTATTAAAAGATATGGGCTGCAATGCCATCCGTACTTCGCACAACCCGCCCGCCCCTGAATTTTTAGACCTGTGTGATAAGATGGGTTTACTGGTACTAGACGAGGCGTTTGATATGTGGGCGAAGAAGAAAAGCAAGCACGATTACCATGAAGATTGGGCGCAATGGCACGTCCGCGACCTGCAGGATCAAATATTGCGCGACCGTAACCATCCATCTGTATTTATGTGGAGCGTTGGCAACGAAATAAGGGAACAGTTTGACACAACAGGCATTTCGATAACGAAGGAATTGGTCGGCATTGTAAAGAATATCGATAACACCCGCTCGGTAACATCAGCTTTAAGTGAAGCCGATCCGAAAAAGAATTTCATCTATCAATCAGGCGCGCTGGATGTCATTGGCTTCAATTACCATCCCGAAGCCTGGCCCGATTTTCCGAAAAACTATCCCGGCCAGAAATTTATCGCCACCGAAACCACCTCAGCCTATGAAACACGCGGTTTTTACGAGCAGCCAACCGATTCAACCCGTCATTGGCCTACAAGTGCAAAGGCGCCATTCAAAGGCAACCCGGAATTTGCCATAACAGCTTATGATAACGTGGTCGCCTACTGGGGTGCAACCCATGAGGATACCTGGAAAGTGATTAAAAAGTATGATTTTCTTTCGGGATTGTTTGTCTGGACGGGTTTCGATTACATCGGCGAACCTACGCCATATCCATGGCCCGCACGCAGCTCGTATTTCGGGATCATTGACCTTGCCGGGTTTCCCAAAGACATATACTACATGTACCAAAGCGAGTGGACGAACAAACCTGTTCTGCACCTATTGCCGCATTGGAACTGGAAACCGGGACAAATAATTGACGTTTGGGCATACTACAGCCAGGCTGATGAGGTGGAATTGTTTCTCAATGGCCGCTCGCTTGGCGTTAAGCGTAAAACTGGCGATAGCCTGCACGTAAACTGGAAAGTGAAGTATGAGCCGGGAACTTTAAAAGCGATTTCGCGCCGGAATGGAAAAATTGTATTGATAAAAGAAATACATACTGCCGGCCCGGCCGCGAAAGTTGTAATGGTAGCAGACAGGCGGGTTATAAAAGCGGATGGTAAGGACTTATCATACTTCACCGTTAAAATAACAGATAAGGACGGCAATATTGTACCGGATGCCGATAACCTTGTATATTTTAAAATAACCGGCCCCGGTAAAATTGCCGGGGTAGACAATGGCTCGCAATCAGATCTGGAGTCCTTCAAGGCAAACTGTAGGAAAGCTTTTCATGGGATGTGCCTGGTGATCGTTCAATCGGATAAGAAGCCTGGAAGCATTAATATTGAAGCTTCATCAGTTGGGTTAGCGAGCGCAAAATCTCTTGCCAAATCAGAATAATTAATTAGTGTTATTTTTACACTTAAATAGACATGATATTACAATAACAGGCAAATATTTCATAAGAAAAAAATGAGGCCTGTAATAGCTTTGTTATTTTATTTTAAGAATATAAACCTGCGGTAATCAGCATTTCATATTACTTACATTTCAGATAGATGGGGCGGCAGCTGCACATAATCGATATCGGCGTTATAATATTATACCTGTGCGCAATGCTGCTGGTTGGTTTTTATTTTTCCAGGAAGAATAAAAGCGCCAGGCAATTTACCAGTGGTCTGGGCCGTATTCCCGGCTGGGCGATTGGTATGTCAATTTATGCAACTTTTTTAAGCAGTAATACATTTTTAGGCGTTCCGGGGAAAACGTTTGGCAGCGACTGGAATGTGTATGTTTTTAGCTTGTCGATGCCGCTGGCTGCCTGGGTTGCCAACAAGTATTTTGTACCATTTTACCGTAACACCGGCGAAATATCCGCCTATACCCATTTCGAGAAACGTTTTGGCGCATGGGCGCGGACATTTACCGTAGTTTGTTTCCTGCTTACGCAGATCGCGCGAATGGGATCTATATTCTTTGGCATCGCACTTGTGCTGCAGGCGCTTACCGGGTTTGATATGAAAACCATCATGATCGTGATTGGGCTTTGTATCATCGTTTATACGGTTATGGGTGGCATCGAGGCAGTTATATGGACGGAAGTTGCACAGGCTATCATAAAAACACTGGGCGCTTTGCTCATACTTTACCTTGTTATTATAAATATGCCCGGGGGGATAAAACAGATCGTAGATATTAGTACCAGTCAGCATAAATTGTCGCTTGGCAGCTTTTCTGCAAATTTTACCCAGCCTACATTTTGGGTGATATTGCTGTACGGGTTTTTTATTAACCTCAATAATTTCGGCGTCGATCAAAACTATGTACAACGTTATCATGCGGCCTCGTCTGAGCCACAGGCACGGAAATCAGTATGGATCTGCGTGGCCATGTACATGCCGGCGTCGCTGCTATTTTGCATCATCGGCACCAGTTTGTTTGCTTATTATTCGGTACATCCGGCGCTGATAAACGACATTAAACAACAGGTAGCAATGGAACGGCTCGGCCATGGCGCTCCTTTGGCGCAGATCAATGCTGCGGCAACTGCCTTAAAACCTGCCGATTACGGCGATAAAGTTATGCCGAATTTCATGGTAGCCAATATCCCGGTAGGCGTAACCGGCCTCATCGTTTCCGCCATACTTGCGGCAGCCATGAGCACTATCAGCTCGGGTATGAATGCATCTGCTACGGTTTTCTCTGTGGACATCTACAAAAGATACTTTAAGCCCGGCATTAATGACAAACAAATGCTGCGCCTGCTGCATATTGCCACGGTGATATTTGGTGTAGGAGGGATGGCCGCGGCCATTTCAATTATTGGTGTGAAGAGTGTACTGGATGTGTGGTGGCAGCTTTCGGGCATTTTCGCGGGAGGTATGTTAGGGCTGTTCTTGCTGGCGCTGATCAGCCGGCAAACTAAAAACCACGAGGCGATAATTGCAGCGTGTATTGGTTCGCTGGTGATTCTGTGGCTGACGTTTCCTTCAATTATCCCGCAGCAATACAGTGCATTACGCAACACGCTGAATACGAACATGACCATCGTGATCGGTACTTTAACCATCCTTTTAACAGGAATTATACTAACAAAGATCAAAGAGTTTTTCAAGCAACGCGCTGTTGCATAAATGAATATGAATATGAATGCGACGAAAAAAGGCTTTATCCCTGTAATGCTAACACCATTTAAAAACAACGGCGATATCGACTATGATGGCTTAACAAACCTCACCGAACTCTACCTTAACGCGGGCGCCGCCGGGCTTTTTGCCAATTGCCTATCAAGCGAAATGTATGAGCTGGAAGATGAAGAGCGCCTGCAACTTATAAAACATGTAATAAAGATCGCAGGAACAGCCATTCCCGTAGTAGCTACCGGAACTTTCGGCGGGCCGGTTAGCAAGCAGGCTGATTTTATAAAGCGCGTACGCGATACCGGTGCAGATGCCGTGATACTGATCACCAGCTTATTGGCTGATCAAGACGAGAGTGATGAGGTATTTGAAGGGCGTGTATTCGATCTCTTTAGCCAGACCGAAGACATCCCACTAGGCTTTTATGAATGTCCTGAACCTTATAAAAGATTGCTCAAACCCGAGCAATTGATAAAATTTGCGAAAACCGGCAGGATAATATATCATAAGGATACCTGCCTGGATATAAACCAAGTGCGGGAAAAGCTAAAGGCTGAAGAAGTAAACCCCGAATTTGGCTTGTATGACGCCTATATGGGACATGCTGTTGAATCGCTAAAAGCAGGTTCGGCAGGATTATCCTGCATCCAGGGCAATTTTTTCCCTGAGCTAATTGTTTGGTTGTGTGATCATTATGCTGATGAAGCATTGACACAGGAAGTAAACGAGGTGCAGAAGTTTTTGATAGATAACATGGGCGTAATGCACAGCGTTTACCCGATCATTGCTAAATATTGGCTTACCAAGCGTGGTTTGGACATTTCAACTATCACCAGGCGAAACGTAGGCGTGTTTAAACCTTCAGTACGTACCCAGATTGATGATTTGTACGGGAATTATACGAAGCTCAAAAGCGATATTGGTATCGGTTCTTATTTGTAATCAGCAGGTTGCGCTTTTGCATAGCCGCGTTTGTATTCTAGCGGCGTCATGTTGGTGACCTTTTTAAAATGCCGGTAGAAATTGGAGATGTTGTTGAATCCGCATTCAAAACAGATCACTTCCGTCGGCATTTTGTCTTCGATTAAAAAGCGGCAGGCATGGCTTATCCGTATCTCCGTTAAAAAATCCGAATAAGTTTTCTTTGTCATCAGCTTAAAGTAGCGGCAGAATGAGGTTACGCTAAGGTTGGCTATCGATGCTATCTCCTGTAATGTAATTTCTTTTTTATACTTGGCAAGCGTGTAAGAGCACACTTTGTTGAGACGTATGGTATCCGATTCGTTCGACTCATGGAACTCATTGTGCGACAAGGTTATCGGGTCGAAATCTTCATTTTCGGCCAATACCTTTAATATAGATAATAATACTATGATACGATCGAGATTAGTGGCATTCACTGCCGAACGCATCAGCTTTGCCAGTTGGTCTTTTGCCTGTCCGTTTACTATAATGCCGCTCTTCGCCCGCTCAAAAAGTTTGTTTAGCATATATGCCTCGGGTAGGTTCAGCATGTAGCGGCCGAGGCAGTCAGGCAAAAAATGTATAACAATTACCTCTACATTTAACCCCGAATCCGGTTTAAAATATTCCTCTTTACAACGCCAGCAATGAGGGAGTTTCTCACCGAGTAACAAAATTTCGCCAGCCGAAAAGTTGCTGATATTATCACCGATGAACCGCACACCTTCGCCTTTTATAACATAATGCAGCTCAAGCTCAGGGTGATAATGCCATATTCCTCTGAATGTAGGCAATATGTCGTGCCTGATACTGAATGAGTTACGTGGCTGTACAGGTACTTTTAAGAAATGCGGTTTCATGTATGTTAAACTACTTTTAAACGTATAATTGGTACGGACGAAGCAGGAATAGCGCTTGGTCCGCTTAAAGGGCACAAATGCAGGTTGCTATACTATCCTGTATATAAAGTCAAATGTATACACTTCTGCAGAGAGTTGCAATAATTTGTCATGATAAAATCATACAATAAGTTGATAAATACGGGTAGTAATAGCGAATGGCTATAATCCATATTTGTTATGTAAATAGTTTTATAGTATTAATAACTATTCTACGCATATAAACCAGTAACTAAATATATAATTCACAACAAGGTTAGCTCAGCTTTCGATTGGCAGGCCTAATGATTGTTGAAAATACACTTAAAATAACGCTCAATTTTGCGCATTTAAAGTGGACTAAATTATCGATGATGACTATAAAAAAATATATCCTGGCAGTTGCCCTGTTCCTTTCGGCAACAGCCGTATCATTTGCACAAAATAGCAATACAGCAGCCGATCAGGATAACTACACGCAGGTAATTACCAAGAGGTCTGAGAAAATTGTTTCTTCACTTGGCCTAACCGATTCTGTAAAATTTAAGAAGGTTGAAGGGATTGTCGTTGATCAATACCGTACATTGGGCATCATTCACGATACCCGTAACGCAAAAGCAAAAGATATCAAAGCGCAAGCCGGTGACGACAAAGCTAAAGCGACAGCCCAAACAGCAGCACTTGACAGCGCAACCGGTCTTCAACTGAACCAGGCGCACGCCGCCTATCTTGCAAAACTATCCGCAGAGCTTTCCCCTGAGCAAATTGATAAAGTAAAAGACGCCATGACCTATAATATACTTGGCGTAACTTATGGTGCTTACCTTGACGAATTACCAACCCTTACCGATGCGCAGAAAGCACAGATAAAAGCCTGGCTGGTTGAAGCACGTGAGCTCGCTATTGATGCCGAGTCGTCGGAGAAAAAACATGCGGTGTTTGGTAAATACAAAGGCCGTATAAACAACTACCTGTCAAAACAGGGGTACGATATGAAAAAGGCTGAGGACGACTGGCAGCAACGTATAAAAGCACGGCAGCAGCAAAAAACTAATGGATAAATAAAAAAAAGAAAAACCAATAATTAACCATACATCAATTTTATTTAACTTAAATTTTTATGAGAAAAATTTACCTCATTCTTTCAGTACTATTGCTGCTCTGCAATGTACTAAAGGCCCAGGACCAGGATCGTACGGTTTCAGGTAATGTTGTGGATGAAAAAGACTTACCTATGCCTGGCGTTACCGTGCAGGTTAAAGGCAGCAAAGCTTCTGCAGCAACTGATGCCAACGGTAAGTACTCCATCAGGGTAACAAACCTGCAAAACGTTGTAATAGGCGTTTCATTCGTGGGATACTCTTATCAGGAGAAAACTTTGCGGGTTGGTGAGATGAACGCCGATTTTAAATTGGCGCCAACTAACAACAACCTTGATGAAGTAGTAGTAGTAGGTTACGGTGAGCAAAAGAAGGCCACTTTAACCGGTTCGGTAGCTACAATAAACCCTAAGGATGTGCAGGACATACCAGGCCTTAACTTTCTTGGAACTTTGAGCGGCCAAACTGTTAACCTGAGCATTGTTGAAAACAACCGTCCCGGCCAGGCAACCGGTAGTGTGACTATACGTAACCCTACATCATTCTCAACAGTTGCCCAAACCCCATTGTTCATTATAGATGACCAGGTACGCACGCAAGCAGATTTCGACCTGCTGGACGCAAGTGAAATTGAGAATGTCTCTATTCTAAAGGATGCTGAAGCCGCTATTTACGGTGTATCAGGTGGCGCCGGCGCGATTTTAGTACGTACTAAAAAAGGCAGGATAGGTGCGCCTAAAATTAGTTTCAGCACACAATTTGGTACTGCAAGCGCTGTAAAGCTGCCGCAATACCTTACAGGTATACAAATGGCTAACTGGAGCAATGCGGTAACCTATATGAGTGTTGCATATCCTAACGGTGTACCATCAGGAAACGTGATAGATACAGGCGGTTATGTAAACGGTAACAAACTCAACAAAAATACAAACTGGTATACGCCGGATGAGTTGGCTTACATTGCCAACCCGGCAAATAACCAAAATTGGCTTAAAGATTACTTTCACGCAGCTGATGTTGAGCATGAAAACCTCACTGTACAAGGCGGTAACGATAAAACAACATATTTTATAGCAGGCGATTTTACCAACCAAAACGCAAACTTTTCAGGGCTTGAAAACTACAAATGGGGTGTACGCGCCAGTGTGGAAACAAAACCCGCAAAAGGTTTAACAGTAGGTTTAAACCTCGATTTCAATTATTCGTTCGATAAGGAATTCTGGATGAAATATTCAGGAGAGAATCTTAACAACGACGTTATATTATTAGGCGAGCACTTACCATGGGTGCCATATTCAATAAACGGTAACCCCGTTTATTTGCAAAACTATCAAAGTAATGGCGCCTCGCAGGACAATATCAATTTCCCGCTTTTCCAAAACTCTGATAACTTTGAGCAGCATCCGGATTATATTACCAACCTTTTGGCCCATGTAGACTATGAAATTCCATGGGTTAAAGGCTTGTCATTCGGCCTGTCTTTTGACAATAACATCAATTCATCATTCCCTACACAGTACGGAACTGCATTTAACTATTATACATACACCTTTACAGGCGAAAACTCTCATATACCAGGCGGTACTATAAAAGGTAATCCGATTTCAATTCAAAATGGTAATGATATAACTTTTAACCCCGATTTGATAAAGACATACCAGATAGATGCAAAGATCAACTATCAGCATAGTTTTGGTAAAAATAACATCAGTGCAATTGCATTGTACGAGGAAAGAGGTGGCAGTGGCGATGGAGTTACAACAAGTGAACAGAGCCCAATCGTAGGCGCTTTACCTAACTATAACTTTGCAACAGGCGTTCAGGCCACAAACCAGGCCAACAGCCAGGTTTATGAAACTGCTGTTCAGTCTTTTGTAGAGCGTGTGAATTACGATTATAACGGCACTTACCTTGCGCAGATATCAGCCCGCGAGGACGGTACCACATTTTTTGCACCAGGCAGAAGATGGGGCACCTTTGGCCAGTTATCATTGGGCTATGTGATTTCTAACCAGGACTTTTTCAAAAAAGCTGCGCCATGGGTAGACCAATTAAAGGTAAGGGCAAGCTTTGGCTTATTGGGCGCTAATAACGTAAATCCAAGTGCGTATGGATATTTCCAACAGTACAACGTAAAAACAGGAAGCAGCGGCGGCGCTGTATTTAATGAAGGCGAGCGCGGAAATGGTATTGCACCAACAGCACTGCCAAATCCTTATGCTACCTGGGATCATAAATTTGAAACCGACTACGGTATAGATGCGGCATTTCTGAAAAGCCGTTTAAGCGTAACACTCGATTATTTCTGGACACATGGCTATGATATGCTTGCACAAACATCGGCCGCAGTTCCATTCCTTGTAGGTAATACAGCACCGGTAGAAAACTTTGCCAGTGCAAACAACTTCGGTACAGAAGTTACCATTACCTGGAGAGATCATATCAACGAGGATTGGGGATATAACGTTACAGCATTTTATGGCTGGAGCGATGATAAAAACATCAGGGAACCTCAAACTGCAGGTTTAGCAGGCACCTTTGAAGACCGCACAGGTAAATCTGACGACGGTGGTTTATTAGGACTGGAAAGCTTAGGCGTTATCCGTAACCAGGACCAGGCAAACCAGATCATTGCACAAAGGGCTGCAGCTGCAGGTGGTGCAGGTAATGTAAAAATATTAGGTTTAACACCTGCACCGGGCATGTTAAACTATGTTGATGAGAACGGTGACGGTGTTATTACTAATGATATTAATGACCAACGATACCTGTCGAAAAAAGCAAGCAATCACAACAGTGCAGGCTTAAATTTCGGGTTTAGCTATAAATCAGTAAGCCTTAACGTGGTTTCAGGTCTTTCATGGGGCGGTTTATCAAACATCCCGGGTGCCGATTTAACCGGCTATACTACAGGTAAGGACGATTTGGACGAAAACAGGCTTGCAATTTGGAATGAAGGCTACTGGACACCCCAAACGCCTAATGCAAAACTACCTGCACCATATTATACAGGCGATTATAACGTAGTAAGCAGTTTTTGGGAAATCAGCAGCTTTAGCTGGAATATCTCACAAGTTAACCTGTCCTATTCTTTACCTGCAAGATGGATAAAACATGTGGGCCTTGCAAATGCACGTCTATTTGGGCAATGCACAAATGCGCTCAGCTTATACAATCCATATCCTGAAGGTTACAGGGCAGCAGGTTCACCAACCAACGCATACCCTCAGCTGAGGACAATTACATTCGGTTTAAATGCAGGTTTTTAATTATTAAGACAATGAAAAAATTATATTACATAGCATTAGCAGGCCTGTTGTTGTCAACAGTGCTTTATTCAAGTTGCAAAAAGGTACTTGCAGATAAAGTACCCGAAACTACTTATACCTCAACGCTTCTTTTTAGCGACTCGGTAGTAGCTGTACAGTATATCAACACAATTTATTCAGCCAACCTGCCATCATGGGCTGGTGTCAGCTCGGGCAGCACACTCGGCGGCATCGGTTATGGTAACCTTTGCGAAGAGAACTATTCAAACAACATCGTTACATCAGGTACGGTTACTGCGGCAAGTATTGCAGATGTCGGTACCGCTAACACTAATAGTAACAACTACGCCAAGATCCGTAACATAAACGATTTTATTGAAAACCTTGTTGCCAGCCCGATACCTGTTGGTACTAAAAACAGGTTTAAAGCACAGGCTTGTTTCTGGAGGGCATATCGTTATTTTGATCTTGTAAAGTTATATGGTGGTGTGCCGCTGGTTTTAAATACTTTACCCGTTGTTGGCGATGCTACAAAATTAGCCGACGCATTACCCCGTAATACCACAACACAAACCTTTAACCAAATTGTAGCCGATTTGGATACCGCTATTGCCTATCTGCCGGGCGGCTGGCCGGCTGCCGACTATGGCCGTATTACCAAAGGCGCTGCACAGGCATTTTTAGGCAGGGTATTATTAACCTGGGCAAGCCCGGAATTTAATACTACAGGCGATGTTACACGTTGGCAAGCTGCTTACCAGGCAAGTACAGATGCTATCACCACACTTAGCTCACACGGTTATGGTTTATACCCTAAAGAAGATGTGACCATGTGGACCACAGAAGGTGCAAATGGTACCGCTCCCCAAAATTCGGAAGCGGTTATGGTAACTGAATATAATACTTTTAACGACGCAAACGGCCAGGATAATAACGGTTATACATCCAGTAACGAGCCTAAGGCTTTAGGTGGTGGCGGTGCCGATAACCCAACCTGGACCGAAGTTGCGGCTTTTCCGATGTTGGATGGTAAAGCGCCCGGTACTTCCACCAAGTATGCTTACGATCCTGTTCATTTCTTTGATAACCGCGATCCGCGCTTTAATCAAACAATAGCCTATAACGGTTGCGTTTGGCCGCTGCAAAGTAACCCTAATTACAGGTTGTGGACTTATAATTATTATAGTAACAAAACTAATACTTCAACTAAAACAACAGAACAAAGTGGATCTACTTCTACCGGTTTTTATTGCCGTAAGGCTGTCGATCCAAGCATTTCAGCTTCCAATCTTCCGTATTCGGGTACCGACTGGCAGGAGATCAGATATGCAGAAGTACTGTTAAACCAGGCTGAAGCAGCAGCGATGACAGGTAACTCTAACGTTGCTTACAGCGATCTGATCGCTATACGCAAAAGAGCAGGCATTGAAGCAGGTTCAGATGGTATGTATGGCCTGACTACCGGCCTTAGTGGCACCAATTTGGCTATGGCTGTATTATTTGAAAGGCAGATTGAGCTTGCATATGAAGGTAAAAGGTATTGGGACCTTAGACGATGGAAATTACTTGAAAGTACACTTAACGGTACGCAAAGAGAAGGCTTAACCATTTTATTAAAACCTGATGGCAGCGGTACTGATTATCTTGCTGCTGCAATAAACTCATCTGGTTTAACTTTTCGCGATAACGCAGCAAATGCCAGCCTTGATGATGTTTATACACAGTATTTCAGCTATGCGCCTATGATAGTCAGCAATAGCAGCTCTACACTTGGCGAGCTAAAATACCTGGATACTCAACCAATTGCTATCCAAACAGCCGATTATTACTTCGGAGTTCCGATTGGTACGTATCAGAACGATTTGAAATTCCAGCAAACGCTGGGTTGGACACCGGACTACGGCAACGGGTTCTTCGATCCGACAAAATAGCTAATGCTATGAAACTAAAGAAGCAGGCGTAAAAGCCTGCTTCTTATTTATAATAACACGACTAATTGACTTATGAAAAAAAAGACAGGATTATTTTTACTGACGGCGATGCTTGGCTTTGCCAATTTTGCATTTGCACAATACCCGGATGTGCCGGAGAAGGTAAAGAGGGAAAGCGATTCGTTAATGGCGGCAGCAAACCGTCATTCTGATTCTGCATGGAAAGTTGCATATCCTATTGTTGAAGCAGATATGAAACGTGGCAAGGTTTACGTGCCATGGGCTGCAAGGCCTACTGATCTGCCGCAGGCAAAAATACCTGCTTTTCCGGGTGCCGAAGGTGGTGGTAAATACACTTTTGGCGGCCGTGGTGGTAAAGTTTATGTAGTGACCAGCCTGGCCGACGACGGTCCGGGCACTTTACGCTGGGCATGCGAGCAGGGCGGCGCCAGGATCATTGTATTTAATGTTGCAGGTATCATCCGCATCAAAACCCCGATAATTGTTCGCGCACCTTATATCACTATTGAAGGGCAGACAGCTCCCGGTGATGGGATATGCGTGGCAGGCGAATCATTCTGGGTGAACACGCACGATGTGATCATCCGTTACATGCGTTTCCGCCGTGGCGAAACCAATGTTGGCCGTCGCGATGACGCGTTGGGTGGCGATCCGGTAGGAAATATCATTGTCGATCATACCTCTACTAGTTGGGGGTTAGATGAAAACTTTTCGATGTACCGCCACATGTTCGATCCCGGGGATGGCTCAAAGGCAGAAAAGCTCGGCACGGTGAATATTACCATTCAAAACTGTATCTATGCTGAATCGCTCGATTACTGGAACCATGCTTTCGGTAGCACAACCGGCGGCGAAAACAGTACACTGATCCGCAATATGTGGGCAGATAACACCGGCCGTAACCCATCAGTGGGTTGGAACGGCGTTTACACTTTCGTAAATAACGTGGTATTTAACTGGCACCACCGTTCAATGGATGGTGGAGATTATACCAGTAATTTCAATATCATTAACAACTACTTCAAACCAGGCCCGGTTACTCCGAAAAACGAACCCGTTGGTCACCGCATATTAAAACCTGAATCAGGCCGCAGCAAGCTAAAGGAAAGAGTATTTGGCCGCGTATATGCTTCGGGCAACATTATGGAAGGCTATCCTGAGATCACCAAAGATCCATGGGCAGGCGGTATACAGGTTGAAGGCCCGGGTGGTAAAGAATTGCCTGATGCAGGACCGTATAAAGATTTCATGAAATCCGACGAGGCTTTCCCGATGGCTCCTGTAAGTATTCTTACAGCTGAGCAGGCATACAAATGGGTGCCGGAAAATGCAGGTGCTACATTACCTCACCGCGATGCGGTGGATATCCGTATAGTTAAACAAGTGCAAACCGGTAAGATCACTTACACCGAAATGAAAACCGATACCGATTTCCAGTTCAAGATCCGTAAGCTGCCAAAAGACTCGTACAAATTGGGTATCATCACTGCCCCATGGCAGGTTGGCGGTTACCCAACATATAAAGGTACGCCATATAAAGACAGTGATGGCGACGGTATGCCTGATGCATACGAAACAGCCCATGGCTTAAATCCTCACGACGCAAGCGATGCAAGCAAACTGGCCAAAAATGGCGGTGGTTATACAAACATTGAAGTTTACCTGAACTCGGTGGCTGATAAGGGCGAACACCCTATGCCAAATGGTAAGCTCAACTAATTGAGGTAACTTTAATAATGAAATTCTTCATACGCAATACAATTGGTTTATTGATCGGGATATTGGCAGGGGGTGTGGTGGTTAACACCCCCGCAATAGCCCAAAAAGGAAAGAAACAACCAAATGCGCCGCTAACCGTTCAGAAAGACGGCAAACTCATCTACCAGCCCAATGCCAAAGGCGACCGCATACCCGATTTTTCATACTGCGGGTATATGGCCTCAGAACAACCAATCCCGCTTGTGCCGGTAAAAGTAGTTGTACCGCTTAAAAAAGGCGATGCAACCCTGCGCATACAGGCAGCATTGGATTATGTGGCCGCGTTGCCGCAGGATGCCAATGGTTTCCGCGGAGCGGTATTATTAAGCAAAGGTGTTTACGAAGTTGATGGCAGCCTGAAGATAAAAGCTTCGGGCGTTGTGCTGAGGGGCAGTGGGATGGAAGCCGGCGGCACCACTATTTTAGGTGCAGGCACCGATCGCGCTACATTGATTCAGGTAATTGGGAAAAACGATCGTAAGCGATCAAAAGAAATTGAAATTACCGACGCGTATGTGCCGGTAAACGCATTTACATTTCATGTTGCACATGGAGGCGATCTCAAAGCCGGCGACATGATCACCGTACACCGCCCAAGCACCCAGGCGTGGATCACCGCTTTGGGAACTGACCATTTCGGCGGTGGCTTAACCGCCCTTGCCTGGAAACCGGGCGAGCGCGATATTTATTGGGATAGAAAGATAACCGCCATCGACGGTGATAAAATAACGATAGATGCACCACTCACAACAGCGTTAGATAGCACATACGGCGGCGGCAAAATAGCAAAATACGACTGGCCCGGCAGGATCAACAACGTAGGTATTGAAAACCTGCGTTTGCAATCCGCTTACGACGTGGCAAATCCAAAAGACGAAGCGCACCGATGGATGGCCATCACGATGGAAGATGCTTCGGACGCGTGGGTTCGCCAGGTGATATTTGAACACTTTGCCGGCTCTGCAGTATTTGTGGAAGAAACTGCAAACCGCGTAACAGTTGAAGATTGCAAATCCTTAGCGCCAATATCGGAAATTGGTGGCCAGCGCCGCTATACGTTCTGGACCACCGGCGGGCAAACGCTTTTCCAACGACTTTATTCTGTAAACGGGATCCATGATTTCGCTGCAGGCTATTGTACACCAGGCCCAACCGCCTTTGTACAATGTTCGGCAAAGGAATCGTTGGGATACAGCGGCAGTATTGATAGCTGGGCATCGGGTATATTATTCGACATAGCAAACATCGATGGCTCCGCCATCAGCTACATGAACAAAGGCCAGGACGAACAGGGTGCAGGCTGGAACGCCGCAAACAGCGTTTTCTGGAATTGCTCATCAGCACATGTGGATTGCTATCAGCCACCAACTGCCCAAAACTGGGCTTTCGGCACATGGGCGCAATTTAGTGGCGACGGCTATTGGGAAGCATCAAACGAAACGCTTAGCCCACGCAGCTTATATTACGCGCAACTGGCGCAACGCCTTAATAAAGATGTAGAAAAACAAGCCGGAATACTGCGCATTACAACCGAGCCATCCAGCAGCCCTACACCGGCTGAAGCTGCGGCTTTGCTGGATGACGCTCGTAAACCGGCAACAACAATTGCTGATTGGGTTGATGCAGCGCCAAAAAGAAATCCGATCAGCATTGCCGCAAGCGGCGCAAAAAGTATTGATGAGATAGGTGTTAAATTTCCACCGCCTACCGTATTCGCTCCAAAAATGAGCGTAACCAATGGCTGGCTGGTACGCGGCAACACCGTTCTGCAAGGGAAACATTTTGAAGCGCCATGGTGGAGCGGTACAGTGAAACCTGATTATACCGAAAAGGAAGCCAAGCCTGACATCACCCGCTGGGTTCCCGGTCGTACGGGTAAAGGTTTGACCGATAATCTCGACGAGGTCGCCGACTGGATGCAAAAAGAAAATATCATCGTATTGGAACACAACTACGGCCTTTGGTACGAACGCCGCCGCGACGACCACGAGCGCATCCGCCGTGCCGATGGCGATGTTTGGCCGCCATTTTACGAGCTTCCATTCGCGCGCAGCGGTAAAGAGCTGGCATGGGATGGCTTAAGTAAATACGATCTCACCAAATACAATGTTTGGTACTGGAGTCGCTTGAAGCAATTCGCCGATATAGCTGACGAAAGAGGACTGGTATTGTTCCATCAAAACTTTTTCCAGCATAATATAATTGAAGCAGGCGCCCATTACGCGGATTTCCCATGGCGCACGGCTAACAACATCAACAGTACCGGTTTCCCCGAGCCGGTTAACTATGCTGGCGACAAACGGCAATTTATGGCCGAGCAATTTTATGACGTTACCCAGCCAACCCGCCGCAAGCTGTTGACGGCTTACATTGATAAGTGTATGGATAATTTCGTCAATAATACCGGCGTAATCCAAACCATTAGCGCTGAATACACCGGCCCGCTGCATTTTATGCAGTTTTGGGTGGAAACAATCAAACAATGGGAGACAACCCATAAAAAGAAAGAGGTTATTGGCCTGAGCTCGACCAAAGACGTGCAGGATGCTATCCTTGCAGACCCGGCTAAAGCTTCGGTGATCAACGTGATCGATATCCGTTACTGGTACTACCAGGGCAACGGCAAATTATACGCACCGCTTGGTGGCCAAAGCCTTGCGCCGCGCCAGCAGGAGCGTGTATACAAACCAAAAGCGCCAACGTTTGACGACGTTTATCGTTCAGTACACGAATACACCACCAAATATCCTGACAAGGCTGTTTTGTATTCTGCCGATGGTTACGAGCATTTCGGCTGGGCAGTATTTATTGCAGGTGGTTCATTCCCGGCACTTCCTGCCACAACCGATAAGCAATTCTTAACCGACGCGACTGCCATGAAGCCGGTTGATCTGCCGGGCATTCCGTCAGGCCAATGGGCTTTAGGCAACGCGGCAAAGGGATACATCGTTTTTAGCAATTCTGCAAACAGCATACATCTTGATCTCGCGCCAAATGCAAATTACAAAGCAAAATGGATCGACCTAAAAACCGGGACTGCTTTACCAGGCGAAGAACAGGTTAAAGGCGGTAAAAATGTCGAGATCGTAAATACTAAAGGCGGCGAAGCTATCCTGTGGCTCACACGCAACTAAAAATTATGTTAAAGAAAATTGGACTGGCCGGAGTGATCTGTTGTTTGCTTTTTTCATTTAAAAGCGACAAGGATGCTTCGTTACCTGTAATAAAGATCTCAGAAAACCACCGTTTCTTTTCGGTGGATGATCAGCCATTTTTTTGGCTGGGTGATACCGGCTGGCTGTTGTTCACCAAATTGAAACGCGAGGAAGCCGAAAAATACCTGGATACACGCAGTAAACAGGGTTTCAATGTGATACAATGCATGGTGCTGCACGGCACTGGTGATGCAGACGCTTATGGCGAAACCGCTTTGATCAACAAGGACGTCACTAAACCTAACGTATCTGCTGGTTTATCCCTAAATAACTATTGGGATAATATCGATTGGGTGATCAGCAAAGCCGAAGAAAAAGGTCTGTACATCGCCCTGGTACCCATATGGGGATCAGTTGTGAAAGGCACGCATATCACCCAACAACAGGCAAAAGCCTATGCGACGTTTTTAGCGAACCGTTACAAATCACACCCAAATATCATCTGGATGAATGGCGGCGACATTGCCGGTACCGATTCGATGAAAGTTTGGAACATGATCGGTAATACCATCCATCAGATCGATCCCAATCACCTCATCACATACCATCCACGCGGCAGGACGGAATCATCAACATGGTTCCATAACCAGGATTGGCTGAGCTTTAACAGCATCCAATCCGGCCACCGCACTTATGCCCAGGATACTTCAAAAGGCGATCTTCATTACGGCGAAGATAACTGGCGCTATGTTGAGGCTGATTATAAGAAAGTGCCTGCAAAACCTACACTGGATGCTGAGCCATCATACGAAAGAATTCCCTACGGTTTACATGACTTGACCTTGCCGCGCTGGACAGATGCCGACGTACGCCGATATGGCTACTGGTCGGTTTTTTCAGGAGCGTCAGGTTACACTTACGGGAATAACGATGTAATGCAAATGCACATGCCAACAGATAAAGGCAGCGCTTATGGCTCAAAAGGCTACTGGTACAATTCCATAAACGATCCCGGCGCACAACAAATGATTTACCTGAAAAAGCTGATGTTATCAAGGCCGTATTTTGAGCGGGTTCCTGCACAGGAACTGATAGCTGACAGACAGGGCGAACGTTATAATCGTTTATTGGCAACGCGAGGTAAAAACTACGCTTTCATTTATACTTATACAGGCCGCAGTATGGACATCAATACCAGCTTACTGCCCGGCGAAAAAATCAAAGCCTCGTGGTACAACCCGCGCAACGGTAACATTACTGTGATAGGCGCCTTTGCTAAATCAAAAAGCGCGAAATTTAATCCTCCGGGGCGAACCCGTTAACGGCAACGACTGGGTATTGATAATCGATTCGATATAAATGAGATGAAGGGAAAAATTGGACTTGTTTTGATGGTGATCGCGTCCGTATTTTTTTCGTGCAGGGCAAAGAAAGACGTGTACCTGTTTACCGGTTTCCACGAACCGGCAAGCGAAGGCCTAAGGCTGCTGTACAGTCACGACGGCTATCATTGGACGGATTTTAATCATATTTTTCTAACCCCGCGGGCGGGCAGCGACAAGATCATGCGCGACCCGTCTATTGAACAAGGCCCGGACGGTGTATATCACTTGGTTTGGACCATTGCATGGAAGGCCAGCCGCAGCATCGGCTATGCTGAATCGAAAGACCTCATCCATTGGTCGCCGGAACGTACGGTAGAGGTAATGGCTGATGAGCCGACCGCCGTAAATGCCTGGGCGCCTGAACTGTTTTACGACGACGAAAACAAACAATTCATTATTATTTGGGCATCATGCGTACCCGGCCGTTTTGCTAAAGGGGAAGAGGATGAGAATAATAATCACCGTTTATATTATACTGTCACCAAGGATTTCAAAACCTTTACGCCGGCAAAATTATACCTCGATCCCGGCTTCAGTGTGATCGATGCTGAACTGGTAAAACTCGCAAAAGATAGCTACGAGCTGGTGATGAAAGATAACACACGGCCGTACCGTAACATCCTGGTGGCGCACTGTACTAACCCACTTGGGCCTTTTACGGATTACTCTAAACGCTTCACCGAAATGTATTCTGAAGGCCCAACCATGACCAAAGCCGGAAACAATTGGCTGATCTATTATGATTCGTACCGCCTGAAAAAATTCGGTTGTGTGCGTACCGCTGATTTTAAGACATTTACAAATATTACCGATTCGGTGAGCGTGCCACAAGGCCATAAGCACGGCACAATATTTAAGGTGACAGAAAAAACGCTGAAAAACCTGCAGGCTGCCACTGCATCAAATTAAAAAACATGTTTCATATTTATCAACCACAGAGCACACAGAGATTTACACAGAGCACACAGAGACTTTTTCACTCTGTGCCCTTTGCGTCTCTTTCTCTGTGCGCTCTGTGGTTAAAAATACGGCTGCGTCATTTCACTTTCAAAGTTTCAATTGTTTCGTTCGCTTTGCTTACTGTTGTCTCCTCATTAGCGATGGCGCAGGATACGGTACACTATACCGGCAATACGGTGGTGGATGTGGATTATCATCACGGGCGCTTGAGCCCGGTGATTGGCGTACACAGCATGCAAATTTTCCGTGCTAACCGCGAGCATCCCGAAATGGCCGACGGCTTTGGTTTTACCTATAACCATCAGCCCATGCTGGCGTATTGGAACAATACTTTTTATGTAGAGTACCTGAGCGATAAGGTAGGAGAGAGCGTTCCGCCTGGACAAACTTTAGTGATCACATCAAAAGACGGCAAAATATGGTCAAAACCTGAAGTGATCTTCCCTCAATATAAAATTCCGGATGGCACAACCAAAGAAGGCCATCCCGGCGTAGCGAGAGACCTGTACGCGGTAATGCACCAGCGTATGGGGTTTTACACTGCCAAGTCCAAACGCTTATTGGCGCTGGGCTTTTACGGCATATGTCTTGATGCGCATGACGACCCTAACGACGGTTTGGGCATTGGCCGCGTAGTGCGTGAGGTGTATTCTAATGGAAAATACGGGTCGATCTATTTCATACATTATAACCCAAAATGGAATGAGCAAAATACTTCATACCCATTTTATACCAAAAGCAAGGATAAAGGATTTGTGCAGGCTTGCGATGAGCTGATGGCCAACCCGCTGATGATGATGCAATGGCAGGAAGAAACTGACCGTAAAGATCCGCTTATCCCGTTGCATAAAGATTATAAGGCATTCAATTTCTATCATTTGCCGGATGGCAGGGTGGTAGGTCTCTGGAAATATGCCCTCACTGCAATCAGTACTGATAACGGTAAAACCTGGCCTGCTAATGCCAGCCGTGCACCGCGCTTTGTGACCAGCAACGCCAAAATATGGGGCCAAAGCACTTCGGATGGAAAATATGCAACAGTTTATAATCCGTCAGAATTTCGCTGGCCGCTGGGTATTTCAGTTAGCCAGGATGGTTTAAATTATACCAACTTATTATTGGTAAACGGCGAAATATCCCCTATGCGCTATGGTGGCAATTATAAATCATACGGCCCGCAGTATACGCGTGGTATCGAGGAAGGCAATGGCGTAATTCCCGACGGCAAACTTTGGGTGACGTACAGCATGAACAAGGAAGATATTTGGGTGTCATCCATCGCCGTGCCTGTAACCGATAGCGCTACAGAACATGCTAACGAGGTTTTTGATGAATTACCAGCCGGCAAGGAGCTTGAAAAATGGAACACCTACAGCCCGCTTTGGGCGCCGGTAAATATTGACAAAGGGCCGGACGGCTCACGTTGCTTGTCGCTTAAAGATTGGGACCGATACGAATATGCCCGTGCAGAACGCGTGATACCGGAAACGAAAAAACTACTGGCTGATTTTACCATCATCCCGGGCCAAAACAACACCGGTATGATGGATATTGAGTTCCAGGATAAATTTGGCGATGCGGCTATCCGGTTAACTCTCGATTCAACAGGTGTACTCAGGTCGAAAACAGGGTATCGCAGTAAAAATATATTGAAATATGAAGCGAACAAAGCTTATCATATCACTGTAAAGTTGAATACCGATACCCGTTTTTATACTGTGAACATAAATGGCAAAGATGTACTCACCAACCTGTTTTTTGCACCTGTGCTGAATATCAAACGGGTGGTATTCCGTACCGGTGAAACAAGGCGATTCCCGGATGCAGATACGCCAACCGACCAGGATTTCGACCTGAAAAATCCGGGAGAGCCTGTTCCTGCGGCGGCATTTTATATCAAATCATTTAAAACCTCTGCTTACTGATGCTAAAGAAACTGTTGGCCATATCTGCTGTTTGCCTGCTTTTTGTATTAAATGCAGGAGCTACGGTTGTGCTGCCTAAAGTATTAGGCAACAACATGGTATTGCAGCGCGATAAGCCGGTGACGATATGGGGAACTGCATCTGCAGGCGAGACAATTACCGTAAAATTTGCCGGGCAGGAGAAAAAGGAAATTACCGATGCTTCAGGCAATTGGAAGATCACACTCGATCCGATGAAGGCTTCTGCCGATGGACGTGAAATGATGATCAGCGGAACGAATACTATCAAACTGGAGAACATATTGGTTGGCGAGGTGTGGCTGTGTTCTGGGCAATCGAACATGTCGTACGAAATGCGTAAGAACAGCAAAGTACGCAGGCCTGATACTACCACTGTAAATACGCCGATAGATGAGCTTGACCGTGCACATAACCAGCAGATCAGGATCTTCCTCGTTACACAAAAGAATTTAAGAAAACCGGATTCAACCCATTCAGGTTGGGATATTGCCCAAGGAACGGCGTTGAGAGACTTTTCTGCTGCCGGATATTTTTTTGGTAAAAATCTCAATCATGACCTAAAAGTACTGGTAGGAATAATTTGTTCAGCCATAAGCGGAAGCCGCATAGAGCCATGGGCTCCGCAGGAGGCTTTTGATGCTGTGCCTTATTTCAAGGATAACAATATTAAAGTAGATGGTGACCCCGGAAAGCTGTATATCAACATGATCCAGCCTGTGGCGCCTTATACATTACGCGGGTTTTTGTGGTACCAGGGCGAGAGCGGCGCATACCTGGCCGAAACTATCGGCTATACGTACAAAATGGAGGCGCTGATCAACTGGTGGCGCAAAATATGGGTGGACAAAACATTGCCGTTTTATTATGTTCAGATAGCGCCGTTCTATTATTCAAGAGCGCAGAGCAAAATACATTTCACCATTTACACAGAGCCGGAACTTCGCGAAGCACAAACAATGGCGCTGAACATTCCGCATACCGGGATGATCGTCACCACAGATCTAAATGACTCGTTGACAAATATTCACCCTGCCTTTAAGTGGGTTGTGGGCCGCCGGCTTGAGCTACAGGCGCTGGCAAATACTTATGGCAAAAAGGTTGAGTTTTCTGGTCCGATGTATGACAAGATGCAGCTATCCGGCAACAAGATCATACTGAGTTTTAAATATACAGATGGGGGCTTGGTAAGCCACGATGGCAAACCACTGGATTACTTTACCATTGCCGGTGCAGACGGAAAATTTGTGAATGCCAGCGCCGTAATTAAAGGCGATAAGGTGATCGTTTCCTCACCCGAGGTTCCGTCGCCAGTGGCAGCGCGGTTTGGCTGGACCGAAGTGGCTGAGCCCAATTTTTATAACAAAAGCGGATTGCCCGCCGTGCCATTCCGCACCGATAATCCTTTGAAATTTACTTATACCGATAATTAATGAAAACCTGCCTGAAAATATCGCTCAGTATCATCGCCCTGCTTTTTGCGCTGCAAACCTATGCGCAGAAAACGGAAGTGCAATACCTTTCCGGTACAGGCAGCGATCATATTGTTAGCTGGCAGTTTTTCTGTACTTCGGGAATGAACTCCGGCAAATGGACAACCATCCCGGTACCATCCTGCTGGGAACTGCAGGGTTTTGGTAAATACAATTACGGGTTGGATAAGGATACCCTGAAAGGCAAAGAGCAGGGCTTATACAAATATCAGTTCAATGTGCCGGCATCATGGAACGGTAAGGATATAAACATCGTTTTCGAGGGATCGATGACCGACACCAAAGTAATGATCAACGGACAGCAGGCCGGGGCGATTCATCAGGGTGCGTTTTACCAGTTTAAATATGATATCAGCAAACTCCTTAAATATGGCAGCCAAAACCTGTTAGAAGTTACTGTCTCGAAATACTCGGCAAATAATTCGGTAAATGCTGCCGAGCGTAAAGGCGATTTCTGGGTTTTCGGCGGGATATTCCGGCCGGTTTATTTGGAGGCTTTCCCAAAACAGCATATCAGTCACGTAGCATTGGATGCAAAGGCGGATGGCAATTTTAAAGCGCAGCTCGATCTGTCAAATATCAAATCAGCCGGAACAATAACCGGGCAATTTTATACGCTAAGCGGACAAAAAGCGGGCGCTCCATTTTCAGCCCCGGTTAAAGCGGGCGATACTTCGGTATTGATCAAAAGCCATTTGGCAGCGCCAAAATTATGGACACCGGAATTTCCGAATTTATACAATGTAGTATTCATATTGAACGGTGGCGGCAGATCGCTGCATACGGTTCAGCAACGCTTCGGCTTTCGTACCATTGAACTGCGCCAGCATGACGGTATTTATGTGAATGGCGTAAAGATCAAATTCAAAGGTGTTAACCACCATTCATTCTGGCCGACTACCGGGCGCACAACCAGCAAGGACATCAGCATTGCCGATGTAAAGCTGATCAAGGACATGAACATGAACGCGGTGCGCATGTCACATTACCCGCCGGACGCACATTTCCTTGACGCCTGCGATTCATTGGGCTTGTTCGTGCTGGACGAGTTGACCGGCTGGCACCATGCTTATGATACGCAAGTGGGCAGCAAATTGGCCAAGGAAATGATAGCGCATGATGTAAACCATCCGTCCATCGTAATTTGGGACAATGGCAACGAAGGCGGTTTCAATTTCAATCTCGATCATTGGTTTGACGAGCTGGATATACAAAAGCGCCCGCTAATCCATCCATGGGCAGTTTTTCGGGGCACCAACACCCAACATTATATCAATTACGATTACGGCAATAATACCGACCTGCATGGTCATGACGTATCTTTCCCAACTGAATTTTTGCATGGTATTTATGATGGCGGTGCAGGTGCAGGTCTGGATGATTTCTGGAATGAGATGTGGCATACGCCGATCTCGGCTGGTGGTTTCATTTGGGTGTTTGCTGACGAGGCAGTGGTGCGCACCGATAAGAATGGCCTGCTGGATTCAGACGGCGACCATGGTCCGGATGGCATATTAGGCCCCTATCACGAAAAGGAGGGCAGCTATTATACCATCAAAGAAATCTGGAGCCCGGTTTATTTCGAGCCAAGAGAGATCACGCCTGAATTTGACGGTAAACTCCGTTTGGAGAACCGTTACTTCTATACCAATCTCAAGCAATGCACTTTCTCGTATTCGCTTAAAAAATTAAGCAATCCATACCAGCTTACTTCCCATCTTGCGCAAGGGGGGGGTATTGCCTCGCCTGATGTGCAGCCCGGGCAATATGGCAATCTGCAAGTAAACTTGCCTGCGGGTTGGCAGAATTTTGATGTATTATACATCACCGCATACGGCGCTGATAAAAATGAGCTCTATACCTGGAGCTGGCCGATCAGCAGTCATGATAAGATCACCCAAAGGATGATGCCGCCAAAAAATGGCAACAAACCGGAGGTTAAAGAAACCGACTCACTTTATAAAATATCCGCTAACGGTATAAAACTGGAGATCAGCCGTAAAACCGGTATCCTCCGTAAAGTAGAAAACAGCAAAGGCGAAATACCGTTCAACAATGGCCCGATACTGACTGAAGGACAGGATAATACAGGTCTGCAAAGCATCAAACAATACTACAATGCCGATACGCTGGTGGTTGAAGGCACATTCGCGCCGAAATCAACTGAGGCGCAATTGAGGTGGATGATCTATCCTTCAGGCCTGGTAAAACTGGATGTAAAATATTGGCCTTTGGGCGAGACAGCCAAATTGCTCGGCGTAAGCTTCTCTTATCCCGAACAGGACGTAAAAGGTGTGAATTACATGGGTGATGGCCCTTACCATGTATGGAAAGATCGCCTGAAAGGAGTTACGGTTGGCGTTTGGAATAAAGAATACAATAACACGGTTACCGGCGAGGACAGTACCAAATTGATCTACCCCGAATTTAAAGGATATTATTCCAACCTGTACTGGATGAAATTGCAGACAGCTACGCAGCCTATCACCATCATTTGCGATAACCGCGACGTTTTCATGCGCCTGTTTACGCCAAAATGGCCAAAGCTTACTTATAACAATAATATCGCCCCGGCATTCCCTTCGGGTGACATTTCTTTTATGCATGGCATATCGCCGATAGGCACAAAATCACAAAGTCCTGACAGGCTTGGTCCGCAGGCAGGCTTGAACCAGTATTTTAATTACGACAAGCATATTGAAGATGCTTTGCCATTGACCTTATATTTTGACTTTTCAGGAAAATGAAACGCACCGGCATAAATATCTCAATAGGGTTAATGCTTATCCTCCTGATAAGTGTTAAAAACACAAGCATTGCCGCTGTGCATACGCAGAATTTAAAATGCGAAATGCTTACCGATCCGCAGGGAATAGGCACAGCAGCACCGCGACTAAGCTGGCAGATCACCAGCGATGAACGCAACACCATTCAAACCGCTTATGAGATATTGGTGGCGTCCTCTCCGCAAAAACTGGCAGCCGATGAGGGAGATCTGTGGGATTCGCACAAAGTAGCTTTGGATCAATCCATCATGGTTCAATACGCGGGCAAACCATTACAAAGCCGCGCGATTTGCTACTGGAAAGTACGCATCTGGACGACCAAAGGCGAAAGCGAATGGAGTAAACCTGCGTTTTGGAGTGTAGGACTATTAAATCAAACCGATTGGAAAGCCAAATGGATCGGTTATGAAAATGGCTTCCCATGGGATAGCGTTTCGAAATTTTCAAGGCTTTCTGCCCGGTATTTCCGGAAGGAATTCAGCAATACTAAAAAGATTGAAAAAGCCACTGTTTATATCGTTGGACTTGGCCGTTATGAGCTTTACGTAAACGGGCAAAAGATCGGAAAACAGGTATTGGCCGAAGCGCCGACGGATTACACACAATCCGTACTATATAACACTTTTGATGTGACAGATCAGTTGCATCAGGGCAATAACGCGATCGGAACAGTATTAGGCAATGGTCGCTTTTTTACTATGCGCCCCAAATACAAGCCGCAGAAAATAAAAGAATTCGGTTTCCCCAAAATGCTGCTGCAGCTGGAAATAACTTATACTGATGGCAGCAAACAAACCATTGTAAGCGATGACAGCTGGAAGTTCACCGCGGACGGCCCCATCCGCACCAATAATGAATACGACGGCGAGGAATACGATGCCACCAAAGAATTAACCGGCTGGAATATGGCAGGCTATAAAGATAACAATTGGCTAAAACCACAATTGGCGCCATCGCCGGGCGGAAAGATCGTGGCGCAAATGAATGAGCCTATTGGGATCGTGGATACGATCCTCCCGAAAAGCATAAAACAGGTAAAACCTAATACCTGGATAATAGATATGGGCCAGAATATGGCGGGTTGGGTGCAAATGAAGGTACACGGCAATAGAGATGATAAAGTCACCCTTAAATTTGCCGAAACACTTACTGATAGCACAGGATTATATGTGGCTAACCTCCGCGATGCAAAAGTGACTGACGTTTATACCTTAAAAGGCGTGGGCGAAGAAATTTGGCGCCCTGCTTTTGTTTTCCATGGATTTAGGTATGTAGAGATATCAGGTTATCCCGGCACGCCCACTGCTAATGACTTTATCGGCCAGGTAGTTTCCGACCAGATGGCGGTAATCGGGCATTTTGAAACATCGAATCCGTTGATTAACCAAATCTACCATAACGCCTATTGGAGTATCCTGAGCGATTACAAAGGTATGCCGGTTGATTGTCCGCAACGTAATGAACGCATGCCATGGCTGGGCGACAGGGCGATAGGCTCGCTCGGCGAGAGCTTCATTTTCAACAACGAAAACCTCTACGCCAAATGGCTGGATGATATCGAGCAAGCGCAAAAACCCGATGGTTCTATCCCGGATGTCGCGCCTGCTTACTGGAACTATTACAGTGACAACATGACCTGGCCGGGCACGTATATTCTGATCGCCGATATGCTGTATAACCAGTTTGCTGATAAAGGGCCTATCGAAAAGCATTACGCATCAATGAAAAAATGGCTCACTTACATGAATCAGAAATATGGTAAAGATGGCTTGATGACTAAGGATAAATATGGCGACTGGTGTGTTCCGCCTGAATCGCCGGAGCTGATCCACTCAAGGGATTCATCACGCAATACTAATGGTGAGCTCATAGCCACAGCTTATTATTACCGTACGCTCACACTGATGCAAGGCTTTGCAAAGCTGTTGAACAAACCTGCCGATGCGCAACAATTCGCGTCATTGTCACTACAGGTAAAAAATGCCTTTAACCAAAAATTCTTCGATAAAAAGACATTCCAGTACGATAATAATACCGTTACCGCTAACCTACTACCCTTGTATTTTGGCATGGTGCCAGCCAATGATGAAAAGTCAGTTTTTGCCAGCATAGTAAAAAAGATTGACGCTGCAAATGACCATATCAGTACTGGTGTTATTGGCACGCAATGGCTGATGCGCGGACTCACGAATTTTGGCCGGCCTGATTTGGCTTATCATATTGCCGCTAACGACGATTACCCAAGCTGGGGATATATGGCCAAACGCGGCGCAACATCCATATGGGAACTCTGGAACGGCGACACTGCCGCCCCTGCCATGAATTCGCGCAACCACGTAATGCTCCTGGGTGACCTGATCACTTATTTCTTTGTAGATGTTGCCGGTATTGAAAAAAACGAGCCTGGCTTTAAAACGATCATCATGGACCCGGTTATTAACGGATTTGACCATGTTGATGCCAGTTACAATACACCTTATGGCACAGTAAAAAGCTTTTGGAAAAAAGATGGCGAAAAGTTCATCTGGGAAGTGGTCATTCCTGCCAATAGCAGGGCCACAGTTTGTTTGCCAACGGCAAAAGTTGAAAACGCAACGATTGATGGCGTTAAAATAACATCACCAAAAGTAGCACATAACCGTTTACAGGTTGAGTTAGGTTCAGGAACTTACCATATTGAAGTGGATAATTATGAAAAATAACCTGATAAAAATATTTTATGCCATTATTGTTTTGGCGGTAGTGATTGTAATGCCGGCAAAAGCGCAGTTAAAACTGTGGCAGCACGGTGTGATTACAGACGAGTTTATATTTGAAAAAGCGCCGTATCCTGAATGCCACGCATCAACCATCGCTGAAACACCAGACGGACTTGTTGCTGCCTGGTTTGGTGGAACAAAAGAACGCAACCCCGATGTTTGCATTTGGGTTACCCGACTGGTAAACGGCAAATGGACGGAAGCCATAAACGTGGCAAACGGCATTCAAAACGATACGTTACGCTATGCCTGTTGGAACCCGGTATTGTACCAGGTAAAAGGTGACGATCTGATTTTGTTCTATAAAATAGGGCCGTCGCCTGCAAAGTGGAAAGGATTTTACAAGATCTCTGGCGATGCTGGCAAAACGTGGTCAGCACAATACTCACTTCCGGATGGTATATTAGGGCCTGTTAAAAATAAGCCGGTCACGGTAAGTAATGGCGATATCCTGTCTCCGTCAGGCACGGAAAATGGCGGCGTGCTGATCCATTTTGAACTCTCAACAGACAAAGGGAAAAGCTGGGTCATGACTGGCGCTGTGACAGAATCAAAAGGTGTAAAATCACTACAGCCAACAATTTTAATACATAAGGATGGGAGCTTGCAGGCGCTTTGCCGCACCCAAAACCGGGCGATAATGGAGACATGGTCGAAGGATAACGGCCGTACATGGTCTCCGTTGGATACTACTTCTTTGCCAAATAATAATTCGGGTATCGATGGCGTAACGCTTAAGGATGGTCGCCAGTTGTTGATTTACAACCACGTATTGCCGCCCGGCACCCTGGTAAAAGGTGCGCGTACACCGTTAAATGTAGCGATCTCGAAAGACGGTAAAACCTGGTATGCGGCAGCGATATTGGAAGATTCACCTATCAGTCAATATTCATATCCATCGGTCATACAAACTTCGGATGGATTAGTGCACGTAGTTTATACCTGGCGCAGGCAGCGCATTAAGCATGTAGTTATCGACCCTAAAAAGCTTGAACTGCACGAAATAGAAAATGGCGTCTGGCCCAAAATGGATGGCTATACAGCGCCTGTAGTAACCGGAGATGCAAAAGACCTTTAACGGAGGATTGTGATGAAGAGAAAAGTATGTTATCTGCTAAGCTGCCTGTTATTCCCCGCAATGCTTTGGGCGCAGCAGGATACCGATCATAAGTACACCAGGTCGCTTAAAGAGGTTCTGGAGGAGATACAGGCAAAGTTTCATGTTAAAATTAAATACAATGAAAACGATGTTGCCGATAAATATGTGACCTATGCCGACTGGCGCTTCCGCAACACGGTGGATGAAACTTTGGATAATGTGCTTGCCCCGCTGGATATGAAGGTAAACAAAACCGGCCCGAACGCTTATAAATTAAAAGGCTACGAATACAACGTTTGGTCGGTGCAGGATGGTTGGACAAAACTGGATAGCATTGCTAAATTGTATAATGATAAACAAGGTTTCGAGGCACGTAAAGCCTTACTAAGGCCCGAATTGTACAAGGCGCTTAACTTATATCCTTTACCCGAAAAACCAAACTCCAAGCCAATTATTACGCCAGAAAGAATCTATGATGGTTATTCGGTTCAGAATATCGCCATTGAGATATTGCCGGGATTATACGTCAACGGATCATTATATAAGCCACTACATATAAAAGGCAAGGTACCATTAATGCTCAGTCCTGACGGGCATTGGGAGAAACAGCGGTACCGTTCTGATTGCCAGATCAGGTGCGCTACCCTGGCGCGCATGGGCTGCATGGCCTATAGCTACGACCTGTTTGCATGGGGCGAGTCGTTGTTGCAGTTCAAGCCTGAAGATCACAGAACCAGCATTGCGCAGGTGGTGCAGACACTTGGCGCTATCCGGATTTTGGATTATATGCTGAGCCTGAAAGAAACTGATCCGAACAGGGTAGGGATCAGCGGCGGTTCAGGCGGGGGAAGTCATACAGTTTTGATGGCAGCCTTAGATCCTCGTATTAAATTAAGCGCACCGGTCGTAGCGGTATCCTCTTATTTTTATGGAGGCTGCCCTTGCGAAAGCGGAATGCCCATCCATTTCTGCGGAGGTGGTACAGATAATGTTGAACTGGCCGCAATGGCTGCCCCGAACCCGCAATTACTGGTTACGGATGGACAGGACTGGACTGCCCACATGCCCGAACATGATTTTCCATACCTGAAAAAAATATACGGCTATTACGGCGCATCTGCTGACGTGGAAAATGTGCATCTGCCAAAAGAAGGCCACGATTACGGCCCATCCAAGCGCGATGCATTGTATCCATTCGTGGCAAAATATTTCGGACTGGATATTAAGAAAATAGAAGATAAAAACGGCAGTATCGACGAGTCAAAGGTCACCATAGAAAAAGAGCCGATGATGTATGTATTTGGCGATCATGGCCAGGGTTTGCCTAAAGATGCTGTAAAAGGCATAGATAATTTACGTAAGGTATTTGCAAACGCTCCCCGTGAACAGGGGGGTGTAAAATATTAACTATGAATAAGCTCTCGGTACACATCGCTTATCCGCTAATTGGCTTTATGCTGATGTGCGGGTTGTCGCTTGAAACGGTTCGTGCGAAATTTGGAAAAAGCAACAAGTACAAGGTTGCCGTGGTCGATCTGATGATATTAAAACGCCAAAAGATCGGTGCGTTTCCATTAGCAAAAGAACTGGATGCTGATGGCCTTGAAGTAGACATGGGGGGTTTGGGTGACCGCGAAACTTTTGATAATAAACTGGTGATCGATTCGATAAGGGAACAATTCCTGGAAAAATCGAAGGAATTGAACATCGAAATATGTTCAATAGGAATGACGGGATATTTTGCGCAGTCGTTTGCACAAAGACCTACGGCTGTTAAATCTGTTCAGGATTGCATCAATACCATGAAACTGATGCACGTAAAAGTGGGCTTTTTGCCAATGGGCATACAAGGTGACTTGCTGAAAAACCCTGAACTGCGCCCTGCAATTGTGGAGCGCTTGAAACAGGTGGCTAAAAGTGCTGAAGAAGCACGCGTGGTTATTGGTATTGAAACAGATCTGCCAGCTAAGGATGAACTGCAGCTATTGAAAGATATAGGCTCGCCATCAATCAAAAGTTACTTCAATTTTGCCAATGCAGTTAAATATAAAAGAGATATCAATCAGGAACTAAAGACACTCGGTAAAGATAATATCGCCATGATTCATTGTACCGATGAAGACGGCGTATGGCTGCAAAATGATATGCAGATTGACCTGAAAAAGATAAAAACTACACTGGATGACATAGGCTGGAGTGGTTGGCTGGTAATAGAACGCTCGAGGGATGCCAGCGATCCAAGGAATGTAAAAAAGAACTTTACTGCTAATGTCGCTTACGTAAAATCTGTATTCCAAAATTAATGAAGCTACTCCGCGTCATATCATTTAGCTTTTTGCTGATCCTGACCGGCAGTTTTGCACACGCGGCCGAAATATGGGTGGCGACAAATGGTAATGACGCGAATACCGGTACAAAAGAAAACCCCAAGCTCACCATAGCCGCAGCAATTCGGCAGGCAAGGGAGTTACGCCGCCTAAAAGATCCATCCATACAAAACGGTATCCATATCATCATTGAAGATGGTGAATATGTATTGAACGAACCTGTATTTATTCGCCCGGAAGATTCAGGAACCGCTGAGTCACCTACCATCATCGAGAATGCGCCCGGCGAAAAACCTGCAATAAGCGGCGGAGTGCCAATTATCAATTGGAAAAAAGAGTTAAAGCATATTGCCGGTTTACCCGCTTCGGCACAAGCCCATCTTTTTGTGGCCGATGTACCGCAAACAAGTGAAGGTAAATTGCTTTTCCGCCAGCTTTGGATAAATGACATAAAAGCTATCCGCGCACGCGAAAGCAATACCGATGAGGAAATGAACCGCATTTTGGATGTAGACAAGCAGAAACAGGAAATATGGATCCCAGTGCCTAAAGATGGCCTGCCGGCTAATCCCGGTCAGATGGAAATGGTAATCCACCAGATGTGGTGCATTGCCAACCTGCGTATCAAATCCATACGTACGGAAGGCAATAAAGCCGCATTGAGTTTCTATCAGCCCGAAAGCCACATTGAATTTGAACACCCCTGGCCGCCGCCTATGATCGATAAGGATCACAAAATGAATGGCAACTCGGCATTCTACCTTACCAATTCCATAGCATTTTTAGATAAGCCCGGTGAATGGTACGAAGATATCAGAGCGGGTAAATTATACTACTGGCCTCGCGCCGGCGAAAACTTGCAAACCGCTAAGGTGATTGCCCCATCACTTGAAAAATTAGTCCATGTTGAAGGAATAATTGACAGACCTGTAACCTACGTCTTTTTCAAAGGATTAAAATTTGAATACGCCACCTGGTTAAGGCCATCGCAGCAAGGCCATGTGCCATTACAGGCGGGAATGTACCTGCTGGATGCCTATAAGCTAAAGCCGAAAGGTACCCCTGAAAAAAGCGGACTGGAAAACCAGGCCTGGGTTGGTCGACCAGATGCTGCGGTAGAGGTTAGCAACGCCAATCACACCGGGTTTAAAGATTGCATTTTTACACATTTAGCTTCAACCGGACTAGATTATGTACGAGGAACGCACGATGATGAAATATCAGGCAACATGTTTACCGACGTAGGCGGCACAGGCATACTGGCAGGAACTTTTTCGGACGAAAGCTTCGAAGCACATTTGCCATACAATCCGCTGGACGCTCGCGATATCTGCACAAATGAAACTATCAGCAATAACCTGGTCTACAACGTAACCAACGAAGATTGGGGATGCGTTGGAATCGGTGCCGGATATGTAAAGGGAATAAAGATAGAGCACAACGAAATTTTCGATGTTTCCTATACAGGCATCAGCGTAGGCTGGGGGTGGACAAAGGCTACCAATTGCATGAGTGATAACCTTATCCGCGCCAATAAGATCCATCACTATGCCAAACACATGTATGATGTGGCTGGAATATATACGCTATCAGCACAACCGAATACCGTGATCGACAGCAATTATGTCGATGACATCTACAAAGTATCCTACGCGCATGATCCGCAGCACTGGTTTTACCTGTATACCGACGAAGGTTCATCCTATATAACATTAAAAAATAACTGGTGCCCCTCTGAAAAGTTCCTGAAAAATGCCAATGGCCCCGGAAATGTTTGGGAGAATAATGGTCCACAGGTTGGTGAGGCTGTAAAATCAGCTGCCGGTTTACAGGAGCCGTATCGCTACTTGTTAAACGGCGCAAAAGTTAACCCGGACAATCAACCTATAAACCATTGATATGAAGAAATTAGCAATCATATCCGCCTTTATTATATTGTGTGTAACTGCTTTTGCCCAAAATAAAACTCTGCAACCAGTTATCGCAGAAGTTATTATGCCCGGCAACAGTAGTCTTGACTTTAACATTACAAATAAAGTTCATCCAGATACAGGGCTTCAAAACGTCATGCGCTGGAAAAATCGAATTGTTTTTTATACAAAAACTAAAGATGTTATAGGCTTTGAACGTTTAATCATTAAAAATTTCGGAAAAAATAAAGTCATCTTCTTCCAAAACCCCTTTTACAATTTCAATCGCAAATATTGCAGCGATAAAACAGTCGCCAAAGAATGGACAAATATCATCCTCTCCGCCAACCTGGTGAACGATCCCAAAATGCAGCAGGAATATTTGAACTACCATGCCACGCAATTTCAGAAATGGCCGGAGGTTTCGCAAGGCTTTTGCAATGCCCATTTCCAACAGTTACTGGTATTCAAAACAGGTCGGCAGCTCATGCTGGTCATCAGCATACCAAAAGGAAAAACGCTGGATGAACTGAACCCGCTCACCTCGAAAAATAATCCCCGTGTTGACGACTGGAACAAAATGATGAGCAAATACCAGGAAGGAATAGAGGGCACTAAAAAAGGTGAGACATGGGTGTTTTTTAAAGATATCGATAAGGATAAATAATATGTTACGATTAGGAATATTAGGATTAGGCGAGGGCCGCAGCACCATGTCGGCAGCGTTGCAAAGCAGTAAATGCGAGCTGGTGATGGTGTGCGACCGGAATATTGATCTATGCAAACAACGGGCTGAGGAATTCAACTTTCATAAATACACCACCAGTTACGAGGAATTGTTGAACAATCCCAAAATCGACGCCATAGCCATTTACACGCCCGATCACCTCCATGCCGAACATGTAAAGCAAGCGCTGCTGCACGGTAAACACGTAATATGCACCAAGCCATTTATCGACGATCTTTCAAAAGCGCAGGAACTGCTGGATGTAGCCGAAAAGTCCGGCAAAAAGATCTTTGTAGGCCAAAGCTCACGCTTTTTCGAGCCTGCAAAAAGGCAGCGTAAAGATTTTGAAGCAGGGCTGATCGGTGAGCTGATCACGGTTGAAAGCCATTACCATGCCGATCACCGCTGGTTCCTGGAAAAGCCCTGGGCATTGGAACAGGCTTTCAAATGGCTGTATGGCGGCTTAAGCCACCCGGTTGATTTTATCCGCTGGTATCTGCCGGATGTGGAGGAAGTAATGGGTTATGGTATGATCAGCAGCAACGGCAAAACCGCCGGGCTGAAAAATGAGGATACCATGCACTTTATCTTTAAAGCCTCTGACGGCCATATTGCCCGCGTAAGCGGCGCGTATACCGGTGCTACCCAACCCACGCAGCGCGACAGCGGCATGAGCGTGATCCTTCGCTGTACAGAAGGCGCATCGCAGGCGGACTACCATGAGCTGCGCTATGCCGTGACCGACAAAACCGGCGAGGAAAAGATCGTGTACTGGGGCGACAAAACGCTGAAATATTATTTCCGCTTCGAAGGCCAAAGCCATCACGCAGGAGAGTATCAAAATTACCTGGAATACTTTGCCGATTGCCTCGATAGCGGTCAAATTGCATATCCCGATATAAAAGAAGGCATCGGCACGGTTGCATTATTGCAGGCAATGGACAGGTCGCTTAAAACTGGCAAGCCCGTAAAAATTGCAGAAATACTAGCTGAATTTAACTTATCACCTGAGCAATTAAAATCATGACGATAGCAATGGGCAGCTTGGTAACCAATTTAACCGCACTCGATTACGGTATCGTGGTCGCTTACGTGATTGTGTTGGTTTTTATCGGTTACCGCGCCAGTTTCTCCAAAAAGAAAAAACCAGGCGAAACACTTTTCCTCGCCAATAAATCGCTGGGGTGGACGAGTATCGGCTTTAATATGTGGGGCACCAACGTGGGGCCGTCCATGCTGCTCGCTTTTGCCAGTATCGGTTATAGCACCGGCATAGTAGCGGTAAATTTCGATTGGTACGCCTTTGTATTTCTGATGTTGCTGGCTTTGGTCTTCGCGCCGAAATATATCGCTGCCAAAGTAAGCACCATGCCCGAATTTATGGGTAAACGCTACGGCGATTCAACACAAAATATACTGGCTTGGTATGCGCTGGTTAAAATGCTCATCTCGTGGCTCTCGTTAGGTTTATTTGCCGGGGGCTTTTTGGTGCGCCAGATATTAGGCATCCCGATGTGGGAATCGGTGATCGTATTGGTGGCATTTGCCGGGTTGTTCACTTTCGCAGGCGGCCTGAAAGCCATCGCCAAAGTGAACTATTTCCAAATGATATTGCTCATCGCGGTGTCGTTATTGCTTACCGTTATGGGTGTTGTAAAGGCAGGCGGTTTATCCGCAGTTTGGCATAAAGTACCATCAAATTACTGGAATTTGGTGCATCCTGCCAGCGATAAAAAATATCCATGGTATGCTATTTTACTGGGCTACCCTGTGTCGGCCATTGCCTTTTTCTGCACCGATCAGGCCATGGTGCAGTCGGTTTTAGGCGCCAAAAACCTGGAGCAGGGGCAACTGGGTGTTAACTTCATCGGCTGGCTCAAAATACTTTCGTTACCCTTGTTCATTCTTACAGGCATTTTGTGCTATATCCTTTTCCCTGGTTTAAAAGACCCTAACGAGGCCTACATGACCATGGTTACGCACCTTTTCCCGCCAGGATTGAACGGATTAGTGATTGTCGTACTAATTGCCGTGTTGGTGGGCACTATCGGCTCTTCGCTTAATTCACTGAGCACCGTATTTACTATGGATATTTATGTGAAGAAGTTCAATCCGGAGGCTACAAATAAACAGATCATTAAAGTTGGCCGTATGACCGTTATCGCGGGCTGCGTTTTTGCCGTGATCGTAGCGTTAGCAATCGATAATATTAAAGGTTTAAACCTGTTCGATGTATTCCAATCGGTACTCGGCTTTATTGCACCCCCGTTGGCTGTTGTATTTTTAATGACGGTTTACTGGAAGAAAACCACGCGACTGGCAGTAAACGCAGTGCTGTCTTTCGGCTCGGCATTCAGCCTGGGTACCGGTGTGCTTTATCTTTGGGTTTTAACGCCGGATAAATATCATTTCTGGCCGCATTATCTCGTACTATCATTCCTTATCTTCGTGATATTAATGGTTAGTGCGGTCATCATTTCACTGCTGGATCCAAAACCTGTGCGCCATATTGTAGCAAAGGTAATCGACGCTAATGCCTTCAAACCAACTAAACGTGTAAAGATCGCCTGGACTTTGCTGGTTATCGTAATGATATGCCTGTATATCATATTTAAATAGTATTATGAGACATTCATCAAAAAGATATTCATTTCTGCTTGTCCTCAGCCTGATGCTTGTTACCGGCATGGCCAGCGCTCAAAAAGCCAGCTGGATATGGTATCCCGGCGATTATGAAACATGGCTGAGCAACAAAATGCAAAACCGCCGCACCGAACGCGGCACGTTCATTCCGCCGTTTTGGCGAATAGACAGCCCTTTTGCACTGATGAACTTCCACAAAGATTTTACGCTGCCTGGTGATGAGGATGTGCATTTGTACGTGGATGGCACTTACAATGTAAACCTTGATGGGCAATTGATCCACGGCAAGCCGGATGTGCTGCATATTCCGGCAGGCAAGCATCGCCTAAGCCTGAAAGTCTTTAATCAAACCAATGTGCCCGCGATTTACATAGAAGCGCCGCATTTGGTCAGTGATACTTCGTGGTTGGTAACTTATGAGGATAAGGAATGGATCGATGCCACAGGGAAAACTTCGGATGTTTCGGCAACCAAATACCAGAAAGCGGGCAGCTGGGATTTTACTGATCCAAAGCTATTGCCATCAACCTATCACTTGCCTGTTGAAGCTCAAAAAGCGGCAAAGATCGATAGAAAAGGCAATTCCATATTTGTCGACTTTGGTAAAGAAACGTTCGGTTATATCAAATTGGAAGGTTTGAAAGGTAAAGGAAATGTGCATTTCTATTTTGGAGAATCGCCTGTTGAAGCGGCCGATACTGCGCATAGCGAACTGGCGGATAAGATAACTGTCGATCAGCAAGGCGACTATACATTCGATGGCTCGCGGGCATTCCGCTACGTGAATATCGTTTGCGACGGCCCGGTTTCGATCGACAATGTCTCGATGTTGTACGAATACTCGCCGGTTGAACAGCGGGGCAGTTTCAAATGTTCGGATGAGGAGATCAACAAGATCTGGGATGTGGCAGCTTACACACTCCATCTCAACACACGCGAGTTTTTTATAGACGGCATCAAGCGCGACAGGTGGGTATGGTCTGGCGATGCTTACCAAAGCTACCTGATGAATTATTACCTGTATTTTGATTCGCCGGAAGTTACCCATACGCTGCAGGCGCTGCGCGGGAAAGACCCGGTGACCAGTCATATCAATACCATTCTCGATTACACCTTCTATTGGTTCCTCGGCATAAAAGATTATTACCAATACACCGGCGACAAATCATTTATCGAGCGCAACTATCCTTCCATGCAAAGCATGATGGATTTTTGTCTGTCGAGGCGTGACAAAGAAGGGCTTGTACAAGGCTTAACCGGCGATTGGGTATTTATAGATTGGGCCGACGGCCTGAGCAAACAGGGGGAAGTAAGCTTTGAGCAGATACTCTTCTGCCGCAGCCTGGAAACCATGGCCGAATGTGCACGCATTGCAGGTGATAATACAGGCGCTGAAAAATATGCACAGTTGGCTTCCGATCTCAAACAAAAGATCTTTAAGTATTATTGGAACGACCAAAAGCATGCGCTGGTTCACAGCCGCATCAACGGCCAGCCAACGGATAATGTCACCCGTTACGCCAACATGTTTTCCATCTTCTTCAATTACCTCACCGAGGCGCAAAAGCAGGATGTAAAGAAATACGTATTGCTGAATCCGGATGTGCCGAAGATCACAACGCCATACATGCACTTTTACGAGCTGGAAAGCCTTTGCGCCATGGGCGAGCAGGACTACGTGCTGAAACAGATGAAAGACTATTGGGGCGGTATGCTCAAGCTTGGCGCAACTACTTTCTGGGAGGAATATAACCCGGCTGATACCGGCGTTCAGCATTACGCTATGTATGGCAGGCTGTATGGTAAAAGCCTTTGCCATGCCTGGGGGGCAAGTCCGATATACCTGTTAGGCAAATATTACCTGGGGGTAAAACCGGTAACACCGGGCTATGCAACTTATATTATTGAACCAAAATTGGGCGGCCTGCAATGGATGCAGGGCGCAGTACCTACGCCACATGGTAAAGTGGAAGTGTATTGTAGCACCAACCAGATAAAAGTAAGCGCCGATGAAGGCAGCGGAACCCTCAGGTTTAAAAGCAAAACCCGCCCAACCTGCAAACAGGCAAAGATAACAGAGAAAGGTGATAATATGTACGAATTAACTGTACTAAAAGGAACGAACTTTACAGTTGATTATAAATCGATGTAATGGTCAGGAAGCTGTGTTCTATTTTGTTAGGGTGTTTACTTGCACCTTTTGTTCTGCACGCGCAATTGGTTGATAAAACACCTGCGCCCGTGCCGATTGCGCCCGGCATTTATCATTTCGACCCATGGGAAGATCCGTCGATAGATGGTATCAACAGGCAGGCGGCGCATGCAACAGCTTATTCTTATAAAGATATTGAAGATGCAATGACCGGCGACAGGGAGAAATCCGGTCGCTGGATGTCGCTCAATGGCTATTGGGATTTCAAATATTCGCCGATGCCTGCTGATACGCCGGCCTTGTTTTACAAGGACAGGGTAAAAGGATGGGGCAAGATCATCGTGCCATCCAGCATGGAAATGCAGGGTTATGGCAAGCCTATCTATAAAAGCGCCGTATATCCATTCCGCCCGGTTAATCCGCCATATATGCCTACTACAGATAACAGCGTGGGCAATTACCAACGTACGTTCACTATCCCCGAAAACTGGAAAGGTATGAATATCACGCTGCATTTCGGCGGTGTAAGCTCAGGTTTTAAGGTATGGCTGAATGGTAAATTTCTGGGCTATGGCGAGGATAGTTTCCTCTCGTCGGAGTTTAATATCACCCCATACTTGCAGCCCGGAGAGAATGTGCTTTCAGTACAAGTCATCCGGTGGACGGACGGTTATTTTCTCGAAGACCAGGATCAATGGCGCCTGAGCGGGATCCATCGCGAGGTAATGCTGATGGCCGAGCCTAAGATCAGGATAGCTGATTTTTTCTATCAAACTAAACTGGATAAAGACTATAAAGACGCCCTGTTCGAGCTTCGCCCGCGAATAGAGAACCTTACGGGAGAGGAGATCCATGGCTACCAACTGGAGGCACAGCTTTATGATAAGCATAACAAGCCTGTATTCGTAAAACCGCTGACAAAAAGCGTTGATAGTATCATCAATGAGATCTATCCGCGTCTTGGCAACGTAAAGTTTGCGTCGATGGAGGCTGAGGTGAAGAACCCCGATAAGTGGAGCACCGAAGAGCCTAACCTTTATACACTTACCATCGCCTTGAAAGATACTACAGGCCACATCCTCGAAGTAAAAAGCTGCAAGGTTGGTTTTAGAGATATCGAATTCTCAAAAACAGACAGTAAACTGCTCATTAATGGCAAGGTTACTTACCTGTATGGCGTTAATATGCCCGACCATGATGCGGTAAAAGGCAAGGCATTATCCCGTGAGGATATTAAGCGCGATCTTCAAAACTTGAAGAAGTTTAACTTTAACATGGTGCGTTGTAGTCACTACCCTAAAGACCCTTATTTTTATGATCTGTGTGATCAATACGGCATTATGGTAATTGATGAGGCTAACCTCGAAACGCATGGCCTCGGCTCAAAGCTCAGCAACGACCCGACCTGGGCCGGCGCTTATATGGACCGAATGACCCGCATGGTAATGCGAGATAAAAACCATCCGAGTATTATCATCTGGAGCTTGGGAAACGAGGCAGGTCGCGGGCCAAATCATGCAGCAATGGCAGAATGGACACATGATTTTGACATTACCCGCCTGGTGCATTACGAGCCCGCACAAGGCACGCCTCAGGCAGAAGGCTACATTGAGCCGGGTGACCCGCGATATCCCGCTACAAACGATCATTCGCACCGTTTACAGAACCCGATCGATCAGCCTTATGTCGATATCATAAGCCGCATGTACCCCGGGCTTTTTACCGCTGGCCTGCTGGTGAACCAAAAGAACGGTGATCACCGCCCTATATTCTTCGTGGAATATTCGCATGCGATGGGCAATTCCAATGGCAACCTGAAGGAGTTTTGGGATATCTGGCGTAATACCCCACGAATAATAGGAGGGGCGATATGGGAATATAAAGACCAGGGACTATTAAAAAAGGATAAGGATGGCGTACCATTTTATGCCTTTGGCGGAGATTATGGCGAACGGTATTTTGACAACTTCACCATAAAAGGAATAGCCTCGCCTGATGGTAGACCTAAGCCTGTAATGTATGAATGTAAGCATGTTTTCCAGCCTGCGGTTTGCGAATTGGTCGATTCTGTTAAGCAGATCATCCACATAAAAAACTGGAATTCTGTAACATCGCTTAGTGATTATGCAGTAATGCTTCAGTTAAGGGAAGATGGAAAAGTGATTATGAAGAAAATTATACCTTCGATCAACCTGACTGCAATGCACGATACGACCGTTTCGCTGGCAAAATACTTTCAGGCATTGAAACCCGGCCATGAATACCTTGCAGACATCCATTTTTTGCAAAATGAAGATGAGCCCTGGGGGCCAAAAGGTTATGTGGTAGCGGAAGACCAGTTTGCATTAACCGGTTTACCGGCTTCGAACAAAGTATTTAAAAGTTCCGCTTCAGCTAATTTGGATGAAGCCGCTGATTCTTATTCAATTACCGGGAAAGATTTTAAAGTCACCATCAGCAAAAAGAACGGTGCGCTTGTTTCTTACCTCTCAAAAGGGCAGGAGCAGATCTTTGCGCCGTTGTTGCCGCACTTTACACGACCGTTAACTGATAACGACAAACATGCTTTTAAGGCTAATAAAAAACTAAAACCCTGGTATACAGATTCGGTTAGGCTGAGTGGCATTTCGGCTAAAAAGCTTGCCAATGAACTGATTGAGGTAAGCAGTGATTACAGAATTATTGCTGACAGCGTGTCAGTATCTGTAAAATACTTAATTAATAATCAGGGGGTAGTAAAGATTAACTATAATTTTAATCCAGCTAAAGGGTTACCTAATGTACCTGAGGTTGGCATGCAATGCGGTATCAGGAATAATGATGATAACATTACCTGGTATGGCCGCGGATTGTACGAAAACTATATCGACAGGCGTACCGGTTTCGAAGCGGGCATCTATTCCCAGCCGATAAGTGAGTTTAATGAACCCTATGTTGTTCCGCAGGAAACCGGTAACCGCACGGATGTACGGTGGATGTTCTTGGGTGATAAAAATTCGAATGGCTTGTTGGTGGTTGCTGATAGCTTATTGAGCATGAATGCCTGGCCATATACCCAACGTAACATCGAGGCCGCAAAACATACCGATGACCTGAAAAATGCGGGTTACATTACATTGAATATCGACCTGAAACAAATGGGACTTGGCGGAAATGACAGTTGGTCGGACGTAGGTGCACCGGAACTAAAATACCAGATCCCGGCAAAACATTACCAATACAGTTTCTACCTGTTGCCCTGCCAGGCCGATACGGCCAAAGTGATAAAATTAGCTCGGGAACTCAAATTTAATTCAGCCGAATGAGAAGTTTTCGTTTTGCCATATTGATCTGTTTATGCTGCATTCTTTTCAATGTATCAAATGGCTTTGCGCAAACTAAAAGCAGTGACCAATTAAAGCAGGTATTCCTGCATCCGCCTGAATCGGCCAAACCCTGGATCTATTGGTATTGGATGTATGCCGCCGTAACCCGCGAAGGCATTACTGCCGACCTGCAGGCTATGAAAAACGAAGGCATTGAAGGCGCATACCTGATGCCAATAAAAGGCCCGGCAAATCCCCCATTGATCGATCCGCCGGCAACACAACTGAGCAAACAATTCTGGGACCTGGTGAAATTCGCCATGAGTGAGGCTGATAGAATCGGCGTTAAGCTGGCATTTCATGATTGTGACGGCTTTGCGGTAGCAGGCGGCCCGTGGATCACGCCGGAGTTATCCATGCAAAAAGTAGTCTGGGCAAAAACGCTGGTTAGCGGCGGCAAGTTATTTCATGATACGCTGCGCAAGCCCGAAAGCTACAAAGGTTATTACCGCGACATAAAAGTGTTCGCCTATCCATCGCCGGAAGGCAGTAGAATAACCACCAGAACCATCATTCCAAAAATTACAGCAAGTACTGGTGCGGATGTGCAGTACCTTGCGGTGGCAGGAAATAAAACCAATTTCGCCAGCAGTACCCCATGCTGGATCCAGTTACAGTTCGATCAGCCTTTTACCTGTCGTTCGGTCATCATCCATACCAATGCAAGTAATTACGAATCGGAACGTTTGCTGATAGAGGTGAGTGACGATGGAACGAACTTTAAACCATTAACCCGCCTTGTGCCGCCACGCCACGGCTGGCAGGATGGCGATGCGCCGATAACCAATGATATAGTACCAACCAGTGCAAAATACTTCCGTTTCGTATATGATAAAGCCGGGTCAGAACCGGGTTCCGAAGACCTTGATTTTGCCAAATGGAAACCATCGTTACGATTATCAGGGATTGAATTATCATCAGAAGCCTGCATCGATCAATATGAAGGCAAAAACGGCGAAATATGGAGGGTAAGCAAACGTACAAGCAGCGAGCAATTGCCGGATAATCTTTGCATCACAAAAGATAAGCTCATCGATATAACTGACAAGCTAAACGCAGATGGCACATTAACCTGGACGATACCCACTGGCAACTGGACGATATTACGTATAGGCCACACATCAACCGGGCATACCAATGCAACGGGTGGCGGTGCTATAGGACTGGAGTGCGACAAATTTAACCCGGAAGCAGTACGGCTGCAATTCTATAATTGGTTCGGCGAAGCGGTGAAGCAGGCCGGGCCAGAGTTGGCAAAGCGAGTACTGAAGATATTCCATGTGGATAGTTGGGAGTGCGGGAGTCAGAACTGGTCGCCGGTTTTTGCGGAGGAGTTTAAGAAACGCAGAGGGTACGATCTGTTGCCTTATCTGCCGGTGATGGCGGGCATACCGGTGCAAAATGCTGAAACGTCTGAAAAAATTTTGAGTGATGTCCGCGAAACGATATCGGAGTTACTGGCCGATAAATTCTTCGGCACAATGGCTAAGCTTGCGCATGCACAGGGATGCGATTTCAGCGCGGAAAGTGTTGCGCCGATGATGGCAAGCGATGGTATGCTGCACCAGCAATACACCGATATCCCAATGGGGGAATTCTGGTTGAGAAGCCCTACACATGACAAACCAAATGATGTGGCAGACGCGATCTCAGCCGGGCATATTTATGGCAAAAATGTGATCGGTTCTGAAGCGTTTACGGAGCTGCGTTTAATGTGGGACGAACATCCCGGCATGCTGAAAACGCTTGCCGACCGGGAATTTGCCCAAGGCATAAATCGGCTTGTTTTCCATGTGAATGTACATAACCCATGGATTGACCGTAAGCCAGGTATGACACTGGATGGTATCGGTACATTTTTTCAGCGCGACCAAACCTGGTGGAAACAAGGCGATGCCTGGGTGCAATACATCCAGCGCTGCGAAGCCATGCTGCAAATGGGCCACCCGGTTGTTGACGTAGCAGTATTCACAGGCGAGGAAACGCCGCGCCGCGCCGTATTGCCGGACAGATTGGTAAGTACCTTACCCGGCATTTTCGGCGAAGAGAGGGTAAAACAAGAAGCCGAACGCCTCGCCAATAAAGGCGAGCCTATGCAGATCATCCCCGATGGCGTGAGCAGTTCAGCCAACATGGCCGAGCCACAAAAATGGATCGACCCTTTGCGTGGATATGCTTATGATTCGTTTAATAAAGATGCGTTGCTAAGATTAGCAACCGTAAAAAATGGAAGGATCGTATTGCCTGGTGGTGCGAGTTATGGGGTTTTGGTCATTCCCGGCGTACATCCCATGTCGCCGGATAGCGGGCTGATGTCGGTTGCGGTACTTAAAAAGATTAAGCAATTGGTGGATGAAGGCGCCACGGTTGTTTTTGACAATGATCCATCAATAACTCCCGGTTTGCTGGATAATGAGCAGGAGTTGAGACAAATCTCTAAAGAGCTATTCGATAGTCATCATCCGAAACTTCTAACCGGGCCTTATAAAGATGAAACATTTGATAAGATAGGCATCGCAAGAGATGTTATGGCATTAGACTCTGATAGTAAACCAGCAAAAGATATTGCCTGGAACCACAGGCAGGGCGATAGTTTTGATATTTATTTCATATCAAATCAAAAGAATGAAAAACGGAATATCACGTTGTCATTAAGGATGTCCGGCAAAATGCCTGAGATTTGGGATCCGATGACAGGCGAAGCCCGGATGGCAGGCGAATGGAAGGTTAAAAACGGTCGTACAGACTTGTCGTTACGATTAGAAGCCGGGCAATCTGAGTTTATTGTATTTAGAAAGGCTGGCAGTCTATTATCATCAAGCAGAAGTAAAAACTGGCCATCGATAATGGTCGATCAAACGCTAAAAAATAACTGGAGCGTTAAGTTTAATAAAGCCTTTGGCGGGCCAAGTGAACCTGTAAAATTTACTGCGCTAACCGATTGGACGCAGAATAACAATGATGCTATAAAATATTATTCCGGAGTAGCCGGTTACTCCCAGCAATTTATATGGAAGGGCGGAGTGGCAAGTAACTTATATCTCGATCTTGGCAAAGTGAATAACCTGGCTACAGTTTATGTCAATGGCATCAATTGCGGCACTGCGTGGATGTACCCATACCGGGTAAATGTTGGCAAAGCATTGAAAAAAGGATCAAACATCATAAGGATAGAAGTGGCCAACACATGGGCCAACAGGCTGATTGGCGACCATGCGTTACCGGAAAACAAACGCACTACCTGGACGAATGCCACATATCGCCTGGATGGCAAGCCATTGTTGCCGGCAGGCTTGTTAGGCCCGGTAAAAATTGTAAGACTAAAATATTGACGAAATAGCAATGAGAAACGTGAGGAAGATTTTTATATTATCAATTTTGGTTTTAATGGCATCTGCTTTGCGGGCGCAGGATAGATCATTGGTAAATACATCGGCCAGTCCCTATTCCAAATTGAGCAGTGTGGATATGGGCGATGTTACCTGGACGAATGGTTTCTGGGCCGACCGCTTTAAAGTTTGCCGGGAAACCATGATCCCCAATTTATGGCGGATCTATACCGATCCTAAAATTGGTCACGCGATCCAGAACTTTGAGATCGCTGCCGGATTGGATACCGGCTCACATCTTGGGCCTCCATTCCAGGATGGTGATTTTTACAAGTTGTTTGAAGCCGTTGCCGCAATGTATGCTGTTACTCATGATCCCAAACTGGATACACTGATGGATCGTACGATAGCCATCTTTGCTAAAGCCCAGCGTGCCGATGGTTATATCCACACACCTACGCTTATTGCCGAAAGAAAAGATCCAAAAAATACAAAGGCATTTGAAGACAGGCTGAATTTCGAGACTTATAACCTCGGACATTTAATGACCGCTGCCTGTATCCACTACCGGGTTACCGGTAAACGAAATTTCCTCGACGTCGCCATTAAGGCAACTGATTATTTATATCGCTTTTATAAAACTGCCTCGCCGGAGCTGGCACGTAATGCTATTTGCCCATCGCATTATATGGGTGTGGTGGAAATGTACCGCACTACGCATGATCCAAAATACCTTGAATTGGCTAAAAACCTCATCGATATTCGTGGATTGATGAAGGATGGCACCGACGATAACCAGGACCGGTTCCCATTTAGGCAGCAAACCGCGGCAACTGGGCATGCCGTACGTGCAAATTACCTTTACGCAGGTGCAGCCGATGTTTATGCCGAAACAGGCGATACCACACTGATGCACACGCTAAATTTGGTCTGGAACGATGTAGTGAACCGTAAAATGTATATAACAGGTGGCTGCGGAGCATTGTATGATGGCGCTTCACCTGATGGTACATCTTACCAATTAAAAGACGTACAGGAAATTCACCAGGCTTACGGTCGCGATTATCAATTACCCAATTTTACTGCCCATAATGAAACCTGCGCCAGCGTAGGCAACGTGTTGTGGAACTGGCGCATGCTGCAATTAACAGGCGATGCCAAATATGCTGATGTGATGGAAACTACATTATATAATGGCATGCTATCAGGCATCAGTTTGGATGGAACGAAGTTTTTTTATACCAATCCGCTGAGCGTTAATGATGATCTGCCGTTCAGGCAACGCTGGTCGCGCGATAGGGTGGGCTATATAGGTTATTCGGATTGCTGCCCGCCAAACGTGGTGCGTACCATAGCCGAGGTAAGCAATTACATGTACAACGTGTCAGATAAAGGGCTTTGGTTCAATTTGTATGGCGGCAATAAGTTGTCGACCAAATTGAAAGACGGTTCAGCTATCAAACTTACTCAAACCACAAACTACCCATGGAACGGGCATATCGATATTCGCTTTGATGGTACAACGGGCAAAGCATTTTCCGTATTCCTGAGGATACCAGGTTGGTGCGATAATTCAACGCTGATAATCAATGGCAAACCTGCCAATATTAAGCTGGTATCCGGAAAATACGCCGAAATTACCCGCACATGGCTGCAAGGTGACCATATTGAATTAAATTTGCCGATGCCGGTGAAGCTGATGGAAGCAAATCCGCTGGTTGAAGAGGTCCGTAACCAGGTAGCTGTAAAGCGGGGTCCGGTGGTGTATTGCCTCGAAGGCGTTGATCTGCCAAAAGGACAAAGGATCCTCAATATTGCGCTTAATAATAAATCGGCATTAAAACCACAGATGACAAAGATATCCGGGAGCGATATGGTAAGTTTGTCCGGAATGGCTGATGTGAGGAAGAATAGCAATTGGAGTAATAAATTATACCAGGAAGTTACTTTACCTGATAAGGCCATCAGTATAAAACTGGTACCATACTATGCATGGGATAACCGGGGGCACACGAATATGGAAACGTGGATCCCATTTGTGAATTGACAAATTAATAATGACCGATCTTCAAAATATAAAAGCCTTCATCTTCGATCTGAACGGAACCATGATCAACGACATGGAATACCACACCAAAGGCTGGATGCATGTGCTGAATAACGACCTTGGCGGCAATTTCGATTATGCCCGTGTAAAGCGGGAAATGTATGGCAAGAACAGCGAAGTGCTCAAGCGATTTTTTGGGCCGGATCGTTTTACAGAGGATGAACTGACCCGGATCTCCGAAGAAAAAGAGCGGCAATACCGTAAGACATTCCTGCCTGAATTAAAATTGATCCCGGGACTTCAGGAGTTCCTTCAAAAGGCAAAGGATGCCGGCATTAAAATGGCCATTGCCTCTGCCGCAATACCTTCAAATATCGATTTTGTGCTTGACGGTTTGCAAATTCGCGAATACTTTCAGGCTATTGTAAGCGCACACGATGTAGTGGAAAGCAAACCACACCCCGAAACCTTTCTCAAAGCCGCTCAGCTTTTAAACACACCACCTGAAAATTGCCTTGTGTTTGAAGATGCGCCGAAAGGAGCAGAAGCGGCACAAAACGCCGGAATGAAAACCGTAGTTTTAACCACAACGCACGAAGCATCGGAATTTATATACCTTGAGAATGTGATTGGATTTTGGAATGACTACGAAAGTAAAAGTAATATTATTCCGCATCTGCACTAAGGCTATCGCTTTCTTGATGTAAGTAATAATTTATCCTCAAGGTAATTATTAAATTGCTCCTTATAAACATCACCCACCGGGAAAGATAACCCGTCACTCATTTGTATGGTGTTACCCTTAATCTGGCTGATACAATCCGTCGAAATAATATAGGCCCTATGAAATTGTTGAAATTCCGGCCTGAACTTTAGCAGTTGCAATACATCCTTCAGCGTTAAATAAGCTACAAGCGTTTTATTATTGGCCAGGTGAATCTTCACATAGTTCTGCAGGCTTTCAAACGCTATCACCTCATTGTATTTTATTTTTACTATTGCCAGGTCGTCTTCTTTGCTTTTTACCAGGAAGTAATCATTCTCCATTTGGGTGTTGGTTGCAGATGTACTGCTTGCGGCCTTCTCGGGAAATAGCCTGTTTATAGTGGTTGAAAATTTCCCAAATGTAAAAGGCTTTAGCAGGAAAGCATCACCTTCAACCTCGAAGGCGTCGAAAGCATATTTTGAGTGCGCAGTGGTAAATACCAGCTTTTGTGTTTTAGAGCGCAAAGCCTTTGCCAGCTCGAGGCCTGAAAGCCACGGCATGTCGATATCCATAAATAGCAGGTCGATATCATCATCAGAAGAAATGGTCTGGAGTGCATTAACCGGGTCGGTATAAACACCTATTACATCCAAATTGGGTGTAAGGTTTATGTACTTCATTATCGCATCAACTGAAAATTGTTCGTCATCAACTATTATACATTTAAGCATGTTCATTTTATGGATTAGAGGTGAAGATTGCATCTCACTAATAATTTAACAGTATTCGCTGATAACGTTTATTAAATATAACGTAAATAATTAAGCAACGTACTGAGATAGTACTTAGTTATGATACAAGCAGAGTGTCAATTAAAACGTGATCAAATTAAGTAGTTATACGGGGATAAATAAATTTTTTTACTTAGAAAGGTAAATATTCTACATAAAACCTCTAAATTGATAAATAATAGATCCTGTTTGATTAAATAAAACCTATACTTTAATATATAATACAGCTCGTAGTATGAAAAAAGTCACACCGTTTCGGTTAAATAATTAAATTAATTCTTCAGCATGATTAAGCATAAGTGTATAATAATTGATGATGAAGCATACTCAATTGAAGGATTGAAAAAATACATTGAACAGATCCCTTCGCTGGTTTTAACAAAGTGTTATACTGACCCGATTGCCGCATTGATGGAACTATCCAGCTCAGATCCCGTTGACCTTATACTGATGGATATCAGTATGCCTAATATTACGGGGATAGAGCTTTCGCAGCAAATAAGGGAGAAAACAAATAAGCTGGTATTTACCACTGCCCATACTAAATATGGCTACGAGGCTTTCCAGGTAAGCGCCGATGCCTATTTGCTAAAGCCTTATTCCATGTCGAAATTTGCATCAACAATAGCCCGTTTATTTCCGGCTAAGGCTGAAAGCATTACAGACACCAGCCCTACTGACGACTATTTTTTTGCAAAAAACAAGGATGAAAACCATAAGCTTGTGAAAGTGCGTTATAAAGATGTGATAGCTGTTGAAAGCCAACAGAATTATGTGATGATATATACGGTGAAGGAGAAGATACTAACCTATATGTCGTTAACTGAAATTGCGCAGATATTGAGCCAGTTTCCAAATTTTGTAAAATATCACCGTAGCTTTATCCTGAATAAGGAACACATCGATTCTATTATAGGGAACACGGTGCGGATGGTAAATGGAATACAAATAACGGTTGGCGAAAATTTCCGTAAAGACTTTACGGCATTTATGGAGAAAAAATTATTAAAGGCAGGACGCAGGGTTTAAGCCCTGCCTTTAATAGAGTTCTATTAAATAATTATACCGGTGCCGGTAACAGTTGTTGGTGTTGTATCCATCGGTGAATTTGATTTTGGTGCTTTATAAACAAAAAGCTGGCGAACTGCGATTTTAATTTTTTTATGTTTCATGATCTTTTTTTATGAACTTATGATGATTTTTAATACGGTAGAAAAAAGGCTATGTAGAAGTGCGACTTTTCTATATGAAATGGTAAAATGGCATGATTAAAAGAATAAGAGCATGGTTGGTGAAATATAGGATCCATTTCCTCTTATGGATATTATTCATTTTTTATGAAAATGTAATAGTTGAAATACTTACATCCCAGCACGGGTCGCCATTGAGTTATTTAACGCATTATATAATTGTAATTTTCTTCTTCTATTATCATAGCAACACCGCGCTGCCATGGGCGTTTAAGAATAAAAGAGCTGCATTTTGGAAATTTCCAGTAGCTGTAATACCAGAATTGGTTGTTTTTGTATCGGTTTATTATGTTGATGATACGGCCCTTACAAGCATTAACGTCCATTTAATGGATGGTAAACCAGCTATAAATTTATACTACCTGCTTTTACATGCTTACAGGGGTATGTATTATCTTGGTGTTTCAACGGGATATTATTTTGTAAGAAACTATGTTAATGAAACCAAAAAATCAGAAGCACTTGAGCGTGAAAAATTAAATGAGGTGATCAAACGCCAAAAAATAGAACAGGAATTGACCCGCGCGCAAAATGCTTTCCTTAAAGCACAGATCAATCCACACTTTTTATTCAATACGCTCGATTTTGTTTATCACAATGTATCTGAGCTGTCTCCAAAAGCTGCCGACGCCATCATCACACTTTCTGAAATGATGCGCTATGCCATCGATGCCGACAAGATGGGCGAGTTTATCCTGATAGGAGATGAAATAGAGCAAGTGCAAAATCTGCAATATCTTAACCACTTGCGCAAAAATGAAGATCTGCCGCTGAGGCTCATTTACTCAGATGAGGTTCGCGCAATTAGCTTTATACCGCTGGTGCTTTTAACCCTTACCGAAAATATATTTAAACATGGCAACCTGCAAAATGGCCAGGAAGCGACGATGGAAATTTATATTGAAAAAGAAACATTTGTTATCAAAACCGATAATATCAGTAACCGACAGAAACAAAGCACCAGCCATCACACCGGCTTGGCAAATATTGCACAACGGCTGAAATATGCTTATGGCGACGCCGTGTATTTCGACCATCACCAGGATGGGGACGGACATTTCAAACTTACTATCAAAGTGCCACTTCAACAACTGCAAGATGCTTCTGCATCCTTACCAACTTTTGCAAATATTGGTACAGTATAGCCTCGTGCATACGTTGTTCATTACAAAAAACACGGTTCACATGCATGTGGATAATATCTGCTACCATACTTGCCTTTTCATGTGCGTTACAAGTATTCATTATACTATTAAAAGCGTTATCGTATTGCTTTAAAAAGCTTTCACTTGCGGGTAATGTATAATTACTTTTGTCGGCCCTAAAGCTTTCAAAGGATTTATTTATGACTTTATAATCATCGTTACTGATGGAAAATTCATTACTAAAGTTGTCGGAAATTGTTTTTATCAGGCTAATGCGTTCATCAATATTCTCAAATGCCAGCTCGAAAAGCCGGTTCATTAATTCAAGTGTCAGGCGATACAGTTGCTTGTCGTTATAATTTTGAGATAATAACTTGAGCACGTATTTACTATCATAATGAAACCAATCCTCAACTTTATCCATCCTGTGTAGTCCATATCTCTCCGTTTCCCTTAGATAGGCTTTGATCTGGATATCCGCTATTAAGCCATCGGTCCAAAGTGATTCCAAACCTGTTTTTAAATGGCAAATTATCTCGTTTACAAAAGCTTTATTCTTTACCTGCAGCCTTAACCGTATATGTGGTTTCGGATCACTATATCTGATAAAGAACCACTTCTGCAGCTGTTTTTTATGCGTGATTATTATTGCGTTGATGCGTTGCTCGAGTATATCATTCGCCCGTAACGGATGGCAATATATTTCAAAATACAGCCATTCACTGCCGGGTAAAAATGCGCTGTAAGCTGTTTTTTCTGCTTCCGGGAGATGTGTATAAGACTGCAGGTTTCGATAAACAGGCTGCTCGTGAAAATAATTCGCGATGTACTGGGGCAAATACTCCTTGCCGTTTTCATCTTCTATCATTGTTGTTTCGTCTATAAGTGCCTCCTGTATATAAATTTCCTTCTCACTATTCTGCTTGCAATAGGTAAGGAAGGCATCTATGTCCCGTGTGTTATTAGGGTCAATACAAAGTGTTTGATCAGCATTGCCGCATTTAAAACGTGTATTTATTTTATTTGCGCTCAGCCTCGCTTTTAATCGGGAAATGTTCTTTTCTTTATCACCCGATAAAAAGTCTTTTGGATCAACACGCCACATCGCAGCCGATACTACAATACCCTTATAAGTAACACGCGGATAGTGATCAAGGCCCGGAAAAAGTTGTTGGAAATTGAACGTGAGATCGGATTTGATGTTCTGATGTTGCAGATCGCACAAAAAACGGTATACAGCAAGATCTGAACGATTATAGTTATATGCGGTTGCGATACGTGGTACCAGTCGCTTGTTATATTGTTTTGACCACAGGATCACCTCACCACTGCGAACCATCACCCAAATATCATCCATTGAAAGTGTTGATCCACTGCATGACCAGGTCAGTATCGGCAATTCATAATTATAAATTTGTTTCCTGCGGTTTACATTGTCAACCCGTTTTTCTGCCTGGTAAGCAATGTCGAAAAAAAGTACCTGGGGATTAGCACTTTCTTCAGTAGTCACAATTTGCCTCGCCACCCTTTCAGCTTCCCCGCAGGCAAGGGTAAATCGCCCGATAAGCGAGCTTGCCGTACATCCGCCTGCTGTTTGTATTACCGGCATTCCCTGCCAGTAATGATACATCACACTCAATGTATTAGGCAATAAGTCGGAATTTCCAGTATTGTCATTTTTAAATGTTTCGAGCCGGATGACATTACCTTTCATCAGCGCATTTAACAGGAAACGATGCTGTGTAGTGTAAGTGAATGCCGTAGCAGTAGCTTCTTTTTTCTGCAAGCCGGCAAATACAGCGCTCAATGCCGGTTCCTGCGGGGCCTGCGCCATATCGCCATAGCCAATCCCCGTTTCCGGATCAAGAGCAACGCTTAGCGGAACAGCTTTCAGATCAAATTTCCTGCTAAATTCCTGTTTAAAAGTAGTAAGATGCTTGTTTTTTGTCCCAGGTATAAAATCCTTTATAAGCTCCAGGTATTCAGCAAGCATATTAAGTGGTTGTATATCGGGTTGCCCGTCATTCAGTTCCCTTTCCGCAATAATATATCGTTGTGTATCATTCTTCTGCGGTAGATTTACCCGCTTAAAATAGTCTTCACCTATAATGTTAGGCATTCTATCGGTCAATAATAACTGGCATTCAACTAGCTGGCAAAGCAGATTATCAACCGCGTGCGGATGCATTTCAAATGCCAAAAACATTAGCCCGTATACCGACCGTTTACTTTGGCTGATACGGCATGTAGCTAATAGTTTATCAAGCTCATCGAACACCATAACGGTTACCAGCTCAAACTGCCCGTCTGTGTGTTTGATATAACGGAGTTGGTCTCCAACAATATAATATGTTGAGTTGCTTTGGAACCACTCCGAACGCTGCACGGTTTTTTTAGCATTTTGCAGATAATCGTCTTTTGCCGACCAATCGGTAAATTGCTGTGATATCATTTTACTTTTGATACTTAAAGGTTGGGCATTACTATCCCCAGTTGGCACAGGCACAAAACTAATGGCAGCAAAATTACCGAATGGGGTAGACCTGAACCGCGACCTGTTAAAGTACTTCCATATAGTAAATGCTGTTTTCTCGTTTACTGCGTTTAAGTGTTCAGCATCCCATCCCGCAATCACATTGTAAAATTCAGGAGATGCTTCCTTTATGAGCTCTTTTAATTGTGGCCAGCAAGTGTCTTGTTCATCTGTAACACCAAAAACGGGCGTGCGGCAGATCAGGGTGTCCATCAATTTTAAATGCTGTTTTTTTGCGTTCATATTGCTGAAACTTTAGTGTGTTTATACTCAAAAAACCACCTTCCGAATTATTAATTAAAGCTTCTTCTATAAAACAGGTTGTTTTCGGGTTAAAATGGCTAAAAAGCGTGATAGAAGCTCGCACTCAAAACAGATGTGTTAACACATAAAATTTTACCTTCAATTGTTTTGATTTTGGGCTTAAACCTAACCCTATAAGTGTTTTAGAATTTGTACCCCCGCACAGGCCTTAGCGCCTGGCGGGTGCGGTATTTTTAAGTAACAGGTAAACCGCCAAACAATGTTAAGAATGACGAAAGGAGCAGGTATGACATTGATGGAAAAATTTAACCTCTCATGGCTGGCACATGCCATGACAGAGGCGCACAACAGTAATAACCATTATTATTACGATTCAAAAAACGGCAGCTTTTTTCAGGTAAAAACACCTTTGCTATATGATGGCGCCATTGAACTTTATGATGTAACGGGGATGGAGCTGCCGCAACGGGATTATCATGATCTTTTTATGCGCCTTGCCAATATATCGTCTTCAACAGAGGATATCATAGAAATAGGCAAGCTCGGTACGGCGCAAAAACGGGATATTCAATGGCAATTTCTTAACAGGTTTTGCGGGCATAAATATCACTTTAACTATTTTATAGCCGTAATTGAGCAACCTGAACATGAAACTTTTGTGCTTGACAAGCTTATTTCTGACACAGAAAACGACCGTTTACATTCTATCTGGGAGAAGTTTAAGCTGGAAGTTATACGCATATACGCCAACAACTTTGCTCGCACGCTCGGCGTCGAGTTAAATTTGATGTCATAAATAAAGTATTTAATAGAAACTGATCTTATAAAATAAAGCCTCCCACGGTATGGATATTTCCATACTATAGGAGGCTTTTTGTATTTTTAGCTTATTACTGATCGCCTTTAGCCGGTTTTGGCGCAGGTTTTATGGTATGTTGACGCTGCTCATTAACCGGCTTATTATTAAGGTTTTTATTGCCCTGGTTTGTCTTATTATTATTCTGTTGTCCATTATTAGCCGGTTGTTGCCCATTGTTCTGGTTTTTGTTCGGCTGATTACCACCATTATTAGCAGGTTGCTGGTTATTATTCAAATTACGGTTACCGCGATTGTTGTTATTATTTTGCTGGCCGTTAACAGCGGGCTGTTGATTAGTATTTGAAGGGTTGTGATTATCCTTATTAGTGCCATTATTCTGCTGACCATTAGTAGCAGGCTGCTGCTGGTTAGTGTTTGAAGAGTTGTGATTATCCTTGTTAGTGCCATTATTTTGCTGACCATTAGTAGCAGGCTGTTGTTGATTGGTGTTTGAAGAAGGATTATGGTTATCCTTGTTAAAGCCATTAGTCTGCTGACCGTTAGTAGCAGGCTGCTGTTGATTGGCATTAGAAGACGGGCTATGGTTATCCCTGTTGAAACCATTAGTTTGCTGGCCATTATTATTTGGCTGCTGATTGCTGTTAGGGGTAGAGCTGTTATTGTTTGGTGTATTGTTATTAGCCGGCTGATGCCCGTTGTTGCCGAATGGCCTGCTGCCCTGGGTATTTTGATTATTGTTATTTCCGGCAGGACGATTGAAATTGTGATTATTGTTATTCACCGCCGGGCCTGTGCCTTTATTCAAAACAGCAGGCTGCACTTTTTGCATAGAGGTAAATGTAGGCTTGCCGTGGTTGTCTTTCGCAAACTGGTCTTTATTACCTAATGCGGCTTGCTGGTGCACGATCTGATCCTTGGTAGGCATAATGTGATGATCGCGCATTGCAGTCTGTTCGACTGGTGTAGGCCTTGCATTAATACCGCCTTGTCCGTTAAAGCTGGTGCGGTTGTTATTGATAATTGTAGTATTATGTATCACGGTGTTATTTACATAAGTATTATGTATTACAACCCTGTTAACATGCACTACCGCAGTGTTATAAGCAAATCGGTTGCCGCGCCATTCGCCGCCCACATAACCTACGCCAACATAGCCATAGCCATAATTAATACCGCCATAAAAGCCTACCGAATGTCCCCAGTAACCCACATGGAAACGGTATATGCCGCCTGTATATCCCCAATAGCCGGGTGTCCAGTATAGTTCAGGTGCAGGTGGCGCTACCCACACACCGGGTACCCAATAATAATCACGCGCCATAGGGCTATAGGCCCAATAACCCGGCTGCCACATGTAGCCGTCGGCAGGGCACTCTGGCTGGTCATATTCAGGCATAGCAGGTGGCGCTTCAGCCGTGGTTACTTCCTCATCAATACCCTGGCCGGTTGTATCAGGCAATGCTGATAGGTCAGGCAATCCCTGGTCGCCATTGGCTGCAAGATCAGGCCCTCCCTGCGGACTGTTAAAGTGACAAGATACCCTGCAATTGTCAAGATTGATCTCATTTTCAGGGCTGATCTGTACGCCAACCCAGTTTTGGGCACCCTGATCGAAAAAATACAGGGAGTTCTCGTCGATATTGTAATAAAAAGTACAAACTGCTTTAGCCTGCCCAAAAATGGTGGTTTGCCATGTAAGCTGGTAACCGTTTATCTTTTCAGGATTGATCTGTTTGATGATCGCTGTTTTTCTTCCGGGCGTAAACCTTAGCGTTTGCTTTGACTGGTTAGTGTTTTTTACAAGATCGACAAACGCATCTTTGAATAGTATCGCCTGATCAGTTGTAGCAGGATATTCTTGTCCGTTCTGGTAATCAATAGCAAATATTTGCGCATCTGGATGGGTGTCTGTAACACCTTGGGCGCGACTTAAAGTATAAGTCAGTAAGCATAAAGCAATTAGGAAAATTCTTTTCATAT